>Ga0208315_1001553_pt1 | contig 11398 bp, 9 predicted proteins | sample MalvireepMed_215_FD_184239 | JGI IMG/M metagenome (GOLD analysis project Ga0208315, IMG submission 184239) | Marine viral communities from the Global Malaspina Expedition - Malaspina viral metaG DeepMed_215 (SPAdes) (version 2) | ecosystem: Environmental > Aquatic > Marine > Oceanic | place... | reverse complement strand
GCGGAAGCGCGCAGCGAGGCGGCGCTGGATCGTGGGTTGCGCATAGGCGAGTTTGGCGCTTCGATAGAAGAGCAGCGGACAGCGAGAGAGCAGCAAGGCGAATTAGAGCGCGCACGTCTGGCGCAGCAGGCAAAGGAAGCGGTAGAAGGCCGTCAGTTTGAAATGGGCATGGAGGGCTCGCGTCAGGATTTGGAGCGCGAGCGTATGGCGCAGCAGGCTGGGCAGTTTGAGACAACTGGCGAGCAGGAAGCGGCGCGTTTGGCGCAAGCGTCAAGCGAGGCGGCACTGGATCGTGGGTTGCGTATGGGCGAGTTTGGTGCTTCGCAGGACCTGGAGCGCGAACGCCTGGCGCAGCAGGCCGGCCAGTTTGAAACCGCCGGCGAGCGGGAAGCGACTGCGCGCGCGGAAGCGCGCAGCGAGGCGGCACTGGATCGCGGGTTGCGCATAGGCGAGTTTGGTGCTACCCAGGATTTAGAGCGCGAGCGTTTGGCGCAGCAGGCGGGCCAGTTTGAAACATTGGGCGAGCAGGAAGCGGCGCGTATGGCGCAGCAAGCAAAGCAAACATTAGAAGGCCGTCAGTTTGAAATGGGCATGGAAGGCTCGCGCCAGGCATTAGAGCGCGAGCGTATGGCGCAGCAGGCGGGCCAATTTGCGACCACGGGCGAGCAGGAAGCGGCGCGTTTGGCGCAGCAGGCAAAGGAAGCGGTAGAAGGCCGTCAGTTTGAAATGGGCATGGAAGGCTCGCGTCAGGCATTAGAGCGCGAGCGTTTAGCGCAGCAGGCTGGGCAGTTTGAGACAACTGGCGAGCAGGAAGCGGCGCGTTTGGCGCAGCAGGCCAGTGAGGCGGCGCTGGATCGTGGGTTGCGTATGGGCGAGTTTGGCGCTACCCAGGATTTGGAGCGCGAGCGTATGGCGCAGCAGGCGAGCCAATTTGAGACAACTGGCGAGCAGGAAGCGGCACGTCTGGCGCAGCAGGCGAGCCAATTTGCGACAACTGGCGAGCAGGAAGCGGCACGTCTGGCGCAGCAGGCAAAGGAAGCGGTAGAAGGCCGTCAGTTTGAAATGGGCATGGAAGGCTCGCGTCAGGATTTGGAGCGCGAGCGTTTAGCGCAGCAGGCGAGCCAGTTTGCGACCACGGGCGAGCAGGAAGCGGCGCGTTTGGCGCAGCAGGCTGGGCAATTTGAAACTTCAACGCAAATGGAGCAAGAGCAAAGCAAAGCCGAAAGGGACCGTTTAGCGCTTAGTATGTTATTAGGCGCGCAAGACGAGGGTCAAAAGAAAATGCTGGGATATGACGACAAAGCCTATGCTAAAGCAGAAACTGAACGCTTAATGCAAGGTTTAGGCTTACGGCCTACGCCCGGTATTTCCGGAGGTCTTGGGGAAGGCGGTATAACTAACTCGACATTATCGCATGAAGAGCAATTAAGATTAGAAGAGCAAAGAAAGAAACAAGCGGAAGCGGACGCATTAGCAGCGGAATATGCTAGTCCTTTTTCTTAAATAACAACGGTTAAAAAGGCGTGTAATTATGGGTTTATGGAGCTGGGCAAAGGATAGAGGCAAGGACATCGAAGAAAGCAGACTCGGCGGCGCTATTCTATCCATGAATCCGTCTGTTGGAATGTCAACCGGCGGCGAGGGCGTACAATTCCAGGCCGGGCTGAATCAAGGCCCAGGTTCTCCATTGGCAACCTATGACGTGGGCCAGGCAGGGCAGCAGGATGTGGCGCGCGAGCGCCAGGCGCAAGCAGGGCAGGGCCGCGATTGGGGCGGTACATTTATGAATTTGCTCCCTGCGCTGGCGCAGAGCGTCGGCACTTATCAGCAATTGGGACGCGAAGAAAAAGACCGCGAACGAATGGCCGACGCACAAAGCCGCGCCAATCTGGTCAATTTGGTTGCCGGCCGCAATGTAATGTCTCCGGAATATACGCCCTCGAAGGTCGGCGGTTTGGAGAAATTGGCGAAAGTTGGCGGCCAGGCTTTGCAAGTAGGGCAGCAGCAGCGCGCGCAGGCCGATCAAGCCAAGTTGCGCGAGTTGCAAATTAAAGCGGCGCAGGGTAACGTGGCAGCGCAAGCCGATTTGGCCAAAGAGCGCGGCTTAGAATTGCGCAGACAAGAGGCAACAGATGCCGCTCGGGCGGCCTATTACGGCGGCACTACAGCGGCGCCGGAGGATTCCCTTATGAGCGAAGCCCGAGTCAAAAGCTCTATGAGCGGGGCCGATTCATATGCTGAGTTGGTCGCTAAATTTGGGCGAGATGAAGCTGATAAAATTATTGCCCAGCGGGAAGCGGAAGCTGCTCGACGTAGCGAAGTTCCTTTCACTACACAACCAGCGGAAAAGCCCGCCGTGCCGGTAGATCCTACTGCGGATTTTACAGATCGGCAGAGGGGGATTTATCAGGAAGAATTTGCTCGATTGGGAAATGAGCAGACAAAGAGAGAAAGAGACGAACAGCTATTTAATCTGCAAACCGAAGCCGCACGGGCAAATATAGATTTAACCAAGATAAAAACAGAGTATCAAAAAGCGTTATCAGAAATGCCGGACACTTCGGCCGTGCTTGGTGTTGCGTCGGCCTTTGGCACTGTAATGCCGGGATTGTCCGAAGATGAGTTTTTTAATTCTCCCGCAGTAATAAACGCAGCGGGCAATCTTGAATTTACGCCAGCGCAAAAGTCGGCGATGTTTGCCACGTATAAAGTGGCAGCATTGGACCGCGAAATGGCTTTGAGCCAAGCAGACCAGGAACGGGTTGATAAGTTCCATGCAAAACTGATCAAAGAGCCGACTATTCAAATACGGAACGATGTTCGCCAAGCAATGACCGAGGTGATCACCGCGTTTGAAGAGAAAGGGGCGCCAGGTTTAACCGACATTCAACTTCTTAAATTGTTGGCAAGGATGCAAGACCCGGGAAGCGTGGTGCGCGAAGCCGAATATAATACTTTAGCTCAGGCTTTAGGCGTATTTCAAAGAGCGGGAATATTTATACAAAAAATAGAAAAAGGCGACAAGTTAGACGATGAAGCGCGGCAAACAATTTTTAACCTTGCTTTAAGTGCCTATCGCAATAGAATGGCAGATATTGACAGAATAGCGACGGGTTATATTGAGTCGGAAACAATGCCACAATTTGGCAGGGATTCGCCGGAATACGTGCAAATGTTCCAAATTGCATCAAACCCTTTCCGGTTGCCAGAAATAGAAAAAGCAAAATTAAATGAAATCTTGGGGCATCGAGAAAGATTTTTTACACCACCGGGCGGGTCTACCCTGCTGTCAAATTTGGGGAAAGTTAATCCACAGGTTGCACCGGGGGCGCCGGCGCAAGGGGATTCTGAGGCTTATCTACGTCAGCACGCGGCCGATTTAGAGGAGTTGGACTATCCAGGAATAACAAAAGGCCGCGATTTAAGGCGCCGAAACATGGCCTCTCCCCTTCAATTTTAATACACGGGCATTAAACAATGGCAAATCCTACTACGGAAGAGTTGCGGCGCTATAGAACTCACGAGTTATTGCAGCAAGGATTTACGCGCCAGGAAATAAAACAAGCTGTTAAGCAAGCCCGGGAAGGAATAACGCAAGCGCGGCCGGGCTTTGTGGATCGTTTCCAAGCTAGCTTTGCAGCCTCGCCAGAGCAGGAAGCAAATATATATAAAAAAGCGGGCTATAAAGCCCGGCCGGTGGGTGATAAGGTCGTCATAGATAGACCCGGAGGCGGCTATATAAATGTAGATCCTCCCGGTTTTGATTGGGGCGATGTTGCCGACGTTGGCGGTGAGCTGCCTTCTATTGCTTTGGGAACGGTTGGAGGTTTAACGGCGGGACTGGCTGGTCTTACAACGGGGCCAGGTGCGTTTGCAGCGGCAGCCGGTGGCGCGGCTGCCGGTTCGGGCGCCGGCGAGTGGACGCGCCAGCAGATAGCGCAGCATTTCGGGGCAGATCAGCCGACCGATTGGGGCCGGGTTGGCACTGAGGCGGCGCTGGGCGTGGCAGGCGAGGGCGTGGGGAGAGCAATAGCGCGTCCTTTGCGTGGCTTGGTATCAAAAGCCCGGCGCACAACGCGCAGCGGCCCGGCCGGTCTGACGGGTCCAGAGGTGCCGGTGCAGCCGGAGGTGGCGAAAACATTAGAAGACTTAGGCGTCTTTGATCTGCGCTTTGGTACACAAATGGAAGCGCGCGCGCCTTTAGATGTGCAGACGCAATCGGAAATGGTGGGCGAATTTCAGCAGCGCATAAGAGAATCCCCGGGCGGCGGGCGGCGGGTGCGCGAGTCGGTCGATAAGCCATTTGCGCAAGAAGTCGAGCGCGGCTTTGAGGCGATGGGCCGAGCGCAGGGCATCGATCCAATAACTAAAGAGCAACGGCTCGGGGTTGGTTCGCGCCTTCAGGAAGCGGCAACAAAAACAAAAACTGATCCCGAGTTCGGGCGATTGGCTACGCGCCGGCGGCGTTACGAGGCTTTCGAGGAACTGGTTGATCCGAACGCTGAGCCGGATTTGAGCAATACGCAAAAGGCAATACAAGAGATTTTAAAGTCAAAGATTATTAGGCGGGAAAAAGTAGGGACGGCGGGGTTGGAAGATTTGCACAACGCAATAGAAGCAGCGCAAAAGATTCAAACCTTTGACCGTTTGAATTTAGAACGCGAAGCGTTAGGCGATCAGATAGATCCAAAAAGCTGGGCCACGCCGATGGCCGGAGGGCCAGCGGGATTAATGAAACGCCTCTGGATGGGGTTAAATGACGATTGGGAGGCATTTTTAGAAGCGGGCGGCAAGAAAAGCACGCGGCCGGGCGCTGACGCTCCACCTCCAGCGCCTGCAATAGACCTGGATATAAAAACGGCCCAAATTGCGCGCGCAGCGGGCGAAGTATTGACGCCCAACCAAATCGTGCGCGGCATGGGCGGCCTAATGCCCAGCGAATTAAAGCGCATTCGGGGCGCAATGGACGCCGACCGGGGCTTGATTATGGCTATAGGCAAGCTAAAGGGAAATCCGGGGATGACCATTGAGGAAATGCTGGAAAACGTGCGCGGAAGCGAACAGGGGGATTCGATATTTCAGGCGGCCGGCATCGAAAGCGCTGCCGATTTCATGGAAGCGATCCGCACGAAAAGTTTTTTCGAGAAATTCCAGGCCGGCGCCGAATCATTCGAGCGCGGCGCTGCACGGGAACAAGCCGAAGCGGCACGCGGCCAGATCGGCCCGTTATTTGAGCGCATCGAAAACGCCGGCACCGTGGACGATTTGCAGGCTATAGCCCGAGAATTTGAAGAGGCCAAAAGGGCCGGCATCGTAGACGTGGACGATTTGACGGTCGCTAATGATGAGATAAATAAAAGCTATCAAAAAATCCTCGCGCGAACGACCGAACCAAAAACCGATATTCCCGATATTGGCCTCCCCTCCCAGGCGGCGCTCGAAACAGGGAAAGCGGCGCGGTCTTATGCGTCGGGCTTATTTGACATAGACAAATCAAGCGTTGTTGGCCGTTTGTTTCGGAATGAAGAGAAATGGTCAGATATTCCGGCGAGGCTCACCAAAGGCGAAGGGTTGACGCCGGAAGAAATCAGGGGATTAAAGCGATATGTTGGGGCCGAAGGGGTAAAAGAAAAAGGCATCGACCCCTCGGTGCGCGGACAAAAGGCATGGACCGATCTGCAAAGTTCTGTCCTGGAAGATTTAAAAAAGGCTTCTATATGGCGCGGCGCTCGATATGCGAAAACAACGCCGGATCAGTTCGTTATAGACGGTGAGAAGTTAGTTCGGAAATTGGAAAATTTGAAGCCGGGCGCATTAGATGAAATTTTCGGGCCTGTTTTAGCCGATGATTTGACCCGCTTTGCTAACATGGTCGAAGGGGCGCAAAAGTCAGAAAAGCAATTTATGAATCCATCCGGATCGGGTGCGAATATTGCAAGTCCTTTTAATCTGGCTTTATTGGGCAAGGTTTTCTCCGGTAATCCAATGACTGCGGTCGGCGACATATTAGGCCGTTCGGCGGCAAGTCTGGGTGGCGGGTTGGTTCTTGGCACGCGCACGGGGGTGGATCTTTTGACGGGTCAAACAGGGCTGCAGCGGGGATTGAAACAGCGGCCCCGATTGCTTGAATCTTTGGGCCGGGCCGGAGGATTGACCACGGTACAAAGCGGCCAGAGCGGCGCAGGGGGTCGATAATGGCACTGGCCGCCGAACCGCTCCAGTTGGGACCGTGGCGAACGGTGCGCTACGACATACCTCCCGAGGAGTGCGCGCCGGATGAATTATCCGATATGGAAAACGTGCGCCTGGGCGCGGCCGGTCAAGCGACATCGAGGCCCGGGACGCTCTCGTATCAAAGCGCCAGCGCCCTGTCGGGCGGCCCAACGGTGAACCTGGCCGTAGAGTTTAAACCGGATAGCGCGACTACGCACGTAGTAATTGCCGCCGGAAATAAACTCTATCGTTATAATTCGGGCTGGACCGATATAACCGGCAGTACGACGATTACCGCCGGCAACGACAATACCTTTGAGTGGGCCGACGCCAACGGTACCCTGGTGGTTACCAACGGCGTCGATACCGACGCAATTAAATGGACCGGCTCGGGCAATGCTTCGACTCTTGACGACGACGGGCGATTTACCAAGGGAAAGCATATTGCTTGGTATGATAATCGGCTGTGGATTGGCAATGTAGACGGGGCGACCGGGCAGTTATGGTATTCGGATATTGCAGATATCGAAACCTGGGGCGCGACCTCGTTTTTTAATTTTGGCGGGATTATACGCGGCCTGGTGCCCACGCAGTCAGCGCTCACGGTGCATACCACGGACGGAATCTATACACTCCAACGCACCGGGAACGCGGTCAACCCCTATATCCCCACGCAGCGCACAGGGAGTAATCAGGCGGCGCCGCTGGCGGCCATTGACGGGCGTTCAATTGTAGCGGTGCCGGACGACGTGCAGCTCATGGTTTTAGAGGACGGGATTTATGAATGGGACGGCGGCAACGCAATAGAGAAAATAAGCGGCGCGCTGGACGACGGATATTGGGACGAGATCAACACGGCGCGGCTATCGCAGGCGTTCGCCGGTCGATTTCCCAGGGAAAATGAAGTCTGGTTTGCGCTGCCTTATGGCACCTCTCAAACCAATATGAACCATATCATGGTATGGAATCATCGCCGGCGCGGTTGGTATGGGCCGCTATCGGGCTGGGAACGCAATTGTTATGGCCTGATAGGCCAAAAGCCGCACTTGGGCGATTTCGCCGGCTATTTGTGGGACCACGACACCGGCGACGACGACAACGTGACGACGGCCATAAATTCATTTTTTGAAACGGGCGCGCCGGCGCCTTATGGTCCCGACGTGGATGTGCGCTGGCTACAAGCGCGGCATTTTTACGATGGTAAGGGGAACTGGTCGGTGCAATCTCTACAGCAAAGCGCGGATTTAATCGGCGCGACCGAGAGCGTGCCGATGCGCGGCGCCGGGTTTTTGCTGGGAACGGATGTTTTAGGGTCCACGGTGCGCATGGCGCCGGTGCGGCAGTTGAGCCAGGACGTGCCGCTGGTAGGTTATGGGCCGAGTAGCAGCTTGAAAATATCTTTAAACGCGGTAAATCAATCGTTTAGCTACAGAAAAATTATTGCACGCTTTAAACCGTTGGGCCGGCAGGGCAAGCCGAAGCCAGTTGACGCTTAAACCGAGGTAAAAGATGGCTAATTTTGGACGGGTAAAAACTTGGGGCAACGAAACGCTGCAAGCGGCCGATTTAAACGCCGAATTTGATAACGTTATTAATAATGTGACTTCCGGGTCGGTTTCATCGGCTAATATCGACCTGACCGACGGCTACGCCTGGACGGGCGCCCACACGTTTAGCGTCGATATGAAAGTTTTGAACGGGGCCGGCGTTATCGTCGGTAATGCGGCCCAGGTGACCACGTCCTCAGCGGGTGAGTTCCAGGTGCTCGGCACGGCGGCGGCCGATTCTACGGCCATTATCGGCCATTGGGCGGCAGCGGCCACGGGCGGCAAGGTTTCCTTCGTCAAATCGAGAAACGCAACAATCGGATCGTCAACGATTGTTGCCGACAACGATGTGCTTGGCACCATCGAGTTCATGGCTGATGATGGCTCGGATTTCGCCACGCCGGCGGCGTCGATATTTTCCCGGGTAAACGGCACGCCAGGCGCCGACGATATGCCGGGGGAGCTGGTCCTGGCCGTTACGGCCGACGAAGGCAATGCCGTAACCGAGCGTGTGCGGATTCTGCAAAATGGGACGGTCGAACTGAACAGCGCCACGCTTTCCTTTGATGGCGCGGCCTCGATCGACACCTCGGGAAACGCCATTTTAAGCCTGTCAGCGGGGACGGCTGACATCCAGGTAACAGCCTCGAACCTGACGCCGGCCAGCAACGACGGCAGCGCTTTGGGCGTATCGGGCACGGCCTGGTCGGATTTATTCCTGGCCTCCGGGTCGGTGGTCAACTGGGTGGCCGGCGATATTACCCTGACGCATTCGGCCGGCAAATTGACCTTCGGCGGCGACGGCGCGGTCGAATTGGACTTCAATAACCATGAAATGACCAATATCGACGTAAACAGTGGCGCGATTGACGGCGCAATTATCGGGGCGGCCAGTGCGGCAGCGGGGAGTTTTGCGGCTATAGTCGGCACCAGTCTTGATATTAACGGCGCAGCGGATATATCGGGCGATCTGACTTTGTCGGCGGGTGCCGATGGGGCATTGACGTTTAGCAACGCCGGGGAAAATAGCATAAAGATTCCCGATAATCAGGCCAGCGCGTTGATTGTCGAGGAAGCGAATGCGGCTTATCTGACTTTTGTCACGACGAACAGCGGCGAAAAGGTGACAATTAGCCAAAATTTAGATTTTGATTCTGGTACCATTGATTTGTCAACGCAGACGGTGGACGTAACGTTAAACGACGCGGTTGATTCTTTAAATTTTGATTCAAATACGCTTTCCATTGATGCGTCGAATAATCGCATAGGCATAGGCACGGCAGCGCCTGGGGGTGTTTTGGATATAGCAAAACCGTCAGCCGTTGGCGTCCCGCAGCTTAGTACCAGGGGAAATCTGAGTGTGCGGGTTCATAAACGGGTAGTTTCGTTAAGCGACCAAACGGATAATACGGCTATAACGCTGGCGACTTTCGTGGATTTAGCAGCTGACCGGCGCGGAATGTTTAAAATCACCTATCTGGCTCAGTCCAGCGCCAGCACATCCGGCGCCACAGCGGTGGCAGGTGTAGCCGTAGGGGTATTTGATACCGATAACTCAGCAAATATAAATTTAGGCACCGTAGACAATTCAATACAGTCGGAAAGCGAAGCAGGCTCAACGACTTTATCCGTAACATGTACGGCTGGCGGCGGCGGCGATGATATAATCATCGCAATTCACGGCAACTCCGCGTACGACCACGTTTGGGATTATATTTGTGAGGTGGAAACAATCTGCGGCGGCCCGAATGGAGCCAGCGATACGATCCCTACGTACGCCGCATAATAATGGATATGGAGGCGATATAATGGCAGTGGAGTATACGCTGAATATCACAGACGAAGTTCAAATATTAAAATCCGCAACGATACGAGACGGTACGAACAAAACCGATTATGTCAGCGCGGTAGTCTGCGATTTGACGGCCTCGGAAACTGTGAGCGGTACAACATATACTGCTCATATCGACGGCTGGGTGTCGCTCACGGCTCCAGCCGATAAAACCGGCAATTATGACGTTTACGCTAACATATCCTCTCGTCCAAGTTGGATTACCTCGGCGGCGAATGCGTGGGCATCGAATGAAAGAAAAGCAAAGTTGGTTGCGCAAATTGAGGCGCAAAAAGTGGCGCCGATAGCCGGGTTGGCGGTCTGGGCCGCCTAATACGCAATGCACCCGCCGTGGGACAGAGTTGCAAGTCAAGGCGAAAAGCGCCAGCATTACGAGGCGATGCGCGACGAAATTTCGCGGGCAAGGTCGTCTGCTGGGATAGCGCATAAAACAGCGCGAGAGTTTCGGCACAAAGCCGAAGAGGCCAAAACTGAAAAAAAAGTGGTCGAAAAAAAGCTGTTGCATCTAACCGAAAAACAAAAAGCCGCGGAGGAACAAAAGAAAACAGGCGTGTGGTCGGGTGCAGGCGGGGGTAGCATAATTATACTGTATCAAACGTGGGATATAATAGGCTATCCGGGGGGAAATCGCTGGAAAGGGTGGTGGGAGCATGAAGCCGTGTATGGGGTGCTAATGTGGGCCGTTACGCTGTTATTTGCGTGGTTCTACAAAGCAACGCGAAATGAATAAAAAACGGGGGGATATCCTCGACTCGCAAACAGTTTTGGCGGCTGAGGATTTGCTCAACGACCCGGAAGAAGGATATAAAGTACCTCGTATAATGCGCGAGGGATTTTTAGCACTACGAAAAGAATTGGTGCGCCAACGGCGCGAGAAGGAAATGGGGCATCTCGATGCGAAACCCAAAAGGAAAAAGACGGAGTCTAACGGCAGTCATCCAGCCATTACGGGCCTATCAATTGGCGGGGCAAAAGAGGTTCTGGACTATGTATTTCAAGCGGGCTTTGGACATGATCGCCAAATAATGGGCTTTTTAGATCTGCCGTTTGTAGACGGCGGCATAACCGCGTTGATCGCCACCGTGGCGGCGTGGTTCCATCACAGCAAAAAATGAGGGGTCAAAACAATGATGCAATCCCAGGATGTTAAAGAGCGACTGGCACAAATCCAGGAAGAAATTAACAAAAGAGCGAATCAGTTGCTTGTAGCTGATCCTGTGGCGTGCGAATTATTGGGAATTAAAAAAGGGCTGGAAATGTCGTTAAATGGGAGTCTGGAAATTGAAGAAACTATTGACACAGTTGAAGCAGCAGCTCACGAAAGTTGAGCCACACACCGCCTCCCCTTCGGGGAGTCTGGATAAAAAAGGGGTAAAGGTAGCCGCTGGAACCGGGCTGTGCATGGCTCCCGTGGGAGCGTATACGGGCGAGTTTGTGACGCTGATCTACGAATTTATAGACACCAGCGCCCCGGCGTTGATTCAGAAAATGACACATCTGAGTTTTGCCGAGGATTTAATCGGCGGAGCAACCGGTTTTATCGTCGGGACGGTTATGACTGCGATCTGGAAATTTATGCGAAATTACGAATAGGGGGCTTCTCATGCCAAAAGTCGGAGGAAAGCATTTTGCGTATTCTCGCGCCGGTCGCAAGGCCGCAGCCGCATATAAGAAAAAACGAAGCGCAACCGGGCGCAAAAAAAGCACCGGCGGCAAGCGGAAGCGTTAAGCATCTAATGGCCATCTAATGAAATCTAAGCATTCCCATCTAATGTATATATAATAA
>Ga0208315_1001552_pt1 | contig 11401 bp, 20 predicted proteins | sample MalvireepMed_215_FD_184239 | JGI IMG/M metagenome (GOLD analysis project Ga0208315, IMG submission 184239) | Marine viral communities from the Global Malaspina Expedition - Malaspina viral metaG DeepMed_215 (SPAdes) (version 2) | ecosystem: Environmental > Aquatic > Marine > Oceanic | place... | reverse complement strand
TTCTATAACATCATATACATCAGGATATTTTTTACGCCAAGCATCAATTTCCCCTTTAGTCTTAGGTAATTTAAAGCTGTCAGCTTTCTCTTCTAACTGAGTTCTAAACCGAGAAACTTCATCTTTGTGTTTATTCACAGTAGAATCGTAATGGCGTTTAAGGTCATCATATCTTTTCTTAAACACCTTCTCTTCAGCATTTACAGGGCGTTCTTCTTCGGGAGTAGCTGCTTCTTGTGAATCAGTGTCCTTCTGAACGGTAGCTGTATCCTCTGTTTCCTCCTTATCTAAATCTTGTTTATACTTATTATGATATGGAGTAGGCTCAAGAAGAGCCTCTGTTTGTTCCTCATTTTGTTCACTAGTTTCTTGAGAAACTTTTTTTTCTTCCTCTTCCATTTTATCCTCCTATAATGGGTGCTGTTGGAAAACAGGTGGCCCTAGAGTCGCTTAGGGGCTATGACTTATGCAGTCATAGGTGGCCTGTCCATTGGTGGTGCTCCTAAACCTTCAGGTGAAGGCGTTGGAACTCCTGCTGCCGCCATTGCTGGTGGAGCAGAAACTGGTTGTTCTGTAGCAGGTGGTGCAGCGTTTGCTGTCATATCCTGTACGAACTGTTGCATAGATTCTTCAGGAGTTTGTCCTGGATATCTACTCATAATTATTGAAACTGGTATAACCACTACTGGTTCTCCAGGTCCTCTATCTGCAACTGGAGTTATATCAACTCCTTTTGCTTGTAATGCTGCTTTTACATCTTCAGTTAAATGCATATCTAGGACTGCATCATCTACAGGAGCTCCTGCTCCCATTGGTGATTGTCCCATAGGAGCTTCCGCTCCCATTGGTGGTTGCCCCATAGGAGGTTGTGGTGCTCCCGGTGGACTACCCATCATTCCGCCATTATGGCCTGGTATGTGTGGCATATATATTTCCTCCTATTGGTTTGTTATTTTCTTGAATATCCTGCTCTTTCAACTGCTCGTTCATAATCGCCTCTTGCTTCTCTAGCAGCTTCTCTATTTCCAGCTCTCAGTGCTTTACTCTCTCTATTAGCTGCACTTGTCATTGCTTTTTCTGCTTTCTGCCTTGCTTCACGACCAACAGCAGGATATTTTGATTTACCCATTCTTTGTGCATATGTTAAAGCTGTTGGTGCTACTTTTTCACCATATTCAGTTTTACCAGTAATTCCTCTTTTTGTTTCTAATTTTTTACTAGCTAGGTCTGTTCTGGCAATTTCAGTTTTTATTTGCTCTCGTTCTAATTTTGCTTTATCTTGTTCATGTTGCATTCGTTCACCAATTGACATAGCACCACCAGATACATCTTGTTGTCTGAAAAATGGTTGCCTTTGGCCATATGATGGTGCTGTTATACCAAGTGTATCTTTTGGTTCTTCTAAAAATCTTTCCCTTCCACCTGGCCATATTGGTGTTATATTAAGGGCATAATTTGACCATGTATTAAATTTTCCTAATGCAGTATCCTTTTGTAAATCTGTTTGAAATGCAGGGTCTGTTGCTTTTCTTCCCTCACCCATAATTTTTGGTCCTGATGGGAATGTACTAGGTGATGTTGGTTGCCAAGGTGATGTATCATTTTCACCTACTTTACCCTCTACTCCATATTGTTCAAGAAATTTTTCTGGACTAATAGATGTTGCATAATCTTCAGGACGTGAAAGAATTTTACCAGTACCCATTGGGTTTCCAGCCACTATATCTTCGTTAAATAATCCTTTCTTTTTTAAATGATTTATATATTGGTCATAATCAGTTTGACGACCTAAATTTGCTATAGTTCCAAGAAAACCCTCTTCTGCAGCAGGCTTACTTACATTTCCAAATTCATCAACAAAACCTTTTTCTATTCCATAATTTCTCATATCAGTCGCAGTAAATTGCCCCATAGTTTGTGGATATCCTGCACCATATGTTGATTCTTGGATTCTTTCTGAAGGTCCTGCCTCGGAACTATATTCTCCCTTGGGTTGTCCTGCGTATGTAGGTGCTTCATAAGTTGGGTCAGAAACACATTGTTTTAAATTATTATCATAAACATATCCCGGTGGACATGGGTCATCTCCTTCTGCAAAATCTGTTGTTGCTGTTGTTGTTGCTGCTCCTTCTGTAGCATATTCAAATGCAGGGTCTGTTGCTGTATAACCAGACCAACTTGGTGCAGTTTGAGCGCCATAATCATATGCAACTTCTGTAAAATTCCACTGATTTGTTGCATCATCGTAAGTTAATTGTAAGTTAGTTGCTAGTGCCATTTATTTCCTTTTAAGTTGTTCTCGTAGTGCCATTAGTTCTCTCAGTATAGCCAGTCTCCCCTGGTTGCGGTACACCTCCAACTCCGATGTTGCCACCTCCAGCGCCCGTGATGTCTTCTGGATTCGCTCCTGCAGGAGCTGCTCCACCTTCAGCCATACCGGGTTGCTGACCATTGCCTTGATTTCCTTGATTTCCATTTGCCATCCCCATTATTTTTGCAAAAATTGCTGCCCTTTCCGGGTCATTAATTAATTTTTCAGGTTCTATATCAAGTGATTTTGCTATTTCTGCTAAAACAGAATGCCATTTAACAAATGGTGCAAGGTTTTGATTAGAAGCTGTTTGTAAGAAGGTCATTAGTCGTTGAGACCTTACTTCTTTTTGCATTAATGACGAAGTACCTCTTGCTTTAACTTCTACATCTCCACGTATTTCTGGACTGTCATCATTAAATTGCATATTCCAGGCAAACATAGATTCGCCTAATGGTCGCAATAGATAATCATCTATATTCTTTACTACAGTTTTTATACTTAGTGCTGCTGCCCCCATTAACATAGACATACCCGCAGCCGTTCTTGTTGTTGATTGCACACCTGTAGTACCGTGTGAATACGAGGGAATGCCCGTTGCTTCATCAGCTAATTGTCTAAACCTATCAAACATCATCAAATTTTCATTTGCTGTATTTGGAAACTTAACACCATGTAATGCTTGACCCGGTTGTCCACTTTGTCTTCTAAATATTTTACCTGGAAATACTTTCATATCTTGACCAGGTACTAACATAGTTTCATCAATATCAAAAACTAAATTTCCCGCTAAAGCTAAATTATCAATAGCCATTCGTGCATGACCATTCATAATAGTTTGTGAATCATCCATATTTTCTGGAATACCTACACCAAAAAATTGATAAGGATTTATTTCATATGGGCATACAAGAAATGGTATTCTTGATGGTGTAAATGGATTTAATACTAATCTAATTATTTTTCCATTACATACCCAGCAATTAACAGATACTTCATCCAATTCATCTATATCTTCTTCTAAGTCAAGACCAGCCTGTTCTGCTAAACTTTTATCTAAGTATCCCCAAAATTCTAAAATTTCATATCTATTTTTATCAAATTCATCAGTTGTTTCCCTATCTAATAATGAACTTTCATATCCTCTAGCTTCATAATTAGGCCCCATTGCTAAAGCTTGTCGTAAGGCATTTTCTCTAAAAAAGGGTCTATTTATTAAATCTCGAACTTGTGTTTTAGTATAATTATGTCTTTGAATAACATAATCAGCTTCATCTATTGATACTGCATCTGGGTCAGGATAAAAATCCCAACAACTTACTGCTTCAATTTTAGGAATTAATTTTGATTTTGGAGAATAATTATTTTTCCCTGTTTCTAAATCCTTTTCCCAATGATGTTGTACTTTATCATAAGTAAATGGCCCTTTAACAATTCCTGTTCCAAGTAATGCCATTTCAAATAATGAATGCCGTAAAATAGTTATAGCACTTGTTGATTCTAATTGGTCATGAATTAATTTCTCCATATTATGAGATGTTGTCTCAGCCGGAGAAATTTGTGGTTCTGCTCTGGAATCTATTGCTGGACCTTTAACAAAATTAGCTTCACCTAATTCCTTTTCTAATCCACCTAAAACATCATTAACAGTTTGTCCAGGTTGCAAATCTTTTCCATCACCAGGAAATCCATAAGGACTTTCATTAGGTTCTGCTTCCGCTTCCGTTTCTGGTTCTGGATTTTTTGAAATATGAGCATACTCACTTGCACCTTCAGGTACAGGAGTTGGTTGTATACCTAATGGAAATTTACCACTAGAAAATAATACTTCAATAATTTGACCAAAAGCAGCCATTACTTTTGTCTTTGTTATTTTAACAAAAACTTTTGACTTTTCACTTTCAGTAAATTGCATATCATTTCCATAGATTCCTCTATAATTACGATATGCTCTTAACCATCTTTTTTCATCAAACTGTCGAGCATTTTCGGCAGATTGAAATTTTTCTTTTATAGTTCCGGCAAGATTATTGTATGCATCATCTTCTTCGGTATCACCGAGAGCTATGATTTGGTCTTCAGCCATTATTTTTAACTATTAAATGAGCCTTGTTTAATTTTTGCTTTTGACCAAGCAGCAGGTTTCTCGTTAGCAACTTTACCGCCTGCATCAGAAAATTCTCCTTGTGAGTATTTTTTCATAACACTTGCATCAAGTTTTTCATTAGGTGCTTTTCCATAATCTGCACCAAATTCACCATGCTTATATTTTTTCATAATTGGTTGTGGCATTATTTCCCCCTAGTAATCTTTTTCGTTCGCCATCTTCCAAAAAGATGCCTGAACTTGTTTATTTTTTTTAGTTTGATAATCTTTAGTTGCAACATCAGCGTCAGCTTCTGCTGTTAAATTAAGATTTTTCATTTTATCCTTTTTCTTTGGATATGGCATACCTAAATCGCCTTGTTTATATTTAGTCAACACTGGTTGTGGCACTTAACCCTCCTCTATTTTTTCTTTTATATAATTTAGTAACCAAGGATTATCTCGTATTACTGTTATAAGTCCATTTGCAACTGTAGTACAAACTTTCTCTTCATCTTTCTCATTCAAATTTGTATTCCATTGGTACATTATTCCATGAAATATTTCATGTATTAATGTATTTGCATGAGAGATTCCCGTATCATTATTGGCTAATCCAATAACTTTTTCTTTTTGAAAAAATTCACCGTAAGCTTCATTAGAAGAAGCAAGGTGTTTTTCCCATTCTTGAAACTTGTAATCCTGATAACCAATTTTTATTGTTTTTGGCAATTTAAATTTATTCATTTATTAATATCCAAATATGCGGTCAGCAGGCTTGAACTCTGGTTTCTGTTCTTTTCTTCTTAAATATTGATTATGATAACTGTCAGGATGTATTGGTCTTGTCATACATCCATATCGAAGTGCATCATATGCATGGTCTTCTACATCTGTATCCACATCTTCAGGATTATTTTTATCTGTTGGAAGAAGTGGAAATGTACGTAATAAATTACGACACGTATCAAATATTTTTAACTTTGGTTCCCCAGTATTTTTATCAAAGGATAATCTTTTATGTAATTCTAATTTTCCGTTTATTCGACTTCTAGGCGACCTATCTGATGGTCTCCATCTACATCCTTCACGAATCATTGTTTCAGCAATACTTGGACCAACATCTCCTCTTCTAGCCCATGTTGAAGAATCTAAAACTCCGTATCTAATATATTCGCCATGTTCTAAGTCTAAAACTTTTTTTGCAAATACATCGGCTGTCATTCGTTTTATATATAATTCTCTATAGACCCAAAGATTATTATCAAAATCTATTGCTATCCAGAGTACACAAGAATGACTTGAATATCCCCAATCACACGCTCTAAATCTATGCCAATTTTTTGGTATCTCAAAAGGTTTAGCAATATGTTTTACTGGGTCAAATTCTGGAAATGCACAGTCTTCAAATGCAGACCAATCACCTTCTAGAAATTGTTTTCTTTGGACTTCAGGTAAAGACGATAGCATTACCAAATAATCATCTGTTTGAGTAAGATAAGGATTATCTTGTAGTTTTGCCGGTATAAATCGTCTTGTTATTTTCTTTTGACCTGCTATAGTATCAATAAGTACATCAAATTTTGTATTAGGTTGTGCAGGGTCAACGAACATTTCTTTTACCCACATTGAACCAACATTGCCAGGATTTCCTGTAGAACGCATATATACAGGTATTTCCGGGTCTACACTTCTTAATGATGAGCGTAGAAAATTATAAATCTCTGGTGTAGGATATTGTGGTAACTCATCAATTCCTATCCACGTATATGATTGTCCTTGATAACGTAATACATCTGTTAAGTTTTCAGCGTAACCAAATTCAATTCGTGCACCGGACGCAAATCTCCATTCCTTCTCTTGTTCTCTCCATTTTGCACCAGGAAATGCCTTTGGATATAATCTTTGAGAATGATTAATCATGTCTCTTAATTCAGGCATTGAACGTCTTAATAAAAGCGCTCTATGATTTTCCTTATGACAATAACGTAATGGGTCAACAAGCATGGCATAAGATTTTCCGCCACCTCTTGCTCCGCCATAGAAAACTTCTCTTTCAGAAGCTGCTAAAAATTCTGTCTGTGGCCCCTTATTAGGTTCAAAAATAATATTTTCTTTTACGTGTTCTTGAATATTAGGAGCTAAAGATTCAACTTCTTTTGTATCCAATACTGAAGATAATTTTCCCTTTAATGCATTATCAGCTTTTAATATAGTATCTCGTTTTACTTTAGCATTAGATAAATCATTACTTGCTTTAATAATTTTCTTTTGCTGTTTCCTAAGAGAAAGCCGTGCAGCTAATTTTGCTTTTTCTGCTAGGGTAAAATGTCTATCTCCCCTCTTTCTTCCACTATTTGTTTTAGGTTTTGGGGGTTCAATGTCTGCCATTTTTTATTTAATTTTCTTAATCCAACGTGACTAATATATCTTCCTGTTTTTTTAAAAAGCCAATGCGCTACTTCTCTATATGAACAGTTTTTTAAATATTCTTTTGCTTGTTCTAGTGCGTCAAGTTCTTCTTCAATTGGCTCTAAATATTTTTTATTTTCTGAAAGTTTATACCCAAAAGGTATAGTTGAACTTTTACGTTTGAGCATCTTTTGGTGGTAATATAAATATACCATGTGCTATTTTCGCATTTACATCAACTTTTTCTCGTTTGACAATTCCAACTCTATCGAGAACTTGTTTTGCAGCTTCAATACGAATATTGGCAGCCGGTGTCATTCCATCTTCATCCATTGCACTGACAAGACCCATAACAGCTTTAGGTGAATGAACAGCTAAAATTTCTTCTGCTCGTTCTACAATAATATCTTTTAATCCTTTTAAAATATTAGGATAAGATGTTTCTGCATAACCAGCAATTTCTCCAGCTTTTTTAGGATTACCATTTGCCTTCCCAAACAATGCCGTAACAAATACTTTTTGTTGAGAAGTTAATTCTTTATTTTGTCTTTTTTCTGGTAACATTTATAATTCTAGATGATTTTCGTATTAATCTTGGAGTTAATAATTTAAAAATAGTTATTAAAATTTCTTCCTCCCAAAATGCTTTTTTTAATTTGTTTAATACTCGACTAAAACCACTGTCTTTTTTGTTTACTTTTTGCTCGTCTTTCTTTTGCCCAGTCAGGTGTTTTGATATTTCTTTTTTCTCTTTCTTCATACCCCCTCTCTGCTGATTGCATGATTTGTTCCCTTGCCTTATCTTCTTTTCCTCCATTGTCGGAAATAAAAGAAAGATGTGGTGCAGATAAAATCATTTTTACAAATGGTTCTCTACATGGGAAATTTCGTTTATGTATAGGAAGATTCTCTGTAAATCTTTTTCCTGTTTTTGTATTTTCGTATGTATATAAAGGCATTTTATTTTTCTGTATGTTCATCATTAGATGGTTTATTAAATGGTACTACAGTTTCAGATTTAGAATCTTTACTAACAGATTTTTCATTTTCTATTTGATAAATTAACTCTAATGCCCCAAGTACACGATTTCGCATATCAAGACTTTTATTAATCGTCTTAGTAAGTTCATCGTGTTGCTTACTTAAAGATTCTTTCTTAGCCTTTAAATCCATCTAAATTATAGATTATTATCTTCAAATGATTCATTTTCGTCATCAATAAGGTCAGCTATATCTTCTAAAAGAGTTTCCTCTTTTTCACGTATATCTTCAATCTTATCCAGTTTCTTTTGAATCTTTTCCAATATTGTTTGTTTTTTTACCATTATTTTCCCTTCGGTTTCCAGCCAGTTTTACGCAGAGTACCATAAACAAAAGCACTTGTACGCTTCTTACCCAAGCCCATTTTTTGGGCTTTTGCTTTTAATTTCTTTTCTAGTGCTTTTGGCACTATCGTTTACCTGCTTTCCGGTTTCTTGGAAAAGAACGATTAGAACGCTTTGTTTGCACTGTCAAGTTCTTTTTTGAATTATTTAAAGGGTTGCCATCTTTATGATGAACATCCATACCCTTCTTTCCAACTGAATAATTGGCTTTATTTCTGGCTGCCCTTCTTTTCTTTTGGGTAGGTTTTGCATGATATCTATCGTATTCCTGACGATAATTTCTTACATAACCTTTACTACTTGGCATGATTAGTATGCGTATTTAGGAGTTTTAGATTTCTTCTCTTTTTGGGATTTTGTCCCATACTGAGTCTTTTTAGGCCCAGCTTTTCCTATTCTAGCCTTTGCTCCAGTTTTCGCTTTAAGTCTTTTTCGACCTAATTTACCATACATTGCCATAATTTGTACCTTTTAAGTTATATTTTTAATGAATTGTTGTATAATTTTGTAGTCTTTCCGGGTTATTCTATACTCTTTCCGAAGTTTTTGAAACTTTTCTATAGTTAACTGTATATTTTCTTTATATTTTTTACGCTCTTCCTCAGATGATGCAGAATAATATTGAGAAGCGGCATTGATAATGTCACTTTTTATTTGACTTATCGGTGATTCAGACATTCATTGGGAATTTATACCGAGATATTTAAGTAGTTAACATATGCTTTTAAGCGTAAAGCCTATGTGTATGCAAGTTAGTGTGTGCTATCTTGCTTTAAAAGCATATACTTACTATTATAGTGCTAGTTGCCAATTTGTCAAGCTTTTTTTTTATATTTATGCATTTTTTACTTGACAAGATTGAAATACGACTGTATAATTACATGAGCCCTTAGAGGAAGCTATATAGTATGTATGGGGAAGGGGTACTTAAAGAAACTTTGAAGTGAGCCTTGGAGTATAGCCCAGAACAAGTTAACACTGTTTTCTTTCATTTCTCCAGCACCCTGGTATTCATTGAATGGGGTAAGGGGGGGTGGCGGTGGCATGCCCCTTTAAAATATAAAGAAACTTTTAATCTCCATAAAATATATGTAAAAATTACAGGTAGAAGTCAACCCTATTTCCCTTGAGGTTCCTCCAAAGTATAACCAAGTAAAATAAGGGGTCTTTAAGGGTTCCCTCTTTGTTCCCTTAGTTCTCCTCTTGTTACCGCTAGAAACGATAAAAGAGAGCCTTTAGGGTTGAACCCTTTTAACCCTTTGGTAGTAACTCCAACCATTTATAGATACTTGGTAACCTCTCCAATATTACCCCCCATATCCTCCCAAGTCTTCCCAAACCTTCCCAATAGACCCCGCAATATCTGGCTACCGAGAGGCTTATTCAAGTATTTCAGATTGTGGCGAAGAAATCACAATTGAGTAGAAAATTGCCTTATTGTTGCCCTAGTTGTCCAGTCTTATGAGTATATTGTTAATTATTAATTTATGGGAGGATTTATGTTGACTAAGAAAGACCTAAGAAAATTATATTTACGAGGTTATAAAACTTCTAAAAGTAATAGACCTAGTAAAAATGACCATGATTTAAAAATGGTTGAAAAAATTAAAAGATTATCCAAAAATGGTAAAATTGCTGTTGTTGTAAATAATCAATATTTTTATGATAGCTATGATTATGCTGTTAATGGTTATGACTATGAAAATATTTATTTTATACAGGCTAATTACACAGCTTATAGACATTTTTTAAATAAGATTGAGAAAGGCGCAGATTGCCCTTATTCAATTGAAATAATAAACCAACAAAATGAAAAGTTCTATAAGTGGCTAGATTAAGTGTATCATTAATTATTAATTTATAGGAGGATATAACAAATGCTAGAAGAATTATTAAAAGAAGACGGAATACTTCAAGTATCAGAAACCGAATATTTTGATGATGAAGTAATTATAGAAGACTTGAAGGAATCAACTAGCCAAATTAATCAATATAACAGAGAGGCCAAAAAATGTTAGTTGACGGAATTATATTCGGCTTGATTGACAATATTGTATTAATTGGAGGCGCATATACTGGCTTGAGTGTTGAGAATAAAATGTTTAAGAACTCTACAGGCTTAGGCGCAATCGTTGGCGGTGGCTTTGGGAATGCCGTCAGCGATTGTTTAGCGGGTCTCCCTATGTCAATCACATTTGGAGTAGCAACGGCCATAGGTTGCCTAATTGCTATGGTAATAATCCCAATTATTGAAACTTACAAAAAAAGGAGGATTTAATATGAACCAACAAGAAATAATAATCAATAAGCTTGAAAGTAAAGCTAATGAATATCAAAAAAGAAATGATATTGAATTTACTGAAAACAAAAAAAATATTAATTTTGCATTAAGAGGTAATAATAAATATTATTATGCTTTTCAATGTGCATTATTTACCAGCAATCTTTTAAAACTTGGCTATGGACATATTAATAAAAAAGAAATAGCTGAAAAGGGTATTTGCTTTAATAAGTATTCAATCAATGTCGGATATAATCAGTATTGCAAAGATTTAAAAAGATTTAACTCAAAAGAAGAAATGCTTGGCTTTGTTATTGGCTACAATGAGGCGGTTAATAACAGACAATAAAAAATAATATTATATATAGAAACTTACAAAAAAAGGAGGATTTAATATGAGGCAATACAAGATATGGAATGAAATTTATAACACCGAATACAAGAAATCCAATTCATTTGGTACTAATGGCCAAGCTAATATTAATATGCTTATTGGGACTAGCTCAAAAAATAGCCATGACTTTGCAAAGATAACCCAAGATGTATATTATAGTGAAGAAAATGACTGTTACTACTATGACCTTTTAATTGACGGTGTAGTGATTAAAGAAGCACAATATTACCCAAAAACTAAAACATTTAAACAAACTTACAACCGGCAAGAATTGAGTCAGAAACATATTGCTTTAAATAATTAATTAGATATTATGGGGTAGCTATCCAGCTACCCCTTCAAACTTTCCCCCCCTCTACTATCAGATTGAGCCATACTATCATCTATTAATTTTTTCGGGCCTTCGCTACGCTACGGCCAAGAAGATTTAATGAGAGCCCAAGAGGGCTCCCTTTAAGATATCCTTTTGCCTTCGGCATTAAAGAAAGATTGAGAGCCCCCAAGCAAGAGGGGGGCTCACTACTATCAGGAAA
>Ga0208315_1001550_pt1 | contig 11406 bp, 20 predicted proteins | sample MalvireepMed_215_FD_184239 | JGI IMG/M metagenome (GOLD analysis project Ga0208315, IMG submission 184239) | Marine viral communities from the Global Malaspina Expedition - Malaspina viral metaG DeepMed_215 (SPAdes) (version 2) | ecosystem: Environmental > Aquatic > Marine > Oceanic | place... | reverse complement strand
GCAAGAAGGAAGCCAAGAAGTATGCGAAAAAAAAGAAAAAGAAAGTTAAATATAAGAAGGGATACTAATGTCAACAAGAAGACGTAAACCGTCAAGAGCTTCATCACGAAGAAGAGTTAAAGTGGAAGAAGGCAAGGCGATGCGTACACCTTTGGCATCCAAGAAGATCAGTGAGATCGTCAAGGAAATAAAGAAACTCAAGAAGAAAAAGAAAAGGAGAAAAAAATAATGGGATTATTAGATGATATTGCAGATGTAGCAACAGGAAAGAAAAAAAAGGAAGATACTCATTCTTGGAAAGTATCTCAAGCTCAGCCAAAATCAACAGAAGCTAAGTGGATGAAAGATGACAATGTTAAACAAGCATGGTCTAATGCTAAGAATATGGCAGAAGATAAAGATTTTAAAACACAAGGTCAGATAGAAGCCATTGCGGCAACCGAAGCAGCAGGTGAAGTTGTAACAGATGATGGAGAAGAAGTTGTAACAACGGATGGTAGAGTTATAGAAGACAAAAAGAAAAAAATCTACACTGTCGGAAAGACGCAGGTAAGCGAAAGACTCTACAATATCTATCAGAGACTTCTGAATCGTGGATATACCCCTGAACAAGCTGAGAAAATAATTAAACTGGGAGTAATAGAGGAAAAATGGGCTGACGATAATCTTACAGACTTGATGTCTGGAGAGGGTATTGCAAAATTAGGTAGTCTTGCTATGGGTGCAGGAGGAATGCTGAAGGGTGCATTGACAAAGCAACCATATGAACATGAATTCCTTGGCTCTGCTGGAGCGGCAAACATTATAAATCAACTTCATAATAAATTCGGTTACGATGAAGCAACTGGAAAATATTCCGACCCTGATGGAGCACAGGATGAGATTAATCGAATTATTTCATCTAACGAGGGTGCACAACAGATGTTTGGCCAAAGTCTTAAAACAGGTATTACACCAGAAAAATTTGAAAAAAGATTAGTTGAAGCCAATCAAGGCAACAAAAACTTTGATAAGAATTATAACAAGACAGCAGGTGCATATTGGGAACTCAATCCTCCAACAACGCAAGGCGATATGGTGGACTTGGCTAATGCAAGTAGACAAGAGGGATTCGAGTGGACAAAACAAAATACCCAAATGGTTCAAGAAGCCAGAAATCTGGCTAGTAAACAGGCAGATCAAGCACAAGGACTGGCTAGTCTCGGTGGAGGCGGAGGCGGTGGAGATACAACAGTCCCACCAGCAGATCCAAACCTTATGCCTTCTGGAACATACCTTGCATCACAATACAATCAAGCACTTGTTCCAGATCAAAATCTGGATCCCTATCAGAATGCCATGTACACAGGTGGGCCAGAACAACTGCACATCGCTGGTGGATACTGGGATCCCAACAAACCAGAATGGGTTGGTTCTCCTTGGGGAACACAAAACCTATGGCAAGGGGCAAATCCTCCTATGATGGCGGCTGAAGGCGGCCCAGTAAGAGCACCGTCATCCAAAGTCACCCAAGGTGGTGGTGGACTGTTTGACTTTAAACCATACGGATTTTAATGACTATTTCACGATCAAGCATTCCAACTTTAATCAAGAAGAAACCGAGTGGTAAAGAAAAGAAAAAAAGAAAAAAGAGAAAAAAGCATACCAAGAAGAATTAAGATCGGGTATCAGGACGTTCTCGTAGAAAGAACAACGGCTAGTTTTTCCAAGCCGTCTGATTCCTATGGCGAATACGATCACCGAAAGAACATCATTACCATCCAAGAGAATCTCTCTGGATTGGACGAGGCGAATACACTTCTCCATGAGATACTACACGGAATAGCGTACATTAATTCCTTGACCGTTGGTGGTATGCCATTGGACAAGGAGGACAAGGAGGAGATTGTCATCAATCAAATGACAAACGGATTGATGGAGGTATTAAGGGATAATAAGTGGTTACTAGATTTCTTTAAGGACAGGATTAAATGAGACAAATTTCAGAAGAACAGCTTCAGCAACTCATCAGCTATCTTTCCAGACAGCCGTACAACGAAGTCTTCAAGATTATGGGAATGCTGTTGAATCTACCTTTGGTAGAAACAAAAGACAAGAAGGACAAATAATAATCGTCACCATCAAGGTGGCGACTTTTTTTTTGCCTAATTTACAAGTTTGGTCGGCAAGCTCTAAACATTCGATATATAGACAGAAAAGAGAGCAGGGGTTGGAAGGTGGGAAAAACAAAGGGCGTACTCTCGTACGCCCTTCTACCACTATGAATAAAAAGTGATTCAGTGAAAAAACAAATAATGATGGGACATTACTTAGCCCAAAAAGTCTGCCACCATTATTCTATTTCACTGTCTAAGGTCATCACCACAACCTCCGAAAAGTCAGACTTCTAGGCGACCGGTAAATCATTTATAGGTATAATATGCAAGTTAGTTCCTTTTATATTTTGTTTTGGATATTGACTAGCAAAATCTTTCGTAACAAGATATTTATCTGGCCAAACTCTGTTTCCATGTTGATCTTTATAGGTGATTGACACAAGCAAATCGTCATTCAACCTGTAATCTGCAATGCCAATACTACGATTATACCAAATTGGCTTCGATATGTTGTATTCTCTCATTTTTTATCCTTTATTTGAAATGATTTCATAAAAAAAACCTCTAATTTAGCTCTCAGAGAGGAAAAGTAGAGTCCCTTATACGATTGGTCATTAACTATACAAAACCTAGTGTATACCTCATTTTCTAGTGTTTATCCTCATATCCTTTGGCATCTGGGTTAGGAGAAGCATCTCTCTTAATTAAATCACGAAAATCTTCATAATTTCCTTTTACCACTCCTTCCTCTTTAATTTTATCTCTAAAAGAAGTTAATTCTTTTTTCTCTTCTTGTGATGTTATTCTGTTTGTCTGTGATTCCTCTTGAGCCTGTTGGATGGCTTTTGATATAGCACCTCTTTGACTCTCTATTACTTCCTCTGTCTCAGTTGATGATTTTTTTTCTTCCTCTTTATTTCTATGGCCGTTTGTCAAGAGAGAATAAAAACTATCATTGTTCAATTGCACATGGGACTTATCATCATAGACAATCACCCATGTTCTAATGGTATGGCCCAGCCTTGTTTTGATTTCCCATTTCTTGAACGAATGGACATTCTTTATAGGCGATGTTCCTGCTGTTAGATATTCCAGCATTTGACTTCGACCAAGAGTTCTTGTGCCTCCGTTATTATCAAATTCAAGAGTCCACAAAACCTCTTCCATTATGTTTGTCTCTGGATTTGTACCTCCATCGCTTATCTGATCAATATGAACTATAGTTTTACTCATTGCATCTCCATGACTTTAAGGTTACTTATCTCCTCCTTGAGATTATTGTACTTGGAAATATGTTCCAAGTCCATTTTATTGAATGTCTTTATGTAATGATAGAAAGTTGTCCTGTGTCTTCCAATGAAAGGGGTGACTTCCTTGCTTTTTAAATTTTCGCAGAGATGAAATAATAGAAGGAGGATAATTTTTCTCTTTGCCACCAAATCCTTCATTCTTTTTCTAGATGTAATATCATCTTTAGAGACACCTAGCTTTGAACAGCAGTAATTAAAGATAGCATCTGGATTCATTGGCTTGTTCATAATAAAACTGATAAAAAGGCAGCAAATGGAAAAAGGACAGCAATGACTAGCAAAGACACCATAACGAAAAAAACAATTAATTCCATATTCATCAGTTCAACCTCCCTTTTATTTTTTCATACAAACCTCTCATGTGATCCATATTATTGAAAAGAAATAATGCACCGTGGGGACTACTTGCCATGATCCTGTCCCTTGACTCCTCCCAATGTCTGCTCTTGAAACTTATGGTTTTATTTTCCTCGTCAATCTTTGCCTTGCCCTCCTTTACGATGTTTATCAAAACATTGATAAATCTTTCTTGTCCGTTTGCCATAATTACTCCTTTTCTACAGTTGACCTGCTAATTGCATTTCCGTTCTTAGATTCGCTCCCTTTGAGCGAAGCAATCCTACCCATGTAATAAAAGCATCATAATTTATTTTTGCCATCATTGCATCCTTTCTTGCTACATCTAAACCTGCGAGGAAAACACCTTTGTATTCATTACTTGCGTTGGCCCTTATCCCGCTTTCGCCAACTCCTTTTCCCCCATCCAGATATTCCAAGCATTTTTCGTCTCTCGTTGGATTCTTTAAGTCTATTAGATTGTCGTATATTGCTTGTTTTTCCACCCATATATGACCTAGTTCCCTTTGACGATGGGCGATCTTGTTTGGATCGTACTGGAGTGTGTCCCAGTTCTCGACAAGTTTCTTTCCAGTATCTTTCTGCTCTACCATAGGGATCTATTGAATCATTCCTTTCCCAGAATTTCTTTTCCGTAATCCTATGTAATTCTGTATGGTGGAAGATACAGAGTGGAACAGCAAATTGATCCCCCACCTTGAGTGCCATGGCTTGTGGTTGCGATAACGTAAGATGATGTGCTTGAACATCACGTTTTCCACAAACAAGACATGGTTGTTCAGAAATTTTTCGTAAGTGTTGCTTTGACCTGTGCCTTTGTTCATCACTTCTCAAAACGGAATATCATCTTTGTCTTGATCGTATCCCATTCTTACTGGCTTTTCTTGGGGTGTTGAAATTTTAAGGGAAACCATAGGCGAACCATCCTTTGTCTTTCCTCCCCACAACGCACCGTTATAAACACCGGCAGGAATGTCCTGCTCTATCGTAATTTTATTATTCGTATAGCTAGGGTGCTTGTCATCCGTTTTATACGAATTTTTAAACAGATTCATTTTTACTTCAACCATCTATCGTTTTCCTCCATGCTGTGACATTATTTTCAATGTCTTTTCTAAATCTGTCAGGCAATGCATTAATAAATTTTACATTGTCCCTAACGAGCCTGTCAATATCTTCCTTTGATTTTGACTTTCTCAACTCACTGAGAAACTCATTCACCTTGTCAACATTAGACTTCTCTTGTGGCTTTCCGCCACCATTGACAACAGTTAAATTAGGCTTGTTTTCTGGCCTTTTTTGATTAGATTGAAATTTTGCCTTATTTGGCTGCAAAGGAAAATGTGGCAAAGAATCAGCATCCTGTGATGCAACCATATTCTTATCTTCTCCCGTTGGGATCATAAAGACACCACGAAGGAATTGCTTTAGACAATATGATTGTGCCGTTCCATAAGCTTGAGCACCACGAGACTCAACTCGTATTGTTCTTCTTAATGGATGCGACCACATCTTGCCAGACTTGTGAATAAGGATAAAATTAAAAACCAAAGTCAATACTTTATTATCAACCTTTTCCTTTATTTCATCCATAATTATAGTGAGTCCAGCTTCAGCCAATACCTTACCATAAACTTCTAGGAAATCATCAATACCTGCAAAGTTATAGTTTGCAAATTCATTTCTATTTCCCTTATAAAGTTTAACTGCTCCACTTGATACCTCATTGAGAGCATTCGCTATCTCTGGTGGCATAGGTGGAAGAGAGGGTAAGATACTGTGTTCTGGAACTTGTACATACTTAACTTCGTTCATTAGAACCTCCATATCTTTTTTCTTGCGTTAAGTTTTTCTTCATTGTTCCAAACCCAATCATCTGGATTTGGGGGGTGTAACTCGGCAATTTCTTGCCAAGTTTGACATCTAGAAAGTGTTGCTTTCATTGAAGAAATAACTGAATACAACCTTTCTTTCCAATCCTCATCTGGATGTTCCTCCATATATTCTCGGATTGAAAACTTGTTTGTATCAGCAGAGTAGGTAACTTTTTTTGTTTTCCTATCCGTTGATTTTCTTGATAAAATTTGATGGAATTCGACATCGCCTTTTTCTTTATTGTAATCTTGTCCGTGATAGTAGAACATTCCTTGCAACCAATAGCCAAAACTCATTTCGGATGACTTGTTTTTTGGAACTTTAATATCTATCGTCAGGGGAAACCTATCTTTCTCAAAACTATAGTCGGTGTAGCCAATCATGTCTGGCAGATCCTCATCACCGAATAATTCGGACAGACTAATAATAACTTTTTTTTGTGTGCCTTTGTAGTTTCCAGATTTTTGGACAACATCAATTACCTTATCTACCAAAGGTCGAAGTGTTTTTCTTTTTTCCTTTTCCTCCTCGGTTTGAGGAAGTATAACACCATCCTTGTCTTTTTTCTCTACCTTCGCATCAAACAGTGCTTCTGCATAATTGTAAACTGTCTCTGGATTATTCGGTCTTTGCTCTGCAAAAAGAGTACCCGTTGGTTCAACAACACCTCCTACAATCATTGGCAAATTAGCCATAAAATTATACTTATAACCATAAGTCATTACCCAATCGCTATTATAGCAAAGATAAGAATTAAAATGGGCAGGGGACAAGTGATGAATTCCAAATCGTTTCCAGACGAGTGGATCTCTGAATTTAGTGTCTATCATGAAAATACCCCCACTATCCATAAGATTATAAAAACTGTTATGATAGGATCCATTTTACTCCACCATCTTTCTTGCTATATAGGAATAATTTCTATCCCCATGCCGAAATTGAGTAAGCTGAACTTCACCACGTTCAGCCATATTTAAGATATGTTTTTGCATTTTACCTGTTGGTTCATTTTTCTTGTAGGATAGATATTCAGCTAAAAAACCACTAAAATAAATAATGCTTTCGCCCATAGTATTTTTTTTATACCATTGCTTAAAGGCATCAACTGGACTATTCTCGTATTCCAAGGTAGATAATTTATCAACATCTATCATATTTTCCTCCTAAAACGAATTACTTTTGCACTACGGGATTTGGGTGCTTTCTTTCTTTTTTTAGCTACAGCTTTTTTTCTTTTAGCTATATCTTTTTTGACATCATTAACATATCCTATAAAATATTTATCCCTTTCCTTGTCTAACAAATAGACAGCATCTTTTAATAAATCAGCTTTAGCGAGTCCATCTAAAGATCCAAACTTTCTCTTTTGCAATTCAATTTTATCAACTTCCATTCCAATGTTACTATAGAAAACCTTAATTGTAAAAGTTTCCAGATCTGGTCTTAATTTAATTACATTACTCATATTTTCTCCATTTAATAACCAATTGAATAAGTTGCTTTACTGCGTACCTTTCCACAAACATTACACAACCTATTATGATTTCCTTCACTCCAGAATTCAGTTTTGCATACTCCGTAGTTCATGCACTTTATAAACTTCTTTTCCTTTCCATTTTTCATTTTTCTATAATTATAATTATCTTTACTCATATAAATTTAGTGGGTAGTTTGTGGTTATATAATCTTTGGCACTACCCAAACCAGAATGTTCACAACATACAATTCCAGTGCTTCAGCATTGCAGGATTACTGTATCGCCTTTGGGATAGTTTGGGAACTCTTGATTACTTTGTGTAATTTCAAACACAATCACCTTGGCACTACCCCCTGCCGTTATTTTTGTGCTAAAAGACGTATAAAGCATAACAATGGCAGTCCATATACGCCACAAACTGCCTGTGTTTTGATAGCACAAAACTCTATTAAATTTAGTAGAAGGTCGAGAAGTAGCTAGGCTACAGAGAAAACTAAAGACTCGCCTAGCTTTGCCTTGTTCACATTTTCTCATTACTCGACCTCCAATAGAAGGAAGAGAATAAAAGATAATAAGGGATATACTAACTGTGTAGTTTAACATAAGACATAGTCTTCTAGTTAATCTGTGTAATCGGTATAAATAATACATCTTTTAATCCTCGAATTATACTTACCAACTCTTTTTTACTTTATCAACACTTTTTTTTAATTTGACAAAACTTTTTTTTGCCATTAACTAATTATTAACAATAAGGGATAAATGGACGAGGAAAAAAAGAAAATAATATTCGTAAAATGGTTTCCAGATGACTATATTACAGGATGTGAACTTCTTACTTGGCAATCTGAACTCGTTTATTCAAGAATAATCAATAGAATATATAACACCACCAATAAACTGTATGATGAAGATAATACTTGGGAAATACTTATCCACAAGATAGAAAAATACGCAGATATAACAAAAATAAAGGAAGAATTACTAAGAAAAGAGAAGATATATATTGCAGACAGTAAAATAAAGAATAAAAAATGTGATAAATATCTTAAAGAAACAGAAGAATTCCAAGCAAATGCTTCAGAAAAAGGCAGAAAAGGGGCAGAGGTTAGGTGGAAAGATAAAAATGCCACAGGCAATGCCACAGGCAATGCTCAAGCAATGGGTAACCACAAGCCACAAACCACAAACCATAAACCATTAAATTATAAAACCATAATGGAAGTATGGAACAGGATAGTTCCAACCTCTCATATTCAACAAATGAATGGTACAAGAAAGGATTTGTTTAAATCTAGATTTAAACCTTACTTCAAGGAAAGCTACGAGGAATGGGAAAATTTTCTATCAAGAATATCCAAGATCAGCTTTCTATGGGGAAGCAATGACAGGCAATGGAAGGCAGACTTCAATTGGGTATTGAACGAAAACAATCTCCTCAAAATATTAGAGGGAAAATACGAAGTGGATAGGAAGGAAACCACATCATCCGACAGTATCTACGAAACACGTTTAAAGTCACTTAAAAATGACAGAATTACGCCATTTTTATTGAATTATGCCCAACAACATGAGCCAGATGTAAGGGAAGCCGTGCAAAAAAAACATATAACAAAGGAAAGGGCAGAGGAATTGGGCATTAAAATTGACTAAACAAGGAAAACCGAAGAAAGATCCTGTATTAAGGGACAAGGGAACAAGAGAATCAATGATGCACAGGACGATGCTTGTTGGCGATGGCGATCCGTCCCTATCCACATGTGCTTTGGATATTCATTTGGCAAGGAAGCTAATTACTGTGGATCAACACAAATCTGGCACAAGATTTGCACAGTTGCGACAAGCCAATTTTGGAAAAGTACACAGCCAAAGTAACTTGAGCAAGATGTTTATAGGTGGTGGCAAATACCAAAATTACACTGCATCAGAGCCAACCAAGAAAGAGATCTTTAACCATAGACACTATGACGAGGCATGGAATTACCTAATGAAACATGGGGGAGTCAATATTATGAGAATTACTCTGGACATAGTAGGATACGATAGAAGACCACATTATCTTGAAAATATCTATCAACCTATCAATAAAAATGTTTTAGGGAAATTCAGAAAAGGACTAGATCTTCTTTGTACCTTCTTTACAACATCATTTAGAAAAACTACTAGTAAATAACGATTTTTGTATCTTTTTTCGTCTAAAAATGTTATAATTACAACTGTAATTAAATGATGGGAGAAGTATGCCCAGAATTCAGCCATTTTTTTTTTCACTATAAATTATTTTGCAACTTTTTGACGATTTTACGCAGTTTTCTGCCATAAAATTGGTCTTCTGCATAATTATAAAGTGAAGAGATTAATGCATCGACATCAATTTCATCCATAATATATTGATTTATAAGTATTTCTTGTAGTTCTGTGTAGTTAATATCGGTTACAAGCATGTTCATATAGTGGTTAACACTATCGCATTTTGTATCATATCGTCTTAATTTCCTATCTTCATCTTTAAGGGAAACGATATAATCCTCGCCTTCCAAAGCGATGATACCGAATAGGTTATTAGCTTCTTTATAGAAGCGACTAGTTCCATATCCTGTTTCCTGTATAGCTTGGGCAATGACCAAGACAATAGGTATTCTATCATGTGGCTCAATCATGGCATTGTATTCAATGGCACATTGTTTCACTTCTTCCACGAATTGATGTTCAAAATCAATTATGTTAGGTTGATAGCACAGAAGCAATAATGTTGCACAGATGTGGCTCATTTTATTCTAGTAGATCTTTTAAACCTCTACTGGAAATTTTAAATTCATGCATCCTTTTATCAAATTTAAAAGGTCGTTTGTTTATCCAGAAAAGATTTTTTTCGTGTATTCTTACATTGTTAATAGAATCTTTAATATTTCCAGACAATGCTTTGGTTGTAGTGCTAAATTGATATCTTTCTAAATAGTCTTTAAAATGTGAATGATTAAACCATTTATCTGGCTCATTCAATAAAGTTTCTAAAATTAGAATATGGCATAAATCAATATTTTTATTCTTTAATTTTTTTAGTTTTATATATTTCTTTATTTTTTTAATCATTATTTAACCACTACAAGTGCTAATAAGGATAAACAACAGCAGCATCACGACAATTATCTTGAATATCATTCTTCACTCAAAGCTGTATCTATCAAATATCCAATGTTTTTTTTTCTGCATTATCCCAAAGGACAATAAAGCTTTTTAACCAACTCTTTTGAGCCATTGTTACATTTTCATGAAACAGCATTTCATCGGCAGAGGTTAGAGGATAGATATTCTTCTGTTTCTCTCTCTCGCCCCAATCGTTGTAGATCTTTACCAATGTATCAAGATTATAGTTGTTCATACAAAAGTCTTTCTTCCTTGCTATTATAATTTAATTCATTTTCAATCTTTTCCAATTTATCAATCACTAAATCAAAATCCCCACAAGTACACTCACCACTTTCATCTTTTGTATGTGTATCTAACCAATTCTTAAAATATTTTATTTTATCCTTTCTCGTTTCCCCTATTTGTTCAGCCATTTCAAAAGGGCAAAAATGAAAATAAGAATCTCGTAAGTCTCTTATGTCTTGCTTAATTTCTTCAATAAGATTTTTCATTATTTAACCTCATCTATCATCATAGCGTACAACTACGCTGTTTAATTGTTTAAAAAATCTCACACCATTTTTATTTAAAACCCACCGATATTGTTTTCGGTTGTTAGGATCTTGGAAATCTTCCAACAGATTAAGTCCCACCCTCTCTCTTGTTTCTAGTTTGTTTTTAAATTTATATCCTTTGCTCAATCGTCCTAATTGTCGTTGAATACTGCTTAAAGTAGTATTCATAGCTCCACATATATCTTTTGTTAATGCTCCGTTTGTGCCTTGTTTTGCGATAAAACATAAAACACAAAGTTGTTGCATAGACATTGTAGCACTTCCTAAAGAACATAACTTATCTGCAAAGGGAAAAAACCATTGATTATTATTAACATCTGTTCTTGATTGTTTCTCGGTGGCTTGAAGATCATTAAGATTCATTAAACATTTCCTTTAGTTTTGGATAGTCTTCTCTAGGGATAATAAATTGCAAATCACTTTGTACATCAGTAATACTAAATTCATCTTCGCTATTTTCTAAAAAAACTTCCAATTCACATTCACCACTATCTTTAAATTTTTTTCTTACATCTAAATTACCACACCAACTTTCATAATAAACATCTTGTGCTTCTTCTAAATGACTTTTCCCAGAAAGTGATACT
>Ga0208315_1001546_pt1 | contig 11433 bp, 20 predicted proteins | sample MalvireepMed_215_FD_184239 | JGI IMG/M metagenome (GOLD analysis project Ga0208315, IMG submission 184239) | Marine viral communities from the Global Malaspina Expedition - Malaspina viral metaG DeepMed_215 (SPAdes) (version 2) | ecosystem: Environmental > Aquatic > Marine > Oceanic | place... | reverse complement strand
GCGTAGAAGGGGTTCTCATCGAGCGCCATCCGGATGATGGCCTTCATGTGCTCGGGCATGGAGTCTGGTGAGAAGATGAAGTTGTGCAGCCATCGCGTTCCTTGCCAGGGGGTCATGGTCACGCAGACCTGGCCGTTGCGACGGAACGTCCGGGCCATCACCTCGTCCCAGATCTCCTTGTCGCGGACGGCGCGTTCCTCATCACCCCACGCTGCGTCGATCTCGTCACCCTGGAACTTGTCGGCACCGGAGTCACCGGACTTCCAGATGATGCGGTGTCCGTTCTTCAGCTCCCAGATGTGGTCGCGGATGTACTCCTTCTTGAGCTCACCCTTCGGGATCCACTGTCGGACCGCGGGCATCATCACACGCTCCACGTGAGGATAGTCCGGCCCGATCGCGTAGAAGTCTGGTCGCTTCGAGTATTTCCAGGTCAAACCTGTGGCGGGGCAGAAGCCCAGTGCTCTCGTGACAAGCCAGTAGGAGCCGACCGTAGTCTTCCCACTCCCATTTCCCCCCATCAGGAAGATGAATGGGGCCTTCGCCAAGAAGATCTCTAGCTGTTTCGGGTGCCATTTCTTCGCGAACTCCAGGAGCTGACTGCCCTCGAGCCGGGAAGCGACGAGCTGAAGAAGACGCCCTTGTTCAATTTGATCCATGCTTGGTCTTGCCGAGCTTCTCGAGGAGCTCCTGGGTGCCAACCGCGGCATCCCCCTCCTCCAAGCCCTTGTTCCGGTCCTCGAAGATTCCCTCGAGGCGCATGATCAGATCGATCGCAGACTTCTTGTCCGCGGGACGCGACTTCCGGTCGACGAGGATGGCGATTGCCCCCATGTACCCGAGCTCTTCCTTGCGGGAGATGCTCCCCTTGGCTTTTCCCTCGGAGAGGAGCTCCCGGGCGCGGTCCGCGACCGCGGTCCAGTCCTCATTGTACTCGGGCTTGGAGGCTGGGTGGGATTGAGTCGACCATTCGCCTCCCTGGTCCTTCCACACGGAGAAGGGAGCGTGGCCCCTCCCCCCTCCGCAGGTGTCCTCGATCTCGTGGACCATGAATGCCGCGGCTGCGTTGGTGAGGCAGCCGATCACCCAGACGCGCTCCTTCTCGTCCCAGTGCATCCCATGGGTGTTGCGCAGGTAGTCCTTCCACTTGATGGTGGCGAACCCCTGGCAGACCACAAACCAGTCAGCGTCCTCAGACGGCTGGTTCGGGTTCTGGGGCTGCTCCCTTGAGGGGGGTTCGGGCTGCGAGGTACTTCCAGTCGTTGGACTTCCAGACACCGAAGACCTCCTTCTCCCTCACGACCCGGTACACCACACGGTTCTTCTCGTCCTCGGTCCGCTTGGCCTCGTCGGGGTGTTCGACAACCGACCCGGCGTACATCATGAAGACGGCGTAGTCGCCCACCGCGATCTCCTCGCAGTCCGGGCCACAGAGCACCACCACGCCTCGAGCGGGTCGCTGCGCCTCTGCCACGGAGTTCGGGAGCAGGAGTCCACCAGCGGTCACCTTGCTGATCTTCTCGACCCGGATGACCACCCGGTTCCCGATGGGCTTCATGCCCTCCACGAACGCCTCAACCAGCTTCACGTATTCTGCCATCAGTCGTCCTCGTCGAAGTGTTCCTTGACGGTCTTGCGCTCGGCGCGCTTGTACCCGCAGTGGTATCCAGCCATGTACTTGGCGACCGACAGATCCGTGAACCAGACACGGAGAGAGAGGGCGGTCTGCGTCAGGCCGAGATCCTGTTGCAGGATGTCAGTCATGCCGCGGAACTCCTTGTCCGTCATGCCTCGCTGCTGGATCTGTCGGCCAGCCATCAGGTTCTCGTGTAGGTGGGCGTGGACCAGTACCTCTCTTCCTTCGCGTGCTCATGAGGGTCGCTGGTCCCGGTGAATCTCGACAGAGCCATCGCCTGCTCATGAGGGTCGCTGGTCCCAGTACCTCTGGGATCTCGTCCAACACCTCTCTTCAAAAAGGGCGGACGAGGATCTCCGCTCGGTCGACCTCCTCATCCGTGATGCCCTGGTCACGGGCCGCGAGAACCCGGGCTGCCTGCTCATCCTTCGCGAGAATCAGCTGGGGGGTGCTCGTCACCAGACGATCGGTGTCCTTCTTCTCCTTGCCCTTCACCACGATCACGTACTCGAAAGCTGTCATCATCATCCTCCTCGTTGTTCCCAGACTCGGCGTGTTCGATCTTCGATCTCTCCAGCAGCATCAAGCAGACTTGGGCTCGAGTGGAAAGCTCCCCGAAGGCGTCTGCCAGGCTCTCTTGAAGTGCGGATCCAGGCTCTCGCTTCCGACGTGTCCTGCGAGAGATGTGCATGAAGCACCGGTGGAGCTCGATCCCCCGGGTGACCAGGGACTTGAGTTCCTCCTGGGTCACCCGGACGCGGGCCATGATTCACACCTCCGGTGTATTCGCGCGAAGCCCCTGGCGGAGCATCAGACTCCCTGACCGTCCAGTCGATTGGACGGCTGCACATCCGACATGTCCGGACCTCGAGTACCAGCCCCTGCCTCTTCACGGCGATCCATCTCTTCCTTCGCGTACTGCTGCATCAGCGTCTGCATGACGCGCGCTTTTTCCGAGTTGTTTCCGCACTCCTTCCGCAGAATGCGGTCGATCTTCCTCAGCGTGTTCGTGAACTCCGTGATGTTCATGCTTCACTCCGTTTCGCGCTCAGCTTGCGCTGATCTGGCCTTGTTCAGGATCTTGTAGATCCCGGTCGTGTGATTCAGAGAGAACGTCATGAGGGCCATCCCGAGGCGGAAGCTCTCCTGCACCGAGAGGCGGATCTCCCCTTCGCCGACAGGCCCCCGGCCAGTGATCAGTACCGCCTCTTCGCCATCGAGGTGGAGGTCCAGCTCCACGTCAGAGCGGGCGTCCCGGAAGTGATCACCCATCTTGGGACGATGCCTCGGTGAACTCCCCGCACCAGTCCTCCTGAGACACGATCGGCCAGATGGCTCGCTGAGCCGCGGAGTCCGGAGGACCTACCCCCGTCAACAGGGCCTGGAGGTGGATGGGGTGGTCGTGACGACACTCCCCCTCGCCAAGAACCTCCGTCGCCTCGAAGAAGTGGCAGGCACCGCAGCTGTCCGTTCTCGCCATCTCACCCTCCCACTGACACTGACAAAACCGATGGGAACCTTAGACAAAGAAGGGGAGGTTGGACAACCCCAGAATTACAGCTCGCGATCAGGGGTGGTAAATCTCCCTGTGCAGTTCTGCATTAACCCCTCGACGGGTACCGGGTGGACTCCAAGTGCGAACACCCAACAGCTCGCATCTTCGTTCGGTCACGCCCGACTACGTCTGAGGGCGCGTGCCCTCACACACCATGTGCAGTACCAAGGAGAAAGAACATGAGCACCCCACGAGGGAAGGCGAAGATCTCCGAACAGGAGAAGGCGTTCGCGAAGGCGAACAGCTGGGGCTACATCAGCGTCAGCAGGAAGTACGGGCAGGTGGACTGCACGTACACCGTCGTGATGAATGGCATGCCGGGCTCGGACGTCGAGCAGATGACGACGTACGGGAAGAAGTCCTGGGACAGCAACCAGATGTCGGATAAGGGCTTCATGTTCGCCATGGAGCACGCTGAGCTGATCGAGAAGGCGCTCGAGGCAGCCTACGCGGAGGTCGAGGCGGGCACGGCCGAGATCTACGTCTGGGGCGTTCCCAAGAAGTGATCTGTACCAGGGTGCGGGGCTTAGGCCTCGTACCCTTTTTTTGGTGGCCACGCGCAGGGTCGGGGCTTACGCCCCGTACCTTAACCATCGCATCGGCTACGCCGAGCTACCCCTGGAGCTGCGCTCCGCTACGGGATGCGCAAGCGCCCGCTCTTCGTACGAGAAGGACAAGGGCCTGCGGCCTCGAGGCTACGCCCGATCCATCTCTTCTCATCGCTATCCCTACGCTGCGCTTCGCTCTCGGCCTGCGGCCTCCACGTACGATGGCACCCGTCGAGGGTTAAAGCAGCTGCCAGGAGGGATCAGACGAAGGTCCGCCCTGTCATACACACGTACATACGTGCCTTTCACCCACTACTGGGTATCCATCATACAATCGTAAGTATCTGGGAATCATGGGATAACCTAACATCCCAAGCATCACATGAGGGGTAATAGGAGGTCTAAAAGCCGACAGGCAAGACCATCAGATCGACACGATCTAGGGTGATATCCGTCCTAGGATAATAGCTGATTCTACCCCTGGTTAGTCTAAAGTCAAGAGGTTGATCCTGGAATAGGCACCACCCAGGGTCCCCCGCGAGGCCCCTTGCTTCGCTGCGGAGGGCCTCGCTCCTCCCCCTGGTGATCGCTGGGAATGGTGGTGATTGGGGTCATTTCTTCCCTCATTTGCCGCACCCCTTATTGGAGGAACTGTGATGAACGACGCTGACGCAGTGATTGGGAAGCTCCAGTGGGACCGGTGGGTTGGCCGTGACGAGGCCGACTTCTGGTTTCACAGGACCGAGGGCAACGGCCTGAGTGGGCCGTGGAGCACGAGGGGTGACAGCCTCCGTGCCCTGAAGAAGTACCTGGAGTCCGTGCGGAAATGAACAAAGGGGGATGATGTCCCACAACGTGGGGCTTCGCCCGAACAGGAGGTGAGAACGATGAAGCCAACGAAGTGGTTGATGGAGCACACACACGAGGTGCTCAAGGACGAGCCGGACATGCTCCGGGGTTGGTACTGGGACGACGAGACGGGGTGTCTGCATGGACCCTGCTCAACGCGGTCAGCAGCCATGCTGGCGCTCTTCAGCTACGTCACCGAGCTCGAAGACACCGGGGAAGACCTGGATCTGGTCACGACCCGCTGGGACGCCATCAGGCTCATCTGCTTGGAGTGGGTGGATGCCAACCTCTCCCTCCTGGCCTGGGACACCCGTCAGGCATCTGCCTTCAAGGTGCTCTCATTCAGCACCATGTGGGAGATGTACATCGACCTCAAGGGTGAAGCATGAGCAAGACCAACCACCGTCTCAAGGCCCTCAGACGCCGCCGTAGCAAGCAGCTGGACTCGAGCTGCCGGAACCATGGGTCATGCCCCTGGTGTCGCGGAAATCGGACCCACAAGCATCGTCGTGCGATGCTCAAAGCAAGGGACGAAGGCTGATGGCCAAGGACTTCAATTCCATGCAGGGCACCCACCACAAGTGGCTCCTGGAACTGCGAGAGAAAGCAGGGATCACCCATGACTGAACATGCTGCGCCTCCGAGCGCTGCACGCACGCATGTGTGCAACTACATCCACCTCAAGCCTGTGAGGTGCAAACACCACGGGCACAAGCAACAAGGCTCCATGTGTCCCACCTGTGGCAAGGTGTGGCGGCAGAAGCATCGGAAGGGTCGAGGTAGCAAGGAAGAGATCGTTGGCCAGGGAACAGTGTAATGGGACAACAATCCCTCTTCGACTCAACTGAAGACACACTGACCATAGCCAAACAGATCTTCAAGGAGAACAGACCCAACGGGACCACATGCCTCTGTTGTGGACGATCAGCTCAAGAGTACAGGCGAACCATGAACAGTGGCATGGCCCGTGTTCTCATCTGGATGGTACAGGGACATGCTCCTGGGGCTTGGGTGGACACGAGGCAGGGCAAGTGCCCGAGTTTCGTCACCCGATGCCGAGAACAGTCCAAGCTTGCGTGGTGGGGTCTCGCAGAGACCAAGCTACGCAAGGAGGGAGATGGTCGTCGAGCCATCGGCATGTGGCGACCAACAGAGCTTGGACGAGAGTTTGTCCGACTCCAGGTCAACGTCCACAAGTACGCCATCGAATTCGATTCGAAGTGTGAACGCCTTGAAGGACCGCAGATCACGATCATTGACGCGCTCGGGCATAAGTTCGATTACACCGAGCTCATGAACGACACACACTACAAGGAACCAAAAAGCCATGAGTGAACCTCCCATTCCCATGCACATGAAGACTCTCTTGGAGCAGCGACTCCAGGCCGAGATGGACGAACAACAACGGGACCAGGGCCTCCCTGAGGTTTTGCGAGAAGCCCTCAAGGAAGCATCAGTCATCCTCGAAACCGACCAGCGCATCCACAAGCTGGAGGAGGACAGGGACTACCAGCGTGATGACCACTCTCACCTGGACACCAAGTTCAAGAGCCTCAAGGAGTGCCTCGATGGCCTCGTCGAAGTCGTCAACCACATCGATGGACGAGTCCGCAAGCTCGAGGATGCACCTGTCATCGATGACTCCGAATCCGAGAGAGCTCAAGAGCTGGAGAAAATCCTCAGTCCTCATGAGGTCCAGTGTTTGGCTGAAGATCTCCTCAAGGACTGCATCCTCGTTCTTGAGGCTGCTGGCTGTCGTGTGAGGACTCTCACTCCTCTTCTAAACCCAACTCTGATCTACAGTCAGGTCTTCGACATCGGTGGAGTGAAGTTCTTCACCGACGAATGAGACTCCGCGGGGTGCAGGCCAAGAGCTCATTCTTCGCTCTTGGCCTCTCCCGCGTGAATGAGGAGGACGTGATGGGAATGGATGGAAGCATCGATGGTCAAGAGCCGATGGAGTTTCTGAAGTCAGCCTTTGCTGGGGACCACATCCCAGATCACATCAAGCAAATCCCAGGTACGCTGGCTGTCCAGTTTGTGGGAGTGAACCCGGAGGTTCACAACCTGCACAACTGGGAGCACTGGATCAAGGGACCGATCCAGCATGTCTTCGAGGAGGTCAGGGGCAAGGGTGAGACCTACCACCCCTGTGTCTTCATCGGAGTGGCTGATGGCGTCCTCATCATCAGTCTTGCATGTGTCGACAAGTCCATGTGGATCGAAGCTGGACGCGTGGTCGTGAAGCACTGCAAGGAGGGGACTGCCAAGGCACGCTGGTGCATCTTGGCCTCTGACAGCTGGGTGTTGATGATGAACCCAGAAGAGGCTGAGAAGGATCCTGGAGAAGGATCGAGGTGGATCGCCGAGCATGGATCTCTCGAGAAGCACCCCAACTCCCAGGAGTGTCTCATGCTGCACATCGAGCATCGGACACCTCGTGGTATCCAGCGTGACCTGCTGGAGTTCTTCTACGCAGTCGAAGGCGGGCAGGTGAACTGGATCGGTGACCCTCACCACTGCGATCCAGAGAAGGATGGCATGGGTCGGATGGCTCGTCCCATCATGCTCGAATGAAGGCCACGATCGGTGTCCAACCTAAGGGCACAATCGTCGTCTGGGAGGGACACCATCTCATCGTGAGAGCCCCATACCCACGTGGGTTTGAGGAGACCGTAGAGGTGGACGTAGTGGGTGCACCTGGACACCACTACTACATACCGCGGGACACCATCATCGAGGTGATCCCGAAGAAGGGACCTGAGTGCCACCAACGGGGAGAGAATCCGAAAGACGGGTTGTGTGGTGGTGGGTAGTGCTTGTGGCACTACTCGCAATGGCAGCACTGGTTGTCTTTGCTGATCTAGCAAAGGCAGTCTTTAACTGGGAGGACGTGAACCATGAGTAATCGAAGGATCTTCAAGATCCCGATCTTCGATCTGAATGCGATGAAGATTCAGATCGCACAATCCCCAGCCATGAAGGGACCAGATGGGAAGACGTTCAAGGTCAAGGGACAAGAGCTGAGCCCTCGGACAATGATCACCTGTCCCGAACATCAGGCGGCTGGAGTCCACCTCGTCTATGTGGAAGACGAGCCTGGCATCTTGCTGTTCTGCAACGAGTGCAAGGAGCCGTTCGGGGGGATCCCGATGGAGGAGGACAGCGAGCAGAAGGCTGTCAAGGTGACAGGGACCATGCCTTTCACGCTCTTCGGTGATTCTGCCGATGAGATCGAGAAGGCTGTGCAATCGGGACCAGAAGAGCTCTACAAGTACGTGGGATCGAAGATCCTGGAGCAGATGAAGGCTGCTACGGAGGATGTGTTGATCGACAAGAACACTCCCGAGTCCGTCAAGACCCTCCTCAAGTCGATGCTCTTGGACAAAGACACGATCGCTGCCGGGATCTCCGAAATCAAGAAGCGCGAGAAGGAGGAGCCCAAGCCCAAGCATCGATGGTCTGGTGACGACACGGGTTCCAACTGATGGAGAGCGCCATGGACATCACAACTCCGATTTGCCCCGCACCTGGGTGTCGCAAGGAGATGTTCTTGGTGCGCCGACTACCTCGTCTCCGTGAGTTCCAGTGCCCCCGCTGCGGGCGGAGACGCTCGTGCAGTGTGAATCATTCACCTCCAGGGTCGGCTCCTCCGTCGCCCCCCCTGGAGTCAGAAAAGGAGACCTAGGGATTTTGACGCCTCCGCCCTTTTGCGGGGGCCCTGGCTCGGAGACGAGGAATGGTTCAACGCCAGAGCTTCACCTTTCCAACACCAGTCTGCGATACGTGCATCGAAGCAGCATTCGAGTACGGCGCGGGCGACCTCAGTGGGAAGGAGTCTATAGCTGCCATCATCTGCGCGGACAAGGGCGACAACTTCGCAGAGCATGAGTGCGAACAGTTCGACTGCAAGTGTGCCTGTCTGTCCGACTTCGATCGCGAGATCATGGAGGAGGAGAAGGACGACGATGAAAGCCTGGAAGTGCAATGACTGTAACACGCTCAACGAGTCTGGCCGATGTGAGGGGTGTGGTCAAATCCCCGGAGTGGTGATGGAAGGCATCGGGTACCAGATGAAGGATCCAACCAAACAGTACAGTCCCTTCATGGGACTGCTGATTCTCGTGGTGACGGTGGTTGGCATGATTGCAGCCATCAGTTCACTGTTTCTGATCTTTGGGGACTGAGACCCATGGGCAAGAAGAAGAGTAGGTTTGCCACACTGATGCGAGTGCGGAACATTCTCCTTGATGAGGGGGATGGGTACGTCTACCGGAAGGAACCGGGAGGCGACCGGTGGATGCAGTTCTCTCGCAAGCAGACGGTCGAGAAGCTGAACTCCAGGTACCAGGGTCTGGGTGCGACCGATGGCATCCTCGCCGCCATCTGCCAGGAAGAGGGTATCCGGTCCAACCGAGTGGTTGGCAACGCCAGCAGCATGGAGAAGGCTCGTGCAGCCAAGGCTCGGCAGGTGGATGTCGCTGAGCTGATGTTCGACATCCTCCAGGTTCTCGAGCTCTGTGTCGATCCCGATCAGTTCACCCCCCTGATGCAAAAGGCACTGACCGGAGAAGTCCTCATCGAGACGATCAACATGATGCACGCCCCGGAGGCTGACAAGCGTCGGCTCGAGGAGAAGGTGCAGATGTGTCGGACCCGACGTCGACACATGGCACACAACCACTGATCGCAGTTGGGAGGGGGGACTGTGCGCCCTCCTCCCGTTCGATTCACCTTCTACCCGTGATGAAGGAGAAGTGACATGGCATCTGGAGCTGACGTGCTCCGCGAGTTGACCAAGGAAAAGCACGTCGACGTGGTGAGAGACGATGGGACGAAGAAGCTGATCGTTCCCAAGGACATGAAGCTGTCCGACGCCATCAAGTGGCTGAAGCGACAGCAGGCAGCGGAGGAGACGGACATCTCCTTCGTGAGAGACTTCCCCTACCATCCGGCAGATGGTGGGTACCAGCTGGCTCAGGTGCTCAAGGAGAAGTACGGCTGGACGGCACTCGTTCCCAGCGGTGGCTTCTTCAAGATTCCGCCTCAGCTTCGCAGCATCCGGATCAACCGCGAAACCACGGTGCAGGTACCGTGGGGCAACATGAAGGTTCCCGGCATCGAGGGGACCATCTCCGTGGGTGGACGTCGAGACAAAGAGACTGGCCTCCTCCAGTTTCAGATCTCTGCGACCATCTGGCAGCGCGACGTCGGACGACTGGAAGAGATCTGTGATGCCATCGTGGCACGCATGCCCCAAGAGTCCATTTACCGTGGACACTCCATCAAGCCGATGGCCAGTGGTGACATCGACTTCATGGAGCTCACCGACCTCACCGTCGACGACCTGATCCTCCCAGACGAGGTGACGGAGGCCTTGAAGGCCAACCTCTTCACTCCCATCCAGTACACTGCTGCTGTCCGGGATGCCGGGGTACCTCTGAAGAGAGGCATCCTGCTCAGCGGCGACTATGGGACTGGTAAGTCCCTCACAGCCACTCTCTGCTCAAACCTCTGCGAGCTGAACGGGTGGACCTTCATCCTCGTTCCAACTCCCTCGGAGTTGGTGAAGACCCTCCAGATGGCCAAGCTGTACCAGCCTGCGTTGGTGTTCTGCGAGGACATCGACCAGATCGCCACCGGAGGACGCACCGAAGAAGTAAACACCCTTCTCGAGGCCGTCGATGGCGTTCTCGCGAAGGGTCACGAGGTCATGCTCGTGATGACCACGAACCGCAAGGGCAAGCTGCACGGCTCCTTCCTTCGTCCCGGCAGGCTCGACGCGATGATCGACTTCGCGCGCCCGGACAAGTCCGCTGCTCTGCGCCTGGTTCGCAAGTACTCCGGGGACAGCATCGGTGAGTTCGACGAGGATCTCGTGGGTGATCAGGTGGAGGGGATGATCCCCGCGGCCATCCGCGAAGTCTGCGAGCGGAGCAAGCTGCATTCGGTGTCCCGCAACCCAGACCGTCCTGTTCTCATCGAGACGTCGGATCTCATCCATGCGTCTCGAAGCCTGAAGGCACACACTCGACTCGTGGAGGCTCAGAACCACGACGAGGAGGAGGAATTCCAGAAGGCGAAGGTGGTGGTCGGCAAGCGGTTCCGCGGAGTCTTCTCCAACGATGCCGAGCTGGCCGAGGAAGTCGTTCGCAAGCTGGATGACGGCTGTACAGATTCATCACACAGAGGTACCCATGCACATTCCAACGCGGTACGGCACGATGGATGCCGGGAAGATGATGAAGATCTGGGGCAACAGCTCTCGATCCAACCTGGCCAGTAAGGCCGATCCCATCGCAAGTCTGGTCGTGGATCACCAGAAGGTTTTCGATGACGACAGTTACTCCGACAGCCACTGCATCGTGGACTTCAATGAGCCGGGTGAGCTGTGCACCAGAGATCAGGCCATCCACAACGCGATGTTCTATGCGGTGGCCTACGAGGTGATCCCCAAGCTGGTGTCTCTCCTCGCTGGAGGACTCCAGGGTGCGGCCAACAAGGTCCAGCTGGTGTCCATGGTCGAGAAGATCGATGGCATTGTCGGTCTCTTCGATCGGTACGCACAGCACGACAAGGACTGTCTCGCCAACCAAGGGTCGGAGGATCAGTGGGAAGAGGACAACGAGTGCAGCTGTGGCCGTGACAGAGCTCGAGGCCAGCTCGAAGAGCTGACGGACGAGTTCAAGAAGGCTGTCCTCGTCATGTGCGAGGAGATCGACCAAAACGCGAGTGCTGCCGCGGAGTAGTACCGCAAGCCGCAGGATGAGTGCCCACTTCAGTACCCCTGGTCCCTGGGTCAGCCACCCTTAGGGATCAGGGTCTTTTTTTATGCAGGAATGACT
>Ga0208315_1001545_pt1 | contig 11435 bp, 11 predicted proteins | sample MalvireepMed_215_FD_184239 | JGI IMG/M metagenome (GOLD analysis project Ga0208315, IMG submission 184239) | Marine viral communities from the Global Malaspina Expedition - Malaspina viral metaG DeepMed_215 (SPAdes) (version 2) | ecosystem: Environmental > Aquatic > Marine > Oceanic | place... | reverse complement strand
TGCGTTCACCAAGTGGGCAACGGCTCCCAGGGAAGAGATGTTCTGGAAGAGTGCAACGCCTGACGAAATCAAGGCAATGCAAGAGGACACAGATGCCGAAGGTAAAGAAATCTGCCTCGCTAGCTAGTGATAGTTAGATGATTATCGGGTGAACTGCTGGAACGCTAAGTCGAAAGATAAGCCAATCAGCATCCAAGCCTAACGAACGGATAAGAGTAGTTAGGAAGGTTCAGAGACTAGGGGATGAGTACCGAAACAATAAGCCCCAAAAGTGCCCGACAACTCAATGAGTTGAAGATATAGTCCGACCTCATGGGAAACCATGAGAGGCTAACAGAAATGATTAGCCCGCTAAAAAGAAATTTTTAGTAGTAACAAAAAAGGGATTTTTTGTTCCGGAAGCTTTCATAAACCAGGTTGTGCATGATCCAGGAGTTCCCGGATCTACCCTGCGTCCTCTTTGCACCGTTATCAATGTCGCGTCCAAGGATGGATATGTCCCAACGATGGGAAGTGCGACCTGGGCGGCGGTAGCAGAGGAAGCCGCCTACAGCGACCAGACTCCAACCGTTGGGCAGGTGAATTTTAATATCGAAAAGTCTGGAGGATTGGTCAAGGTTACCAGGGAACTCCTGGATGACTCGGCCATCAACCTTCCAAGCCTGTTAAGCCAGTTGTTCACGGAGTCATCCGGTAGGTTTGAGGATGTGGGTATCATCAGCGGAAACGGCACGACTCAATATTCTGGGATAATGGGTGCCAGTCCTTCCGATTACACGATGGCAAATGCCACTTCTGTGGTAGCCGCCGACCTGACTGGAATCTATTACACCCTTGAGGCTCAATTCCGATCGAACGCAAGTTGGGTTATGAAGTCTGCGATTGCCGGACTCATTACGAGTATCGCGTCAACAGCGGCAGGGGTTCATGCGATCCCAAGCCTCACCGCAGCTCCTTCAGATTTCATACTTGGTAGGCCAAATGTAATGGTCGACTCGGCTCACGGTCTTGGAGCCACTATTACTGCAACTGAGAGGATTGCCTTATTCGGCGACCTCCGGCAGTACTACATATTTAACAGAATGGGAATGACCATCCGGAGAAATGACAGCCTCTATATGGAAAATGACCAGGTGGGTTTTTTCGCCACCAGAAGGGGTGACGGGCAATTAACCCTTGCCGCCGCGTTCAAGATGTTGAGAGCCGCCGCAAGCTAGGCTGAAAAGTGAGCCCGATCAATTAATGGACTTCTAGGTCGGGCTCATCGTCAGCGGGGAGGATGGCAGTTTTTGAGCCTTCCGTCCTCCCCTTAAAAGGTGAAATTATGAAAGTGAAATGTATCAAGGGATTCACCCTGGCGGGAACGCTCTATGAGGAGGGCGGGGTGTATGAGATGCCCACGAAGGTCGCTACCGATTATGCCGAATATTTCGAGCGAGCCGCTCCCAAGCCCAGGACAAAGAAAGCCAAAACCCAGGAGAATAAGTAGTGGCAACCCGTCACAGCTATGCCTCGACAGATGAGTTCAGAGACTACCTTGCCGGAACCTCATACAGCTCCGGTTGGACTAGCGATGCAAACATCCTGAGAAGGATCATGGAATCCTCATCAGGGAGAATCGACAACTATGTCGGGATGCAATCATTCGGCCCTCGCACGGAGACACATTATTACGACATAGGGAGGGGAACACTGAGGGAAACACCCCAACCATCCGTTCCGGCCCTCTCAGGTGGGTCTATAGGGGTGTCTGATCGCCTCATAGCAGTGATTCCCCTGGATGATTGGCTTGTATCCCCGACAACTGTCACAAGCTACAAGGCAACGGACAGATCCAGTTCAGAAACTCTCACCCAGGGATATTCGGACGATTACTGGCTCGAACCCTACAATTCCTCGCCGAAAGTGAGATTAAAACTCAACGAGGATACGAGCAAGGGATTTCATTCCGGTCAACAGACCCTGTCCATCCTTGGCACCTGGGGATATTCCAACAATACTGAGAGCGTTACAACGGTTGACGCTGTTTCCTCAACCACTGCAACCTCTGTCAGTGTCGGGAGTGCCTCAGATCTCTCCCCTGCCCAGACGATCCTGGTCAATTCGGAGCAGATGTATATAACGGGAATCAGTGGAAACACATTAACCCTGGAGCGAGGAGTTAACGGTACGACAGCCGCAACTCATTCCGGTGGAGACACGGCATACAGGTATCTCTATGACCCCCTGGTTGTTCAGGCCTGTCTGGATCTGTCCAAGATATATTTCCGTGACCGTGATATGGGAACGACTCTCACCATCGGCACCGGGGATACAGCAACCACGAGAAGCGAGGAGTCATCCTCGTCTGTTCTTTCTACCCTGGATCAATTCAGATCCACTACTCCGGTCTCCGAGGTTTACTTCTGATGCCGGACTCCAAGGTAACGACGAGTGGCCCTATCTTCATAGACGCGCCCAGAAAGCTCATACAGGCGGTTAATACCGCACTGAATGATATTGCAGTGGATGCCCAGGGTAGAGTCCGTGGCCAGTTAAAAAAGGGACACGGGAGAATCACCGGAACACTCCAGAGAAATATATTCGGATACCAGTACAAAGACCTTCACGCGATGGTTGACGCAGGGCAGAAGAGCCTGGGTGCAAATCTCATATATTCATACTGGGTTGAAGGAGTAAGCACTCTCAATAAGAAATCAGTGTTTAAGGGTTATTTCATGTTCCGGAACGTAGCAAAGTGGTTACAGAAGGGACCGAAAGAGGTTGACGATTATTTCAGGCGGGCTCTCCTGGAGACTTTCAGATGAGCAGGTCGGGAGCCATCGACAGGATTGATGCCCTTCTGGCAACGGTATCAGATCCCGCTTTCACGGCGGTAATGAGAGGAGAACCCCTGTCAATCCCCGGAACACCCATGCTCGCGTTCTGGCTGACGGGAAGGGAAGATACCTCGATGACTCTTACCGATGTTTCAAGCACCACGAGCTTCACAGTCAGAGCATATCTAAGGATGCAGTCGAGCCAGGATGTACGGGAAAGCATCGAGCTTGATCTCTGGGACGCGATGGTAAACATCGACACGGCCCTCAGATCTGACGCGGATCTGGCAGGGAACGTGACGGACTCTGATGTAGGTGATTGCAATGTCGGGTATACGGAGATCGGCGGGGTTATCTACCGGACAGTCGACATCCCCTTTTCAGTGCAAATTTATGGCGAGATATCTATTACTCCATAGGAGATTGGTATGGCAAAAGAATCAGGATTAAATGTTCGGCTTTATGTGATGGGGTATGACCTGTCAGGGGATGCAAACGCCGTGGATTCTATGGGATATACCCAGAACCTGATGGAAACAACTCCCCTCAACAGTGCCGCCGCCACCAGGATTGTCGGGTTGGCTGACGGGGCATTGACCGTGAACGGTTATTTCGATAATGCCACTGGCAAGATTCATCCGACTTTCACCAGTAACTCAGGGAAAATACCAACAGCGGACCAAGTGGTTTTAGTTGCTCTTGGCTCTGCCGTGGGTGACGCATCGGTGGGCATATCCGCAAAGGAAGCAGATTACAACGTGAGCCGCTCATCTGGGAGTGCCATATCTGTCACCAGTACGTTCAGCGGCAACGGTATGGGGGGAGAGTTCGGCGTTATGCTGACTGCCCATGACGATACCCATTCCTCTGCTACCAGTGGGACATCAGTTGATAATTCTGCATCTTCATCCAGTGGCGGGTCAGGTTACCTACAGGCAATCTCCCTTGGTAGCGGTAGCGTAATTGTGAAACTTCAAGAAAGCACAAACAATTCATCGTGGACGGATTTTATGACATTTTCAACTGTTGGAACTTCTGATGTTTCAACAGCCGAAAGGAATACGATGAGCGGAACTGTTGCCAGATATATTCGGGTTCAATCAACGGGTACATTTACCAATGCAAAAATAGCAGTCGGGTTTTCAAGGTTTTAAGAAATTTCTTAGGAGGAATTTTATGGCTAAACAGTCAGGATTAGGTGACTACATAGCGGTGGACGACAGCGGGGGAACTGCCAGAGATATATCGGACAACATAACCAATTATGAGATAGGGAACAGCCAGAATCTCCTGGACTCCACAACCATCTCCAAATCGGCTATGGAAAGGTTGATCGGCCTTGGAGATCTTTCGATTTCGCTGTCGGGTATTTTTGACAAGGCGAGCAATAAATCTCACGACGTTTTCAAAACCAAGTCAGGAACAAGAACCGTAACCCTGGCAGTGGGTGGAAATACATCCGGTTATCCCAAACTTGAGGCCGAATGTCTGGTTGCTGATTACAACCTCTCAAGGGGTAATGACGGCGGTTTGACATGGGCGGCAACTCTGAATCTTCAGAGCGGTACTGTTCCCACCTGGGGCACTGTTTAGTGGTAAGGGAGAAACAGGCTTTATCCTCTGTTCATTCTTTTATTGTTCAGAGGCGTGAGGCTCTGTTGACTTTCCCCCAGGGCCACCAGTTTGAGGGTGCGGAGATCCGTGCCAGGCTCGACGTTGATATTGCTACCTTCCTTGAGCTACAGAAGCTCGGGGAAGGTGCAAGCACAGAGGAAACCCGTGAGGGGTTCAGTAAATTCGGCGACGACATTATCCTGGAATGGAACCTGGCAGATGAAGACGCGCACAGCATCCCGTCCACCGGGGACGGGTTTCTTTCACTTCCACCCAATATATGCACGGCAATAATCAGCTCCTGGGCAGAAGAAGCGGCATCATCGGGGGAAGGTTAGAGGCCGACATCCTGAAGTGGGTTCATGTCGGCGGGGGATCGGACAGGGATGGAAAACCCATAACTAAACCTCTGGCTCTGGAACAGGCAGAGTTAATTGACGGCATCTGCCAGAGGTATAGCGTTTTGCCGTCTGAATTATTGAGAGAGGATGTAAGTCTGTTGAAAACGCTCCACCTGGTAAGTCTTGGCACTAAGGAAACGAAATAGATGGCCAATGAAGTCAATATCCTTATCAACACGGACACCAAGGGGTCGGCTGAGAAATTTCAGAAGATCTCCAAGGCCGTTGCGGGTGTAAGCCTGGCCGTTGCCGGAGCGGGACTCGCGCTTGTCAAGATCGGTGACGATTTCACCAAGGCATCCAGGACTATCACGGCGGGAACGGGTGCAACAGGTAAAGAGCTTGAGGCGTTAAAACAGGAATTCAGGGATGTTGCGGTAACAGTTCCCCAGGATTTCGATACAGTGGCAAAAGCCATTGCAGACGTTAAAACCGAACTTGATCTGTCTGGTGATTCCCTGGAGCTAACCACAAAACGGTTCCTCGATCTCTCCCGTATCACTGGCACTGAGGTCGGGCCACTTATCAAACAGGTGTCCGACTCGATGGATATGTTTGGTGTCAGTTCAGATCAGGCGGCGGCAACTATGGATAGCTTCGCCAAAGCCTCCCAGATGACAGGTGTTCCAATCAGTCAGCTAACAAGCAGGGTAACCGAGTTCGGCCCCGTATTGAGGAACCTGGGCCTGGGTATGAATGACACCATTGCCCTGATGGGCCAACTTGAAGGGGCGGGTATTTCCGCATCAAGAGTAATGCCCGGATTGAATGCGGCGATGAGAAGGATGGCGGCATCCGGCACGACTGATATGTCAGAGGGTCTCCAGGAGGCCATGAGGAATATCAAGGGTGCCACCTCCGATACGGAAGCCCTGAATATGGCCACAGATCTATTCGGTGCCGAGGGCGCACAGAGGATGAGTGTTGCCATAAGGGACGGCACGGTTGATATACAGGAAATGAGCGATACCCTGGCAAACTCCCAGGGAACCGTCGATGCCATGAACGAGGGAACTCTCACAACCGGAGAGAGATTCAAGATGCTCGGTGACAGGGCAAAGATCGCCCTGGAGCCACTGGCCGGAATCATGGCGGCAATCGGGCCTATAGTGATAATCCTCCCCTCGATGGTTGCCGGAATCGCCGCCCTTTCCGGTATGATGAGCGGTCTTTCCCTTGCGACTATGGGGGCGGCTATCAAGACTGCGGCCCTCACGGTTGTCACAGGATTACAAACTGTCGCCAGTTGGCTCGGAGCCGCCGCCGCTACTGCACTCAGCCTTGCCCTCTCTCCCATAGGGTTGATTATCATTGGTATTGCGTTAGCTGTAGGGGCGGCAATTCTTATATGGAAGAACTGGGATGCCATCATGGCGGTTGTTAATGAGACCCTTCATAAAATAGATAAGTTTCTGAGAGACACCTTTGGCCCTACTTGGATATACCTGAAACAAGTTGTCAAGGATGTAGTTGCAGGAATTGTTGAACTTTTCAAAGGAATGTTTGCTCTTTTCTCTGGAGATATAGAAGGGTTCAAGGAGCATATGAGCAACGCTCTCGGCCTTCTTAAAAAGGCATGGGAGATGTTCGTTGAAAACCTCTGGAAACCTTTTGATGATTTTATGACTAATAAACTCGGAGCGGCTTGGACGCTTTTCAGTGGGATTATGAAGGCGCAACTTGATGTGGCTATCGGATTCTTTAACGGATTTGTTGAGATTCTCAAGGGAATCTGGGACTTGATTGTCGGCATATTCACAGGGGATACCAACAAGATTACTGACGGGTTCAAGGGTATCGTGAACGGTATTCTTACGATGTTTAACGGTCTGATTAAGGCCGTCAATCGTATCGGATTTTCTCTACCCGATTGGCTAGGCGGTAAGTCCTTCAGTCTGAATATTCCAGAAATACCAAAACTGGCAGAGGGTGGGATCGTAAACCGTCCAACGCTTGCCATGATAGGTGAAGGGGGGCCAGAGGCTGTTGTTCCTCTAAATCGAGGGGGAGGCCTTGGTGGTGGGGTTACGGTAAATGTGATGATGCCAGAGGGCGGCACCGTCATCATGGACGATGAACAAACCATGCAGAGGTTCAGCGATTTCATCACCAGGGAGATCCGACAGGTTCTCAGAACCCAGGCGGGTTTTTAATGACAAAGGCTTATGTTCGGGTCATGGTGGATTGGGATAATAACGGTAATTTCACTGGAACGTATGACGACATCACAGACGATACCCGTTCTATGTCCTTCACTCATACCAGACAAGAATCCACCGATTACATGAACGGTTCGGTTCTCAACGTCCAGCTGAACAACAATGACAACCTGTATTCCCCGCCAAAAGAATCAGGGGCCCTGTACGGCAACCTTACATCTGGCAAGCCTATGGTTTGCAGAATGTGGTATCCCTACGACAATTTCACCGACTCCACTGGAACCAATCTCACGAGCCATGCGGTTCCATATGACGCCGACTTCACCTGGACAGTTCCGACAGGAGCATTCAAATGCCACGCTGACGGATATGCGGAACTGACAACCGGGGCGACTTCATACGGTGTTCTGGATCTGACTCTTTACGATGTCGAACTCTCAGCGGAAATAACCACCTCGGCAGGGACCACAGCAAACCATGATGCAGGGATTATCTGCCGATATGTGGATACCAGTAATTACCTTTTCGTGCGAACGGCCCTGGCATCGAACCAGATTGAGTTGAGGAAGGTTGTTGCGGGTGTTGATTCCTCTGTCGGCTTTGCCTCATATACCTGGGGAGCTTCCACCAAGCGAACCCTCATGGTGAGATGTCACGGTGACAGGATCTCGGTGTTCGTTGACGATGTCAAGGTATTAAGATTGGCAACAGGCTCCACAAGCCTCGCTATGGAGAAGGCAACCTCGCATGGAATCATTGCTTTCAGTTCTGCAACTGATGTGAAGTTCCACGATTTTGGGGGCTTTCGTCCACTCTTCAAAGGAACCCTGAAGGAGATTCGCCCCAGGCCCTCATCTGGCATGCAGTATTGCTATCTCAAGGGTTACGACCTGTTTGAGGATTTGAAGCTCAGTCAGAACTTTGGATTTATCAATGACCAAGAAGAAATAAAACTGGCAGGGGCATCGGGGACTCCCTTCCGTTCAATTATGATGTCCACTGGATTGCAGAGTGGAACTGCCGATGCAGACCAGACCAGAACAATAGAAGATGATGCGGCAGATTATTACCAATGCACGGGTGAGGATGGGGCGTATGCCGCCACGGGCGTCATCACTCTCAATGGCCTGACTTTTCTGGAGACCATGTTTATCCTTCAGGACTCGGAGGATGGGTTTATCTACGGTGACGGTCATGGGATGATTCACTTTGAGAGTCACAATCACAGGGAATCAGATACTCACCAGGACACGGCGTGTATCTACAATGATGAGTATGATGGAACAAACCCTGCATACACTGGCTTTGCCTACGATGACGGGGTGGACGGAGTTTATAATATTGCCCAGTTTGGATATAAGAGGGCATTATCTACCGCCAGTTACACCAACACTCTCACAAGCGGGACGGCATCCTATGTCGATGAGAGTGCGATTGCAGGGGGCATTCCCATATCCGCAGGGGAAACCATTGACATTATTGCCAAGGCTCAAGACCGAACAGCAAACGATGAAGTTTATGCCCACCGAATCGCAGGGTCAACCAATACGGTCACAAGTCCCACCTCATCGGACTTGATCCAGGTTAACACGGCGGCAGATGGTTCGGGTTCCCTGTTGAACTGGTCAAGCACCTACACCTCAACAACAGTTTATGGCGGTCAGTATGCCAAGGCTACGATTACGAACACCTCGGCAAGTCAGGGGTATATCAAGAAATTACAGTTCAACCTTCTGGCAACTCTAAACACTGTTAATAAGGGCATCACTCAGGTTGAAAATTCCGATTCCATCACAACCTTTGGAGAGCGTAGATTAACCAGGGAGAAAACCTTTTTCGATGGTCTGGGTCTGGCAACTATCCCTGCGGCCCACCGGATTGCCAGGGTGAAAGATCCGATTGTTAGAATGCGCCTGGATCTTATCAACCATGACAAGGCAACCCTTCTGAATATCGTCCACCGCAGATTGAGTGACAGGGTTCATGTTATCGAATCCGGTATGGGCCTGAGTTTCTCGGCCTATGTGGACGGGTTTACATACAGGTTCTCCCAGGGCAATACTGTAATCAACCAGACAATCCATGTTACCCAATCGGGAGTCGGGGCGGCGGCAGGGAGATGGGGATATATGAGATGGGGAATGAACAAATGGAGTTAAGCTATGGCGGCATCTAGTGCAGTTACAACAGGTGATATCGCAACAGCGGCACAGTACAACAATCTAAGGACGGACGTTCTGGATAGTTCGTCAAGTCACACCCATGCAGGGACGAGCAATACTGGCGTAAAAGTCAATTCCAATAATCTACAGGGAACGGTTCTGGCATCTACCGTTGTGACCTCTAGCCTGACAACAGTTGGAACTATAGCAACTGGAGTCTGGCAGGGAACTGATGTTGGAGTTGCTCATGGTGGTACTGGAGTATCTACCCTAACAGACGGTGGAGTACTTCTAGGTTCTGGTACTAGTGCCATCACAGCTATGGCAGTTCTTGCAGACAGTGAGATGATAGTTGGAGATGGTACTACTGACCCTGTAGCTGAGAGCGGTGCAACCCTTAGAACTTCTATCGGGGTTGGTACTGGAGACAGTCCTCAGTTTACAGACTTAACACTTACTGATGACCTAACTCTTAATTCTGATAGTTCTGTTTTTAAGATGGGAGATGATGATGGCTTCAGTATCACCCATGATGGTGACCTTGGTGCAACTATAGCTGGGTCACCCATCACAATTACAGCAGCAGAGGCCTCAACTTGGTCTACTAGTTCAGGGGTATTAACCATAGATGGTGATGACGGTATCATTCTCCAGACTACAGGTTCTGGTGGCGTAACAATTTCTGAGGCTACACGCATAAATGTCGATGCTGGTTCTATTGCTACTCCAGACGCTTCGACAGGGTTGACGCTTGTTAATTCATCAGCAACAGGCGATGGTGTGCAACTTTCCCTGATATCTGGCAATGCTGGATATGGACAAATCTGGTTCGGTGACGTTAATGACGAGAACCGTGGCAGATTTAACTATAAACAAGATACAGACACATTTGGATGGAGTACCGCTACCGCCGCCAGTATGTATCTGTCGGGTGGCATAAGCCCGACCCTGCAACTGGGTAGTGCAGCTACTGCCGACTCCACAGTTTACTTTGATACCAATACCACACCTGACTACCATATCGGCTGGGATGCAGGTGCAAATAGCCTTGCATTAGGTGCTGGTAGCGCACCGGGTACAACGCCATTCCTGAGAATATTTGGAACTGGCGTACAACCATATAACATGCTCGTTGGTGGAACTGGAACAAGTAGTGGTGCATCCACCTATGCTGTCGGTGTAGCTTTCTCACCTATTGTCACTTCTCATTCTGGTGATAGTGCGAATGTAAGTCTGGTGTCTATGGGCAGTCAGATTTCAGGTGCAAATAGCCTTGTTACTGGGGGTAATACGTCTGTTGCAGCAACGCTATACCTAAAAGAACCTAACATTTCTACAAGCCATACGATAACTAGTGCTGCGACTCTGTACATTGAAGATGCACCAACTGAAGGGGCTAGTAGTGCCGACTACGCCCTCTTCGTGGACGCTGGCGTGAGCAGGTTTGATGGGTTTGTAGAGGTAGGGGCTGTTGGGGCTGGGACTATGACCCAGACCACTGGTGTGAGAGCCGCTAACTCTGGCTCAACTGGCAATAATGCCTTTATGGGAATCCAATCTGGGAATGCTGGTATTTCTTATCTGCTTATGGGAGATAACGACAATGACGATATTGGATTTATAGCCTATGACCAAGCTAATGACAGGTTTAGATTCGCCACCAATGCGGCGTACTCTATGGATATATCAGGTGGAGCAACTGCTGTCCTCACAATAGGTTCTGCCGCCGCCGCTGACACTGCCATCGTCTTTGACGGCAACGCCGTGGACTGGCATATCGGGTTGGACGATGGCAACGATACTTTGACGTTAGGTCAAGGGTCTGCTGTGGGAACTACTCCAAGGATGGTTTTTCAGGCTACTGGGAATCATTACGCCGCTACTACTATCGGTGGGGCTTATACGAGTGGTGGGGATTCCACAGTTGGCATTGGGCTTCAGCTTTCGCTTGCTATCACTGGGCATGCTGGTGACGAGGATTATTTAACCCAGATGTTAGCGGGTACTTGGGCAGGTGGCTCACTTACGACAGGAAGAACTGTCACCAATGCCGCCACTGTGACAATCACAGAACCGAATCTCAGCGAGGCGGGTGGGGCAATAACTAACGGAGCATCCTTATGGATTCCGAATGCACCAACTGAAGCCACCAACAACTACGCCCTCTTCGTGGACGCAGGCACTAGCAGGTTTGATGGAGATGTAGACCTGAATGCTAGTGGTACATTACTCAACGTAGGCAACGCAGGTGGCGATTGGCTTTCTAATAGTCTCACTATT
>Ga0208315_1001539_pt1 | contig 11454 bp, 3 predicted proteins | sample MalvireepMed_215_FD_184239 | JGI IMG/M metagenome (GOLD analysis project Ga0208315, IMG submission 184239) | Marine viral communities from the Global Malaspina Expedition - Malaspina viral metaG DeepMed_215 (SPAdes) (version 2) | ecosystem: Environmental > Aquatic > Marine > Oceanic | place... | reverse complement strand
GAACAAAGGACGGATACCAACCCAAGCCTCCAGGGGCAATCAAATCGTTCTTTATAGCATCAGCAATAATCGCATGAAGCTCATCAGAAGACATGCCCGATACTCTCAGGTCTGCTGCCCTTGCCTGCATATGCTGTGAGCGCTTCGTTCCACCACATCTCTTGTTGTAAGCAGGTGAACGGTATCCGCTGATAACCTTGATGGGCTTACCAATCTTCTGGCGCAATACCTGAAGGTTCTTAGCGAGGAACGTAACATTCTCAACCAACTCAGGGGGTACGTCTGTACCATCTTTGCAGCGAAACTCACGCAAAGAGAAGTTCTCGGTAAGGTCACCCATTGATTTCCCAGCCTAATACCCAGACAGCAGCGGTTACAGAACTGCCAGTGTCATTGCTCCATTTCAGGCGCAATACAGTAGCAGGGGAGCCATCATAGTCAGCGGCATCAGAATAATCGCCATCCTCATTCTGGTCCCACTTTATGCCAGGGATAGGAACCGAGAAATTGAAAGAGGTAGTCTTTTGCTCGCCAGCACCAGTCCCGAGATTATGGGCGCTTGCGACTACATCCATTGAATTTGCTTTACCAGTCCAATCATAGAACAGCTTTACGTCTGCTTCAGTTGCATGGTTGTTTGTGGCAACGCATCGACAAAACGCTTGTCCAAACTGGTTCTCCAGAAGCATCGACGGAACCCATGCAGCAAGGCTTATAGCCTCACCGTCAGTGCTATCTGCCCCTGCTGCATCAGCATCAGATGCTACTGCCGCTGAACCGTCACTTGTAGAAGAGCCACCGATTACCTGACCACCAGAATCATAACCAACCTGGTAGACGCACTTGCCAGGACCAACCTGCTTGAACCCGGTAATGAGGTGGTCGCCACTATAAACCCAACTATTTACACCCCATAAGACCTTTGACACCAAGACGTGTCCTGTGGTCCCAGAGTTTAGGTTTACCGCTGTTCCTGCTGGGGTTGCGAGGATTCTAGGGTTAGCCCCATTAGCCTCTGTTACAACCCGAAGCTCATAAAACACACCATCAGTCCTGGTAGAGCCCGTTTGCATACCGCTGGTCGATGCTGCGTGGGCTGTACCAAGGTTGATTGAAAGGGGCGCTGTGTATGGAGCATAAATGGATACGTTTTTTCTTACTGTAGGTATGCCAGAAGCGGTTTGGTCGTAAACTGTTACCGAAGCATAGCCGGAATACTGTCCCTCAAAAGACACCGTATTATCGTTGTCGGTGAACCAATACAGACCATGGCCCACAGACGGAAGCTCAGCAGCAGTAAGCTCCTGTCCTGTTACCAGCGTAGCCCTACCAGGATTCGAGAGGTTTATAAGTCCCATTATCGCACCAATGCTGGGAATGTCTGGACATCAAGAGTGGCCGTTCCACCTACCGTTGTTACCTTGATATACCTATAGGGAAGTTCTGTTACGTTGCCTGTCCTTACAACAGTAGCCCCATCAGCAGTCAGGACTGTTGCTATCGTAATGTAGCTAGAGTTATCCGCTGAAGCAGCAACTGTAACGGAAGACGTAACAGTCTTGATATAGATGATATGGTGACGGTCAGCGCCAGGGAACGGGAACTTGGAGTCTGCTGTATTGTCCAAGACAATAGCATCAGCAGCTACCTGCAAGTTTATGCCCGTACAAGCAGAGCTACCGCCAATACGGACTGTATCGACTGGCGTTGGTTTTCTTACGCTAGTAGCGGCAACCGGTGTTCCTGCTATAACAGCCATGACTCACCTCTATTTCTTTTTGGAAGGAGCAGGCTTAGCAGCAACAGGAGCAGGCTTCTTAGCAGCTTTCTTCAAGTCAGCTAACTCTGCTTCAAGCTCTGCAAGCTTGGCTAAACAATAGGCCAATGGAACTTCGCTACCACCAATGCGTCCAAACTCAGCTTTCAGGAAGCGTCGGGCTCCAGTGGTGTTCAGGCTTCTAGCTTGTTCTGACTTCATCTAATCTCTCCTTTTTATGGCTAAGATGAAAACACGTTTACGGTGTTGAATCAATCCAGTTTTATTCTCCCCAATGCTTCAAACTGTTGAGAATGTTGATCAGGGCTCCCGTTCTTGTGTCTGGGTCTTTGGCTGCGCGTATGGCTTGCATGGGCAGAGCTTCGATTTGCATATTGAGCAATCCAGCAGGCGCGGGTGGGTTTAGAGCTTTTTCCATTATTCTTCTAGCTTTCTTAGCAACATCTTTTTCAGACATAGCTCTTGGGTCATGGTTATACCTCTTCTGAGCCTCAGCCCTTGCCATAATGCTCACTTCCTTCTGGGCCTTTTTGATAATGGCTTCCTGTACCGTAGCAACCTTCTCAAGGTCTAGTGTTGCCGCGTCAGCCCCTAGAGCTTCAGAAGCAAGCCAATCAGCAAACGTCAGGTCTCTCTTCATCCCATACCTTTCTCCCTTGCGGAACATCCCACCCCCGAAGTCAGTGGTTCTCCCAGACCCATAAGCGTCAACTTTGCCCGCGACATCGGCAAGCTTCTCTATAGCAGAGCCGCCCTCCAGAGATCCTATTACCGCCCTGAGATAAGTTTTCATCTTACCAAATGTATCTCCAGATATGGACGTATCCAGCCCGTTGTTCTTCATATACTTTGAATACTCAACACCGGCAGAGCCAATGTTCAGCAGAGACTGCGGGCTTACAAATAGACGGGGACCCACGTCTTTCATGATGTGGTAATAAGCAAGGGCTACCCGCTGCTGCATAGCAGTCATTGCACCATCACCCCAGGCAGGGAGCTTTTCCGGTCTGCCAAACCTGGGCTTATATTCGTCCTCAAGAAGAAACTGCCATGCAGCACTAGCCATATGCCCTAAGCCAACATCGGTGATGTTGCTCACGTCAAACATAGCGTCGTTGTCACCGGTATAGAACGCATAGCCAAACGAATAATCTCCACCCGGTAGCCGAAGGAGCATCGAGCGTTCCCTGGCAGGTCTATAGAACCAAGCCCACTGCTCTTCTGGAGACATGGACTGCAGGTCATAGGCGTCCATGTAAGACGTGACATGCTTGAGCAGGTTGAACCTGACCGGGTGCTTGTAGGTCATCATCGCAAAGTTAGCCATTGTCTTCATCGGCCAGAACGCCCACGGATTCGATATGCGAATCGCATGCAAGACAGGGCTGTTGCGCGTGAAGTCGGGCATGAAGTTGCCTACCTCATAGGCAATCTTGTCATAACTGAAACCCTTCTTCTTCCACAGATAATAAGCGTAGCTCCACCGGTACATGTCGTCAGTTGCGAGAAACAGGCTCTTTACCATGCCCTCCCAGGCTTTCCCCGCTGCAGTGTTGAAGGGGAAGTTGAACAGCGTCTCAACTGTTCCCTTCGCAAGCTTGCCCGCCTGTCTCCCAAAGTGGCCCTCTCCAAGCACCTTGGTCATAACCCTGTTTGCACCAGCGGCAAGGGATTCTAACTTGCTAGTGCCTCGCAAGGTAGCAGACTCTACGAACTCGCGAGCAATTTCATCAATCATGCTTGGAGCTATTACGTCCAGGTGCTGCAGTTCGCTTAGCTCAGGATTAAGTTTTTTTGCGCGCTCTAGTTTCCTGTGCATCAGGTCTTTCAGGGTTGTACCCATGTGTTCCCTGAACACCTTCGTATAAGGCTGGTGCCAGAAGTTGCTCATCATAAGAGGAGCTTCATCTCTCAGCTCTGCTGTAAGACCCTGACCAAACACCTGCCTTGAAAGCATCTCATTTCGGAACTCTATAAGCTCTGGTGTCCACCTGGCGTCCGGGGCAGGCTTATAGAACTCCATCTCTACTTGCCTTGCCCCGCGCTCGTACTTGGTCCCAGCACCCTTTCTAAGCCCTCGGGTTCCAACAGAGGGTCCAAGGCCGCCAACACCCTCTTTGACTGCAACCAGACCATCGCTGAAGTATAGAGACATCCCATCCCAATACGTCTGGCTCACAAGAGCTTCAGGATGGTGAGAAACAGCAAGCATCCCGTTGCCAATGAGGTTCCTCATGGTCCCCCTCATCGTAGAGCGGAAAAGAGCGTTGCGCTTATACCACTGCTGGAGCGGGTTGTTGTTTATCTCTTTACTCACTGAAGCAATAGCATCAACCATGTCGGCAACAATGCCGCCAGCCAACGCTACTCCCTGGCTCGCAGACCTTTTCTTCAAGAGGTCCTTCTTCTTCTTCAAGAGCCTCTTAGACATCTCTGCGTCAGCCCCAAACACCTCAACGAACCGGTCAATAACCTCTGGGAGAGCCTTCAACTTTGCCCCATTGGCTTCCCTTACCGGGTTCCAGATGTACGCAACAGGGTTGGATTCAACAGCTATTTTCTCTGAGGTTGAACGCCACCCCTTTATTCCCTCTAGCCGAAGGCTCAGCATCTCTGCTGCCTGCGGAGTCCCGTAAAGCTCCCCATACTTATCAAGCAATGACTGTACTGCCGGGATGTCTTGGAACTCAATCTTGGGCTCCACTCCCTTTTCTGCGGCTTTAGCCATCTCTTCAGCAGAGGGACGAGCCTCTAGCTTACGAGAAGTGCCCCTGAAGGCGCGCTCCATGTCTAAGGGTACAAACCCCTCACCAGGACCCATTGGGGCTTCCTCTCCACCAACTATGGTCCTCTTCTGCCTTCCTGGGCGAATAAGCCCCTCGCTAATAAACTCTTCTATGAGAGCAACAAAGCCCATACGAGACTCTAGCTCAGCTACTACCCAGCCAGAGAACATGGTCGGGTCCATGCTCATGACAAACCTGCCAACAGACTGCTCAATGTCCCGAATAGCTTTGTTGCTAAGCCTTGTACCGCGCTTCAGGACAGGACTGATGGTGGTTGGCATGTTGCCAGAGACAGCCCTACCGTAGTGGTCATACGCCCCTTCCCATACGTTCCGGTAGTATTCGATGGCGTTTTGTGCCGCGTGCTTTGTGGGGTAAAGACCAATGTCCCCAGCATGCGTGAGCACGGCTTCTTGATACGCTAAGATGGGGTCGCTTAGCCACTTCCTGGCCCGCAAGTCATCGTTCATCATGAGAAGAACGCTTTTTACGCGGTCCTGATGTATCTCTTCAGGAGTAAGCCGCTCAAGCAACTCAGGGGTAAGCTTGCGGTTCGCATGACCAGGCATTGTGTCAATGAACTTCCGAAGGTTCAGCTTTGTCCGAACCTGCGTAGCCATGCCTCTCTGAGCTTCACCGACAATAGCCTTGAAGGGTATCCCCTGGTAGAACGCCTGACGCCTGCCAATCTGATATAGGGATGCCAAAACACCAAGCGGCGTGGGCTCATACCTTAGAAGGTCTCCGTTTGTGTTTCTTATTTCCCTGACAAGACCAGCCTTAACCCAGGCGTCTCCGTACTTATAAGCATCAGCAATAGCTGGAACCTCTCCGCTATTACGCCTCCACACATCCCAGGCTGTCAGAGACTCAAACCCCATGGAGTCAAACGCTGCCTTCACCGCGACAATGGGGCTTTTAGTTTCAAGAAGCTCCGTGTGCTTCTTCAGAAGTAGCTGGTCAAAGATGGTTCCCTTGGCTTGTTCAACAGCCGAAGCCATAGCTTCAGGACCATACTCTTTATACATCCGGCCCAGAGGAGTGTCGGTGACATCGAGCACCTCCATGGTTCGCCGGAAGTCCTCTAAGACAGCAATCTCATGCTTGGTGAGCATCTCTCCTTCTGGTCGAGCAATCTTCATGCGGTCGTTGAAGTCTTTGACAGTTACAATCTTGCCATTTTTCTTGTACTTCACAACAACAGCGCCAGACCGGAACGGGTTGTTCCTCTCCAGCCAGTGCTGGCTCATCCCTGCGCCTTCCACGTTGATGTTAGAGTGCCGTATATCTACTGGCTCATACAGCAGCTTCTCCCCCATTATTTTTTCCATGGTAGAGGGGACAACAGAGTCGGTCAGCTTAAACCTATTCCCGTGCTGGTCTGTAGCACCCTCAAATAGAACAACTGACTTCTTTGTCTTGATGCCAAGGTCGTTGGCAATATCAGACAACTGAGCGTGGGTCTTACGGTTTAGCTTTCCTTCAATAGACTCAAAGACATAGCTAAACGGGATAGCCCACTCTATGGGTCCGCCAGCAGTCTTGTCTGCGCCCATGATTAGAGGTCTCAGCCTTTGAGGAATCTCCAAACCAGCATCTGTAATAACCTGATAAACAAGGTCCCTTGAAGCAAAAGCCATCCCAACCCTGCCGCGTTCATCTGTAGGTGCCCGAAGCGCATGATAGTAGAACTCCTTTTCCAGGGCATTCTGAACCATTGGTATATAGTTGTCTGCCTTATCAGCACCGTATCTTGCTATATACTCTGGGAGAGTCAGCAACGCGTCTGGCGCATCTGTGATGAGCCTGTGCATTGTATCTCGCGTATAGTGCGCTGGAATCCTGGGGCGCATATTCAAAAGCAACCCTGAATCTCTGTACAGAGACTGGGCTTTGCTCAAGTCGAGTGTTCCCTTCTTGAGCTGTGCATCCACCAGCCTTGTCAAGAACGCATCCCTCACCAGACCCCTCTGGGTGTGTGCAGGTTCGATGGTGGGATAAATATAACCGTCTTTGACGTTGTACTTGAGGTGAGACAGCGCCTTCATGTCAGCCGGGTTAGTGACCATTTCAGACAGCCGCTCCATGGCCTGTCGTAATAGGATAGCCTGAAAAGCTTCATCAGGTTTTCCAGCAATCCTTGATGCGCTAGGAAGCGTAGGGGCTGCAAACTCTGCCTTTTGAAGACTCGGGTCAGCTTTCCGCAACTCTTTACGGAGAGCTGATATTTCTGCGTTTATACCTTCAGCTTCCTTGTATAATTTTCTGCCTTTATTGATTTGTTTCTTGAGGGACTTCTTGGTGAGTCTAGGGTTGAATACGACATTCTCTTCTATTTTCTTGAACTCTCTAAGCTTTTCTTCCCTCTTTCTGGATAGAGCAGTTATTTGATTTTTAATCGTCTGCCCTTCTGGGATTGTCTCAAGTTGACGCTTTTGCCTGTACTCTGGCTTTCTTGCTATCTCTTTCGCAATCCTCGCAGCTTCAACAGGGTCAGCTATGCCCGCAGTAGCTGCTTTTTGCTCAGCCAAAAGGGCTCCAGGCACAACCGGCTCCATCGGATCAAGCACGGCGTGAGCAGGAACAACAGCCTCCCCCTGAAGCGCCCTGGCCTGGGGAAGCTCAATGGTCCACATACCCTCTTCCACAGGAAACAAGCCAACAAGAGCCTCTGGTTCGTACCTGTCTATCTTGTAGCCATAGCCTTGCCTCCCAAGCTTGCCCTCATACGGCTTCACGCCAGTAAGCTCATCCCCGCCAATAACCATAACCGGCTGTCGGCCAGGATCAGACCTCTTGCTTAGCGGCTTCAGCTTACCCCAGTTGAGAGCAGGGATTTTAGCCTTCTTTATGTTCCATACTCGCCAGTAAGCGGTTGGCTTTAGTCCAGGACCATTAGAGTGAACCTCAACGCCGATATCATATAGCTCTCTTGGGAAAGACTCCCTCAAATCTGCAATACTGGTTGCCCTTTCCGGCTTCCTTATCTCAACGATATTCCCAGTCTCTTTGATGAGGCTAGCTGGTCTTGACCTTATTACATTAACCGGAATGCCAAACTGGCGAGAATAGTACTCAGCCAGAATGTTTATATTCCAGCTCATTGGGTCTTTCAGGTCTCCACCAGCCTCTCGAATCATGGACTCTACTTGAGGATAAAGAACCCTGTCGTAGATGGTGTGAACATCTTTGGTAGACAGGAACTCAACAGCCTCAGCAACATCCACAGACCAGATGCTGCCAATCTCCTCTTCTGTCAGCTTGCCTGTTGGAGTTATGGGGGCAGGCTTTCCAGTTTCAGTGATTTGAGGAGGTCTATGAATCCACTCTTCCGCCTCAAGGTCATAGACGATGGGAGACTGCCTCTTGTGAGAAACAACATCATATGTGTGCGCTACTACAAGACCGCCCTTATTCTCTTCCATTGCCCGGTTGATATACAGGAGGTTTTCCAGGAGCCCCATGTCGCCTGTAACCGGAAGCGTGTACTCAAAGCGAGCGTGACCCCACCTTCTGTCCCCAAGAATCCTTTTAGCTAATGGAGTGAACTCCCAGGTAAGCCCCCTCGGTCTTAGCAAGCCAATCTTCTCAGCGTCGAGATAGTGAACAGACCCGCTAGTGGTTTTGACCTTTACCTTGACCATGTCAGGGGTAAGCCGCTCACCAGTGCCGCTTTTCAAGATAAGCGTTTGAACACCACGGTCCATGTCTCCCGATGTAAGCGAGTTTATAAGCTCATCACCAGTAACATGGATAACCACGGGAGATTCCTGGCCCAGCCGCCTCATCTCTGCCTGGACAGCAACATAATCGTCTAGCTCGCTGATTACAGCCCCTGTCTCAATATCAACGATGCTATATGAATCTTTCCCAACAGGAACTGTTACCTCTCTGGCAACATACTCGGGTTTCTTATCGGGGGGTAAAAGCTCAGCCCTTCTGTCCAGGTTTTCAAGCTGGTTTCTTAGATCCTGTTCAACTGTAGTCTCGAAGACCTTCTTGCCGCTTTCTTTCTCGTAAAGAGCCATACCGGGCTCTCGCTTCCCTGCCTGCTTTACTATGCGGTACTTGTCAGGAATACCCATCTCAATGATTTCATCGAGACCTAATATTTCAGGTTCGCCTTTGTTGGTCTGAGCCCTGATAAATCTAGGCTCACCAACCTCGAAGAATCGAGCAGCTTCATTTGGCGTCTGGAACGTCCCAAGAACCTCGTCGGTGGTGATATCAATGAGGCTTAGAGTTTCATCCTCATTTTTCACTAACCGAAAGCGCCTCAGTCGGGTCTTGGTTGTTTGTGTCAATGGTATTTCGTAAACGAGCTGTTGAGCAAAGCCCTCAAGGTTGTTTGCCTCTTGAAGGTGTCTGCTTACATCCTGAAATGCCCGCAAGATTAACTCTGGCGAACCACCGCCAATATCTCTCGCCATAATCTGTAGACCCTCAAAGGAAGTATCTGCAGCTGTGATTTGCGTAGCAACTTGCCTAGAAGTGTGGTTCTCAACAACAGTTCTTAATCTAGGACCAGCATGAGCAGACGGCGGGAAGAACCTGCTGAAGAACCTTCCAATACCATCTCCGCGCATAGCCATTTCAGCCGACCACTGATGAAACATGTGACCGAAACTTTCTGGCGTAAACCGGATGCGCTTTCCACCAATGCGGATAACGCCTTGGCTTAGAAAGGTCTGTAACTGATTTGTAACTTCAATGAAGTCGCTGTACGCCAAAGAAACCTTGGCAGGACCAGTATAATCTTTTGCCTTCTCTGCACGAATCAGTGCTTCCGCAGGCGTCCCTTCCAGGATTTGCGTAGGCAGCGGAAGCTCAGCCACCTCTCGAACCGGAAGCCCAGTCTCCAGGTCCACTCTCCCAAGGGGCGCGTGGCGGTCATCGACCCTGGGCTCGCGACGTTTAAGGTTAATACCGCTTATCTGCTCTTGACCCGGAACAGGAACGGCTTCAACGTCTATAGGTCTTCTTCTTACCGTTCTCCCGCCTGGCCCCATCTCAGGGAGCCACTGGCTTCCTTCTGGGATGACCTGTGCTCCCCTTAGCGCCCCACCCTCAACATAGCCACCAGGGAGAAGGTCGGGTTCAGAGATGATAGTGCTGTCAAACTTGAACCATGGCTTCCCTCCAGCCTTTGGTTTTGAGAGAGCGCGGAGGTGCAGAAAACGGGCACCCTTAGCCGTCTGTTTAGCGCCGTATACTGAGAGCTTACCCGCGCCAAGAGACATGCCCCACAACATGAGCATGTCCGTAGCAGCAAAGGGTAGGTCATAGTACAGTCTATTTCTTAGTTGTCTGGTATCAGCATAGTCAGCAAAGTAATCAAGGGTGTGCCCGACAAACGCACCAACGTTTATGGCAGCCTCGCGCAGTTCCTGTTCTTTGGCTACTCTTAGCTCAGCAAGCTTTTCCCCGCCTTCCCCAGGCGACTGTATACCAAACGGCTCACTGGCGGCTGACCACTGCGCGAGGTCCCAGGCTGTTCCTAAGATACCGCCTCCGATGTGCCATAGCCCCTTTGCTCCACCAACAGCAAAGTCACCAAGTGATTGGAAGTTTGCGTTGAAAAACCCTGGCCCTAGATTCAAGTCTCTAGACTTGCGAGCAGCGTTTCTCAAAACAGCAGCATTCATCTCTGCATGACCCTTTGTACTCCAGTTCTCATTAACGGTGAACTTCAGCACTTGGTCTAGGGTCATGTTGCTGTTCATTAGCTCCCCAAACGTCCCATCCGCCTTGTGTGATGCTACGAACTGCCCCCAGTCAAAAGAAGCCCCAACACCAGGTCTCTGTTCTGGCTTGGCAACTTTTCTAAAAACTTCAAACCATTCTCGGTTAACCCTTTGCCCACTTGCCATCAAAATTTGCCCAGCATGACGGAGAAAGTTCTCTGAGAATGCCTCCCTTTCTCTTAGAGTCAGAGAAGCCACGGCTCGCATGGCGGTTGTGTCTATCTGTTGGCTCTCGTGCTTTATCCTCGCGTAGTCCTCATCCAGGAAGGGCCAGACAGGCAACATCTGGTTGCCAACCTCCATGAAGAACTGCTCTCCGTTTGCAAGGAAATCCGTATATGAGATTGGGTGGAAGAACGCGAAAATATTAGCCATCCTCTGCTGGCTGAGTTTTCTCGGAACTTTCGGACCCACATCTCTATGAACACCCTCCCGTACCTCCGCATACTCCCTCTCCTGAGATAGTATGCTGTTTAGGGACTCCGTGTACTCTTTGATTGCGACGTACCTTTCCGCACCCTCGCTTTCCTCTATTCTGTCCCAAATAGACTGGATAGCTTTTACCCTGCTTCTTGCCTCGTCTGGTTCGTTCAGGAACGCGGCTGCAGCAGCCAGGATACCCCACTCCCTGCCTGGAGTCTTTGTTGATATAGCCAGACCAGAGGTTGCTTCTGTATACCCAAAACCCTCTTCTGGAACAGCGGCTCTGGCAACAGGGTCAAGTGTCCCATATTCATCTATAAGACCAGATATCTCCTGAAGAGCACCCCTAGTAGAGGCTTCCATAAGACGGTCTCTGAAATCCGAAAGCTCACCAGAGCTTAGGCTTGTTATCGGAATATCTTGGAGTTGTTTCTTTGCGGCTTTCTGGAACCGCTCCATCAGGGTCAGGTCCTCTTCTTCTTCCCCCTCATATGGAAGCAGGCCATGGTAAAGCGCAGCAGGAATCATAGCCTCTTCTGGCGCATCTGGCAGTACAGGGGCTTCAACGTCAGGCTCTCCCGCTCCTGCGGCAAGAGCAAAGCCAGTAGTGGTCTCTTTTTCTTTTCCGTAGTTATAGTGCTCATCTACAGACGAGAGAACAGAAGATATCCTTGTTAGCCCTGGATACTCCCTCTCCTCTATAGGCTTGCTTGACTTCTCGGTG
>Ga0208315_1001536_pt1 | contig 11503 bp, 10 predicted proteins | sample MalvireepMed_215_FD_184239 | JGI IMG/M metagenome (GOLD analysis project Ga0208315, IMG submission 184239) | Marine viral communities from the Global Malaspina Expedition - Malaspina viral metaG DeepMed_215 (SPAdes) (version 2) | ecosystem: Environmental > Aquatic > Marine > Oceanic | place... | reverse complement strand
CCTCAAATGCTCGCAAGCTCTTTAACGGCGGTAATCGTTTTGCCATATTTTTGAACCTCAAGGTTAATAGATAGCGTTATAACAATAAAAAGATGAATTACGTTCAGATTAGTTATTTTAATCCGAAGCATTATAAATCATCGTTTGAAAAGGTTCAATTAGGTAAGTATAGTACGCTCCATGTTCGGCGTAGGCTGGCTGTGTTTGTTAGCGCAAGCAAGGCTTCAGGATAATACATCGTTAATTCAATGTAGCAGTTTATCTTAAAGTCATGGATTTGAGGCTTGTCCTCAAGGGTGTTTTTTAACTACCCACGCTTATCATTTTTTTTAATTGATGAGTTCTGGTCATTATATGACCTATTGAGAGTTGTTTTTATTTCTGTCCCAACAGAGTTAATTAGTGAATACTGTGACCTCCTACCTTTTTGGTCCTAATATTTCACAGTAATATTACTAATAAGGCCTGCATTGCAGGCCTTTTTTTTGTTCTAAATTCAGCATAAACTGAACGCTTTCAACTACTAATAAAACTAATCTTTATGTCGCTTTATACTCAGTCTCACCTAACAAGCTCTATAATCATGGTAAGTCCTAATGATTTTGGCTTTAATTCTGAAACAGGCACAGATAATGAGTTTCAGCATAAACCAAACAATTGCGATTCAAGTCAAATAACAACTAAAGCTCTGACAGAATTCGAGCAAATGGTCGCCAAATTAGACAGTTCAAACATTGAAGTTACCATTGTGAAGAATAAGCCATCTGCCCAAAAGCTACCCGATGCTGTTTTCCCCAACAACTGGTTTTCCACTCGTGCAGATGGCACATTGTTTATTTATCCAATGAAGGCTGCTAACCGACAAGCAGAAGTAAAAATAAAACCTTTGTTAAATAGGTTGACTGGTTCAAATTACCAAGTAAAAAATGTAATTGATTTAAGAGCAACCCAATCTGAAAATAATATTTTAGAAGGAACTGGCAGTTTAATTTTTCACCACCCCAGTAGTAAAATTTTTGCAGCTTACTCTGAAAGATGCAAAGCAAAAGCTTTGGCAAGTTTCAGCCAAAGTTATGGCTACCTCGCATTTCCGTTCAAAACCTTGTCCGATACAAGCAAAGAAATTTATCATACCAATGTACTAATGTCCTGCGGATTAGACTTTGCAGTTATAACTAAGTCGTGTTTAGTTAATAGTTCACAAAGCGACGAAGCTTTAGTAGAACTATCCCACACAGTCAGTGATGTGATTGAAATTGACCAAAACCAAATGAGCCAACACTTCTGCGGCAATATTATCCAGCTAATAGATAAAAATAATCAGTCTTGTATTGTGATGTCTCACTCTGCTTATCAGGGTTTCAACAATAAACAGCGGAAAACACTGGAAAAACATGGGAGTTTAATCGTCTGCAATATTCCAACTATCGAGTATATTGGCGGTGGAAGCGCTCGTTGTATGATTGCTGAGAATTTTCTACCTAGACTAAAGTCAACAATTCCTAGCTAAAGTTTTGAAATTTCACAGAAATATTGCTCATTTCAACTAAACTTAAGCTACAAGAATCAAAAATATTATTTTCTGCCTTAAATATCACGTATGACTACACCTTCATTAGATGGCTATAAAATTAACAAGCAGTTTGCCTCCGGCGGCATGGCAAAAATTTATGACGCCACTCAAATTTCACTGAATCGACCAGTAGCGATAAAATTTCTCAGTAGAAAATTACTTGCGCACCACGAAGCACAGGCATTATTTGAAAGTGAATCCTTAATTATTGCTCAGTTACATCATCCTAATATTGTCCAAATTATTGATAAAGGGATCAGCGGAGAATCACAACCTTATTTTGTGATGGAAAAGATCAAAGGGATCGATTTATCCGAAATGTTAAGCGAGGCAGAACTACCTTTTTCAAAAAAACTAGATATCGCTATCCAGCTCTGTAAAGGGTTAGCTTACGCACATAAAAATGGGGTGATCCACCGCGACATAAAACCCTCAAATATTATTATTGATCAACACGGAGATGTTAAAATATTGGACTTCGGGATCGCTCTGACCAATGATGATTCATCAGAAAGCCAATCAATGAAAAGTGTGGTAGGCACATTAGGTTACGTTGCACCAGAACAACAACAGGATTATAGCAATGCGACTTTTTCAAGCGACATCTATTCTGTAGGCGCTTTGTTTTATGATTTATTCGGCACAAAAGCTATGCCGAAAAAGGGTTCATCCAACAAGACTAAAACAAAAAACATACTACCAGATAAACTCCCCAAACCTCTAGTGAGTTTGATTGAAAAATGTTGCCATATTTTAGCGACCAATCGTTACCAATCATTAAATGAAGTACGCGATGAGTTACTCAAAATATCTCAAGGGAGCCATCTGAGTAAAAGTAATATCAAAGAAGTTCAGCAGGAAAATAAAGACCTAGCGAGTAACTTCAATTTGCTTGACGTATTAAGCAAAAGTCCAAATAAGCGAGTTTATTTATTTCAGAAAAAAAGTAACCGCCAATTGCTAGTGATCAAACGAAGTATTGGTGATTTGAGAGGATTCAAACAAGCAAAATATTTATCAAGCTTAAAACATCCCAATATTATTAATATACTTGCTGCGGTAAAAAGCAATAACAACGCCACCATCATTACTGAATATCTTTCTGGCGGCAGCTTAAGTAACCAGTTGTTGCAGGATATGAGCGAACAGAATTTCCTACTACAAGCTTGTCAGATTTGTTCGGCGCTTCATTTTGCTCATCAAAATAATATTTTGCACAGTAACTTATCACCAAATAATATTTTACTTGATAGTAAACAAAACATTAAATTATGCGACTTTAGTCAAGCTAATAATACCAATGATGATCCAAAAGCAGCACGAGCTTATCAGCCACCAGCACAACAAGGGTTTAGTGAGCAGTATGACATCTATTGCATGGGCGCTATTTTCCATCATATGCTCTATGGTGATCCACCAGGAAAACAAGTATCGAAACCCAGCAGAAAAATATCCTTTCGGCTGCAAAAATTAGTCGATAATATGCTCGCGGTTGACCCTGTTAATCGTCCAACTTCAGCGCAGCAAGTTTTGGTTGAATTACAACGAATAGCGAATTCAAGCAATAAAAAAATACGTTCGACTATGGGTCAGGCTGCAGATACAGAGCCTAAGAAAAAGAAAAAGAAAAAGCAGCAAAAAAAACAAAAAACAAAAGACAACTCACTATGGTTGTCTATTGCATTGGTTGTCGCAATTTTATGCATTATAGGCTTGGTCGCAAAAGACTTTTTGTAGCTAGCCTTCAACAAAAAATGAAATTAATTCAGGATCCCAGAAAAATAGACCCCAATAGCAACCGCAACAACAACTCCAAAAACAATTGCCACTTTAGCACCATCAGATGACTTGGTTACTGGTTTGGCATAACTTAGAGGTTCGCTGCCAATACATTGGAACTTTAATAAGCTACCACCTACAGTAATTTCGTCTTTATCCTGTAAAACGGCTCGCGACTGCATTTTTCCATTCACCATTAAACCATCGGCAGCACCATCGTTTTTAATTTCCCAACCCAAATCACTTTCATTAAGATAAACGTGACGAGCCGAAACACTAATTTCGCTAGTTGATAGGTGATGGCCAAGTAACCTAGAAATATGATTATCCGCTTTAGTTATTTCATAAATCTTACCTTGCACCCCTACTGATAAACCGTGAAGAAATACCTTTTGGCTAGCTAGTTGACCTTTTGGCCGATTAGCCGATTTGCCGGGAGCGCTTTTTTGCTTTGAAGCAGCTTTGGTCATTTTTCTGGGTTTATCTTTTTCTTCTAATTCGGGCCCAATCACATGGAAAATAAATTGATCTAACCTGAGTTCATCGCCATTACGGATCTCACATGACTCGACTCTTTCTGCGTTAACGTAGGTTCCATTTGAAGATTTTAGGTCCTCAACATAGGCTTTTTTATTACGTATTGATATTTTAATGTGTTTACGAGATACATAACTAAAAGGGAGTTTTATATCTGAACTATCATCTCTGCCAATGATAAAGCCATGAGCTAATGAAAAATATTGGCCATCTAACGGCGCTGAATCCGCTTTTAACATCCATGGACTAACGACTGGGCGAATGACTGTGGCTTGTTCTGGCTTTTGTGCTGGTGGAGGGTTTCGTTCGTTTAACGGGTCAATGATCTCCAGTTCACTGGTGCCGACTTTAATAATATCCCATGCTTCTAAGGCTTGCTGTTTAATCACTGGAATATCATTAACAAAGACACTGCGATTGGTACTAGTATTGCGCAATAGTATTTCATCTTGTTGGATCACTAGTTCAACGTGAATCGGGTCAACAGAATCTTCGTCAACCTGAATATCACAGCCTGGATCACAACCAATTTTAAGCGTGGAATCTACCAACCACATGGCTGGCTTTCTTCTGTCCTTGAATTGGATTTTCAGCATGGGAAAATGACTGCCCTATTTTTATATTGTTAGATGAAATAATCGCTATATAATAACGACTTATAATCAATATCAAAAACTTTTTTAATTGAATTTAGCCTATTTAATTAAATTTTAGCAGATCTTTGTGAGATTACTTGGTTCAAAACAAGGTTTATACATTTTAAGCCAAGTTAATCTCTACTAAGTTACTTAATATTAAATTCTAGTTAAACTGCTACCATTTGCAAAATCTGACCACAGAACCAAGCGGCATAAGTCCCTAAAGCGTAACCTAAAACAGCCAGCAATACGCCTACTGGAGCGAGTGACGGATGAAATGCTGCCGCCACCACTGGCGCCGAAGCAGCACCACCGACATTGGCCTGACTGGCCACTGCCATATAAAATACCGGTGCTTTTATCCACTTAGCCACCCCAAGCATTAATAACGCGTGAATAATCATCCAGATACCACCAACTACAAATAACCAAGGTCGCTCAACAATTGCTGATATATCCATGTGCAAGCCAATGGCTGCCACCAACACGTAAATAAATACCGAGCCAACTTTGGATGCACCAACGGCTTCAAAATTCCTTAATTTAGTCATCGAAAGAATTAGACCAATACTAGTAACGGTAACGATTAGCCAGAAAAACTTACTAGTCAAAGAATACTGTTCGGCAGCAGGCCAATTTTGTGCAATATAAGGCGCTACAGTATCAGCCACAATATGACCAAATGCGGTCGCGCCAAAAGCTATTGCGACTATCAAGATTAAATCGGTTAAATCAGGGATCTTAGCGTGCTCTCTATTGAACTTTTCCACGGTATTTTTCAGATCTTCTATCGCGCTGGTATCTGCGCCAGTTTTTGCATCTATGTTTTTCGAGTTTCCAGCCATCAACAATAATACAGCCATCCAAATATTAGCAATGATCACATCAACCGCGATCATGCTTGAAAATAGACCGCCTTTTACTTCGTAGATTTCTTTCATCGCTGCCTGATTTGCGCCACCGCCTATCCAACTACCGGCAACGGTTGTCATACCTCGCCAAACATCCCCAGCAACAACATCAGGGTTGATTGCAGACATGATTAATAATGCGATAGGACCACCAATAACGATCCCAAATGTTCCGGTTAAAAATAAAATGAGTGCCTTTGGTCCAAGCGCTTTAATTTTTTTAAAGTCGATACTCAGAGTTAATAAAACAAGGCTGGCAGGTAGCAAAAAGCGTGAAGCAACGTAATAAAGTTGTGAGCCACTAGCATCTATTTTTTTATCCGCTCCGCTCACTTGACACTGAGCCATAATACCTTGCCCTGCGTCTACAACACCGCTTAAAACATCTGCGCAATCATAGTTGTATGGAACAATATGAAATGTATGCAATAAAGAAGGTAAGAAATAACATAATAATAATGCGGGAACATATTTATAGAATTTCTTAAAGTATAGGTTGTCGCTTTTATTGGTATAAAACACCAATCCAAGGATCAAGCTGAGAATACCAAAAACTACTGCGTTATTAGTCACTAAATATGTAATCGGTTGCTGCATATAAATCCCTTGATCTCTATTGTTATTATTTTATTAGCATTATTTTTTTATATTTTGCTCAAGCGCTGCTAAGAACTAGCGAATTAAACTTGCCTAAGATAACAGCCCCCCTCATAAAAATACAGTTACAAATCATCTTCAGGCTCAACTATAGGTGATGCAACGTGCACTTTAGTACGCCCGGATTTACGCAGAGCATCGCGCAAAACGTATTCGATCTGGGCATTGACACTTCTTAACTCGTCATCCGCCCAAAATTGCATTGCCTTGAGGATTTCCTCATTGATCCTTAAAGGGTATGCTTTTTTAGCCATATTCCTCTCCTTTTACAAAACTCTTCGCCTATACGACTAATACAAGCTACCAGCATTAACCACAGGAGTGGCCGATTCATCGCTACATAAGACCACCAACAAGTTACTTACCATTGCCGCTTTGCGTTCAGTATCTAACTCGACAATTTCGCGCTCTGAAAGTTGCGTCAATGCCATTTCAACCATACCTACAGCGCCCTCTACCACCTTTTGTCTAGCAGCGATAATTGCCATTGCTTGTTGTCTACGCAACATAGCGCTAGCTATTTCTGCTGCATAAGCTAAATGACTAATACGAGACTCAATCACATAAACCCCAGCTTTTTGTAACCGTTCTTGTACCTCAGTTTTAAGCGCTTCAGATATTTTTTGAGGGTCACTTCGTAGTGCAATTTCATCGTCTTCATGATTGTCATAAGCATATTGAGTAGCTAAATTACGCAGAGCTGCTTCACTCTGAATAGACACAAAATCCTCATAGTCATCCACTTGAAACACCGCTTCAGCGGTATCAACCACTTCCCACACCACTACAGCAGCAATTTCGATCGGGTTACCATTTTTATCATTAACCTTTAATTTACTGCTCTCAAAATTCCTGACACGCATAGAAACTGCCGATTTACTATAAAATGGATTGGCCCAGCGTAGCCCCGTATCGTGTACCGTACCCGCGTATTTACCAAATAACTGTAAGACTTTCCCTTCCTTCGGATTGACCATAAACAAGCCAAACCAGCAGATAAATACTAAAATACATAACAAAACACCTGCGATGCCCAAAACCGGGTTGGATTTGACTAATCCTATTAGGATTAACACGCTGACTATTTGCGCCGTCAATAATACAAACAGCATCATTATCCCATTAGGGGCTTTAATTTCTTTTTCAACTATCATTACATTCTCCATCAAAGAAACAACAAGTGATATCATAATGATATCAAATAGATAAAAAATCAAACTAGAGTTGTTAATAAAAATGTAACTCTATAATATTCAATGAGTTAGCTAGCAACTTAAAGTTTTAATAAATATATTTATCAGAGATACAACTTTTTGATTCGCGCTGACGACATTAGCTATAACTGAAACAGAATGATTAACTATTCAATATTAACTGACAGTTTTGAATTGATAACCAACCTGTTTTTAAATTTATAATCGACATAGTGGCCACTAATGTTCAACTTACGAAAAGACGAAAAACTGATTGAGAAAGCGCTCGGCGGCTCACAATCCAGTTGGGTCAACCTAGTTAAAAGGTATGAAGGGTTGGTTTACAACTACTGCCTTAGGATGACATTTAACAATTCCGACGCGATGGATTTAATGCAAGAAGTGTTTCTGGCGGTTTATAGAAACTTGCCCTCTTACAGAGGGGATGGAAAATTTAAAGGATGGATGATGAGAATTGCTGCCAATAAAACTACCGATTTTATTCGCGCCAAGTATAGAAACCCATTACATCAGGCTGAAGAGGTTTATGCAGATGATTTTCATACCCAAGATTCGCCTCACGCAGACTATGAAGAACAAAATAACAACCTTCAAATTCGAAAGATGCTGGCCACTCTGCCTGAGGATCAAAGAATTGTAGTGGAGCTTAAATTTTTCCAACATTTTACTTTTGAAGAAATAGGTCATCAAACTGGCGTTGCCGTTAGCACGATTAAAACCAGATTATATTCAGCCTTACAAAAACTGAAAGGTTTAGAGGAGATTCAAAATGCTTTGTGATCATCAAATTATATCTGAGCACTTGTTAGACTATATCGAAGACAGCGACTCAAAAAGCAACAAGTTATCGTCGGCTGTACGCAAACAAGTTGAACAGTCACTGAGTCAATGTGAAACATGCCAAGCAACCTATCGACAAGCCATTAGCCTTCACCAGGCGTCGCATCAATGGCGCGAACAACCGGTACCCGAATGGCATAGAACCGAATACGCAGTTAGACCCAGACAAAACTCATATAGCTGGCTCAACTGGTCAGCTATGGCGACTTCATCCTTGGCGATACTAATGGTGGTATTTCAAGTACAGGTAACTACCAGTGAGAGTGGCGTAAATATCGCCTTTGGGAATACTTCTAACAGCCAGGTGGAAGCATTAATAGAGAAGAGGATTAATCAATATAAAGAGCAACAATCTTTATCATTAGACGCTCGCTTTATCGCTGAAAACGATAAACAAATGACGGCGAACAAACTCATGGTGTCCGATGTTTTGGAAAAAACTCGTGATGAAAGACGCGACGATTTAAATTTTCTAATCACAGGAATACAAACTCAACGATTTGAAGATCAGAATAAAGTTGAAAAACGCCTCGCCTACTTGGCCGATAACCAAATTGAAAACAATCAGTATATTAACCAATTAATTCAGACTAATAGTCCTGTTAAAGGAGACAAATAATGACCTCATTAAACAAAACTTTCATCCGAAAGAGTACTTTGGCAGTAGCCGGTCTGCTCAGCCTATTAAGTACAGGTATCATGGCTAAAGAACAAAGCTATAACCGTGCCCAAAAAGAAATCAAAATAATGAGTACAATTTTTGAGACCTCTTTAGCAGAGCTTTCTTCTAACAATAACCGACTATTGTACTCAAAGAAAACCAAGGGCACTTACCTTGCAAAACAAGGTATGGTATTTAATTTTAATTTTGGCAGCAACGCCTTCGGTGGCGCTGAAAACTGGGAGTCTTTCGAAGGAGATTGGGAATCTTTTGGCGAAGGCATCGGACAGCTCGTCGGCGGTATCGCCTCTGAAGTTGGCCTAGCGATAAACGATGCTATTGTTGCTCCTGAAGCTCCAAATGTCGATATTGATTTAGAGGAAAGAATGGAGGCTTATGCAGAAAGAGTAGAAGCTTTAGAGCAAATGAGAGAAAACCATAATTCTCAAAGAGAAGAAGTCCGCGAAATACAAAGGGAACTAAGACGGATCGAACGAGAAAAAGATAGCGAAGAAAATGCAATAAGCCACCAAAAACGATTAAAGAAAGAACTCGAGGGAAAAGCAAAGCTATTAAAAGATAAAATGACTAAGTACAAAAAATCAATGGCTGAATATCGAAAAAAGCGTGATGAAAAACGTACTCAAAGCACCATTAAAAAGTCGGATATCATTGTCTCTACTTTATGTGACTATGGCGCTACGTTACGCTCGCTCAAAAACGATGAGCATATCACTTTAATCTTTGGTAATTATGCCGGTAGCAAAGATCAAGTTTACGTGTTTGATTTTGACGATGTTCGCTCTTGTGAATCTAAGGATAAATTACTTAAGCAGGCGATAAGTTATCAGATTTAATTAAGCCTACAAAGAGCCCAGATTAAGGCGTTTCGGTTTTTAACCGAAACGCCTTTTTTTTGACAAAGAAACGTGTAATATACAGCAAACTATTTTTACAGCATCCCCTCCCCATGATAAAAATTAAAGTACTTCTTTTAGCTCTCGGTTTTGTGATTTGCTCGTTGGTTAAAGCGGAACAAGCACATCCAGAAAAATACGAATACAGTCTCAAGGGGTGGAACAAGTGGAAAGCAGAGTATGATCAAACGGTAGTTGGCAAAGGGGGCTGGTTATCCCTAGCAGGACTTTATTGGTTAACTGAAGGTGCAAACACTATTGGTTCTGCAAAAGATAATCACCATCAGTTTCCAAGTAAAGCGCCAAAACACTTAGGCACAATTCTAGTAGTGGAAGACAAAGTTAGCATCGACAATAAAACCGAGTTAATGCAAGTCGAGGATAGTGTTTTTAAGCGTGCTGAGCTTTCCGCCAAAGATAAAACTTTAGTCACATTCGGCGACTTTGAGTTTTTTGTTCTCAAAAGAGAAATCGGTTTTGCTGTTCGATTAATTGATAATGACTCTGAGAATATCAAATCATTTGAAGGCACGAAATTTATTACTTACGATCAATCCTGGGTAAAGCCCGCCAAGCTGATTAAACACGAAAAACCTCAAATAATAAAAATTCCAACCGTTTATGGTACCGTAAGAGAAGATACTTCTGCTGGCTGGTTAGAGTTTGAAATAGGCGGAAAGATACAACGATTGCAAGCCGTCGATTACGGCAAAGATAGCCTGATGTACGTAATGTTTTCCGATAGCAGCAGTGGCGACAATACCTACGGTGCAGGCCGATATATTGAAGTTGAATGGCCCGATGAAAATGGCAATACTTTTATCGACTTTAACCGCGCCTACAACCCGGCCTGTGCATTCACCAACTACGCCACTTGCCCTTTAACGCCACGTCAAAACCGGTTAAAGGTAACAATCAATGCTGGTGAATTAGACGTTGCGCATAAGCCTCTTTAATTATTTTGTAAGGATGAAAAGCTACCCTTTATCATCCTATTACTTAATACCATGACGGTTCATAAACGCCTTTCTTATTGATCACCTTCTTTTTGTCGCTCCCGTCAATATTAACCAAAGTTAAATATTCAGCGGTATCGACAAAGGTTAGTTGCTGACTATCTTTCGACCATGAAATAGTCGACCACTTAGATAAACCATCGGTCACCTTTCGTTGATGACTACCATCAGGATTCATGGTCCATAGTTCATTTTCCCCTGAGAGTCTGTTAACAAATGCAATCTTTTTTCCATCAGGTGACCAAGCAGGAACAGCGGCTAGCGTATCAGCTTTGGTTACTGGAGTTTGCTTGCTTCCGTCAGCATTCATCACGTAGATAACACTGGTTTTATCTTCAATAAAAAGTAGTTTTGAACCATCTGGGGACCATGCAGGACTATCTTGATTACTTGCACTACTGGTGATGTTTCTAAGTTGACTGCCATCGGCTTTAACCGTATAGATTTCCCAATTTCCATTTCTATTCGCTGCAAATGCTGCGTACTCGCCATTAAGTGAAGCACTAGCATCCCATGTCGCCGCGTCTTTGCGTCTCGGTTTTGCGGTAATGCGGAGTTCATTTTTACCGTTCATATCAATGCTAAATAAAGACATACCGCCGTGGAATTCAGGGTCGTAAGTGTAAATAATTTTTTTACCATCGGCGCTAATGCTCGGATTCTTGCAAGTCGGTGCGTGACCTGGCACTTTTTTGTTGGTTAATTGAGTCCAATTACTGCCGTCAGCATCCACCCGATAAAGCTCTTTTTTATAGCAAAG
>Ga0208315_1001533_pt1 | contig 11517 bp, 8 predicted proteins | sample MalvireepMed_215_FD_184239 | JGI IMG/M metagenome (GOLD analysis project Ga0208315, IMG submission 184239) | Marine viral communities from the Global Malaspina Expedition - Malaspina viral metaG DeepMed_215 (SPAdes) (version 2) | ecosystem: Environmental > Aquatic > Marine > Oceanic | place... | reverse complement strand
GTCACCGAACCCCGCACCAAAGGGCGGCAGTTGGGACTTGATTTCTTCGGTGAGTAGGATCATGTTACCACCACCCAGAAGGTTTGCTCAGGGGGCCATATGGAGAGGTACAATGCGAAGGCGGCAAAGAGAGCGGCCATCGCCCATGTGAATAGTAGGCAAGCACTACCTACCCAATCAAGGACACGCGCTACCATGGCCACCCCCCATCGTCGCTGTCTGCTACTAAGGGCATGACCATGTGATCCCTGTCGCACTCGCTTGCTGTGAGCGTTACCCATGAGGGACCACCAACAGAGCATGAGAGATCATCAGAGGCCATGAGGAACACAAAGAGAAGCGAGGCCATGATGACCTTGGGATGCTTGAAGAGTGTTTTCATGCCCCTATTATAAGGGCTGGGAATGGGAAAGCAAGAACTATTTTGGAATTTTTTTTATAGGATGTTGCTTACGGAGGTTTTTGCGTTGCTGGGACTCCTGTTCCATCGCCCCGCACCCCTATATGGAACATCATAATTATCTTGGGACTCCTAAATTTTTAAGGGACTCCTAAAAATAAAAATGTAAAAAAAATTAGAATTTCTTACCTATATAATTGTGAGGTAAATATTATGGCAAGAAATTTTAGAGTAGTAGCAGTTTCGGGTGTAGGAACATATACGGGACCCGTATCTGGGGCCGGAGGCGTGTCAGCATCGCAATATTGGATGGAAAAAAGGCAAAGTCTAACAGTCCAATATAAAAGAGTTGGTCAAATGGAAGTTAACTGGGCAGGCAGCTGGACTTTGAATGACAATGGCAATGTATCGGCTCCACCAACTGGCAGTATATGGGGCACCTATTTAGAATGTTATATAACTGCTCATACAAGTAAGAAAAAAATACACGGAACCTTCTCTAGTGATTTACTATTACCTCAAAAACTTACAATTGCTGCTGACAGTCCTACAAATGAACATGCCGCCCATCCTTATTCCTGGGGATTATCGGGAGTTGTAGATACCTCTCAAGCTTATTATGAGCGACGAAAGTGGGATGATACGATTGACGGGACTGAAGAATGGGATGAAACGATAACATATCAAACTAATTATACTCATTCTTTGCCAGAGACTATATTTGACGGATCGTGTCCTGCAGAGGAATCGTATTATGTAGAAAAACTTAATTGGATACCTGGGCCATACTATTTTGGTAATCAATATGAAAATGGAGCTTGGTATGCAGGACAAAAGATTGATCAAATATCTGATGTTGTAGTAGTTGGCGTACCTGTTTATGGTACACCAGCTGAAATAAATGCAAAAGGCAATGATATTTGTCCCCACTACGACAAATCTCTGCACAATTACACTTAACCTATAATAACTTATGCCTAAAGTAGGAAAAAAACATTATCCTTATACAAAAACGGGTAAAGCAGCTGCAAAGAAAGCTAGGCAAAAACTGCGCACAAATGAAGAGCTTACAGCAGCTGAAAAGCAATCCTACAGAGACTTTATCAAGCATGGTGGTGTAAGAAAATCTCAAACTCGCAAGGAAACATCTGCGTCTAAGCCCTCTACTGGCGCAAAGAAACATCCTGATTACGATCCTGAAAAGCACGAAAAGTCTATTAAAGCCGCTCAAGCTGCTGCTGATAGGGGTGAAAGCCCTGCCACGGCTGCTAGAAAAGTACGGAAGGAAGCTGCCGCTGAGGGGTTAAGAAGGCTAAGCAGAGGGGAGAGGATTGACGAGGTTTTACCTGCTTTGGCGGCAGTGGGCGGAGGAATTGCTAGAGTGGGGGCTATGGCTGCTAGAGGAGCTGCTGCTCTTGGGAAAAAAGCGGTAAAAGCAGGAGCTAGGGAACTTGGAAGAAGGGCGGTAAAGAAAGCCTTTACGAGACAGAAAGCTCCTGAAGAAGAATACCCCCAAGATAGATTACATGTAGCTGATAAATTTGGTGGCGATATTAGCTATGAAGATGCTATAGAAAAGCATAGAGGGAAAGTTGTCGAGGGTATTCAACGCCTTCAGCGGCAACAGAGGGCACAAATGAAACAACACCCTGACCTCCAGCAGGCCCGTGGCCAAACGGTGTCGAGAACGCCTGAAGCTGAGGCGAATACAAAAAAACTTCTAACTACTAGAGCCAAAGTAAGGTTTAAAAAAGCGTCTGGTGAGAGAAGGCAGATGGGAGGAGCAGCACCTGAGGCAGAAGCCCCATCGTTACAAGATCGTTTGGCTGCTTTTAAGCAGAAAAAAGCAGAATCAGGAGAAGCTAGGGTTGAACGAGCGGCGGAAGACCCACAAGTTGAAGCACAACCTGAAGCACAACCTGAAGCACCAGCACAGGTTCGAAAACCAATATTTGATCCAGGCGCTGGGGCGGCAGTAAAGCGAGGTGTAGGGAGCTTGGGGAAAGTAGCTTGGGGTGCTACCAAAGGAGCTGCTCGTCTAGGTGGGGGTTTTGCTAAAACTATGGTAAACCCCCTATACCCTGCTATAGCGGCGAAAAAAGCTTTGGGGGATGCTGGTAGGGGTGTAAAGGGATTGACCTCTAAGGAAGGAAGGGATTTAGTATCAGCTAAAGCCAGACGAGGGGCACAACATGCTGCTAATATAGGAGCTGCTGGTAAAGTTATAGGGACAGCTGTTGGAAGGATGGGGGGTAGGGCGGCTAGAGCAGCCGCTCCTGCTGCTAGGACCGCTGGTGCTGGGCTAAGGAGAGGGGCTGCGGCAGTGGGACAAAAACTTACACGGAAAAAGATGCAACAGGGGCTTGGTGAAAACTTGGAAAGCTTGATTCATAGTTTCCAAACCTATGATCCTCTACTTTTTGAGAAAAGAGGAGGTAGAGGTGGCCGTGGTCAAGGTGTACGAGATCCAAGAAGCCAAGGGGCTCCTCAGGGAGCGCAAGGTCCTGGGCAGTTTCCACAAGGTAAAACTAGAAGAGCTCAGAAGGGATGGAGAGAGCCTAAGAAAACAAAGAAAGTAGTTCCCGAGATAGGGAAACATCTGCCAGCCGTTATGCAAAAGCCAGAAACGGCACTAGTAGGAAGGGATAAGCCAGAAACGGCACTAGTAGGAAGGGATAAGCCAGGAGCTATAGCAATAAGAGATCCAAAACCAGAACCAAGGCCAGAACCTCGCCCTGAGTCAAGACCAAGACCAAGACCTGAGCCAAGACCAAGACCTGAGCCAAGACCAAGACCTGAGACAGGTCCTGGCACTCCAAGAAAAGGAAGACCCCTTCATCCTGACCCTGCTAGAGCGGAAGAATTAGAAAAGGCTCTAGGTGGCGCTAGTGAGCGAAAAGCAGAAAGGGCGACAGCTCGTAGAGAAAGGCAAAAAGCATTCGTGAAGAAAGCTGGTAGAAAAGGCGCGAAAGTCCCCAGACGATTCCCCCGTGTAGGAACTTCGTTATTGGGTACTGCCTTGAAGTCTGCTCGTGCAGCTGAGAAGGGGGAACAGCCATTCCAGTTTGCTATGGGACCACAGTTTGTGAGAACTGCGAATGTCCCTGGGGCTAGAGCTGAGCCAGAAAGAAGCGATTCAACAAATGATGTACAAGTACAAAAACCTGAGATAGCGGGAAAAGAGAAACCTGAAAAGAAAATATTACCAGGCGGCGAAGAGGAAATGGATGCACAAGATCTAGCTGCTTGGAAGGATGAGAGAGATAGAAAGCGCCTTCCTGCTTCTGCTAAACGGCCTACTCCTAGAGGCGTAAGAAAGGGTCTTAGGCTTGCACCCCCTGAACAAAGAAAGCGGATTGCTGGCCCATCAGCGGTTAAAGCGTTACAAAGGTCTAGTCAAAGAAGGTTGCCTCCCCCTAGAAAAATGCTTGCTCCCCCAAGATAATCATGATACTATCACGAAGATATACCCTACCTCGTTGCGCCCATTGCACGAAGGGCTGCTGACTAGTCTCAGTGGTGTTGGTTAGAATAACCTGATTGCAGGGCGCTATAGATAACCCAACAACTTCCTGAAGCTAAAAATGCGTCCATTAGAAGATTGTTGGTTGCGCTAAACCAAAAACGGTTTGCGAACAGGCCTACCCAAAAAGAGGTACACATTGGGCATTGTATAAGAGTCCCAACCCATCTCATAGCTTTTGTTATTAGTGTGGACTTAACCTCTTTCCATTGAAAAAAATCGCGGAGCGGAGCCATTATAACAGACATAGTAAGGATTATGGTTAATCCATAACAAGCAAAAACCCACGCTAGTAAATCAGACATTATCAGTTCCTAATATATGTGGGGTATTTTCACATTGCGTTGCTTGCGTAACTCTAACAAAAGTGGCCTTTTCTCTAAACTCTGGGAGAGTTGAGGCTCCTACATAAGACATCGCAGATTTTATACCCTCTATCATATTATATAATACTCGTTTTGTACTACCTTTTGGTTTAGTTTTTACCAAACAACTAATCCCTTCCGCATTACTAACCTTTCCATTAAAGGAATTTCGTGCTTCACGGGATGCCATTCCCCTGAAAGTAACCGTATCTAATGAGGATTTCCATTCTGGGGTGTGGTCGGTTCCTGCTAACATACCCCCAACCATTACGGTTGTCGCTCCTGCGGCTAAAGCTTTAGCAGCATCCCCAGGAGTTTTAATGCCACCATCTGCTATAATGGGGCCAGCTTTGCTACACTCCGTTATTGCGGAAAATTGAGGGAACCCGCAGCCTGTCTTTACTCTCGTAGTACAAGCACTCCCAGGCCCAACTCCGACTTTTACAACATCCACGCCCCAATCAAATAGGCGCTGAGTTCCCTCAAAAGTACAAACATTTCCTCCGATGAGAGTTCCTTCAAAACCCTCATCTCTAATATACTTAACAGTATCCTTCAGATTCTTACTATCACCGTGTGCAATATCAATGCAGATGATAATATTATTTTCTTTATAATTTCGTAGTAGAAAGTTAATTCTACCTTGATCATTTTTTACACACCCTACTGAAACTGCAAACGGGTGTAGAGAGTTTACAAACCATGTTTCTGCTAAATCAGCTAATTCATGAATTGTCATATACCTGTGGTTTATTCCCATGGCTCCCATTTCAGCCATATGGAATGCCATAGAAAATTCAGTTACGGTATCCATATTGGATGAAAGTATAGGAATTTTGAGAGAGTGTTTTCCTACCGCTTTTCTTTGGTATAGGCTAGTATTCTTCCTAGAAGTTATTTCTGAATAACCTGGGGATAGGAGTACATCATTAAAAGAGAGTTGCTCGTTGTCTAGGAGTACATTCATGTCATATTGTTATAGGGAAATTTGCCTGATTTTTCGTGACAAATGCTTCACGATTTTTGTGCCATGAGTCGCGCCCAACCAGCTCTCCGCTGGAGTTGTGCATGAGCAGAATAGGGGCTGCTTTATTAGTTAGCCCTGCTCTCTTTGCCGCGTAAGTGTAGTGAATGTCATAAAAATCCCAATCCCCATCAAAGTAACTAGGTTTGTTTAAATCTATCTTATTAAGTGTTCTTGCTTTGGCAGCTAAAAATAATCCATCAAGAACAGCGACAGGGCCGTAAGCTCCGTAGTAAGTTGGATTTGAACCAGTACTTAAATTATCCCCATGAATAACAAATCCCCGATGCTTTCCTTTTGACCACTGTTCTTGATCCCACCAAACTCCCCTACTGGTAAGCTCGGTAGTACCTGCTGGGCCTATAAAGCCCGTTTTAGGATCTAATAGACTAGTGATTAAGACTTGGAGAAAATGATCCTCACTTAAGAGAATTTCTATGTCATCATGGCATAGAATTATAATATCTTCAGGATCGGGATCTGCTTTCTCAAGAGCTGTAGTATAGGCTTTAAATATAGAATCACTCCCTACAATTAATTTTACCTCTGTTCGGCACCTAGATAAATAGGACACTAGTTTTTGAGTTGTAGCACTTAGATCTCTAGTTCGTGTACATATAAAAGCATGAATTCTCATCAGTCTATAATAGAAAAGCCAGTGTAAAATTTCAAAATAATTATGGATAAAAAAGACCTAGTTCAAGAATTTCAAAAGTGTAAGACTGATCCAATACATTTTATTCGTAACTACATCCGAGTGACCCACCCTATTCGGGGGCTGGTTAGCTTTGATTTGTATAATTTTCAAGAAAATATTATTTCCCACTTACAGAGTAATCGTTTTAATATTCTAAGAAAATTTCGACAGGCGGGTTGTACGACAATAGCAGCCGCATACTCTTTGTGGATGGCTATTTTTCAGCAACGAAAAATGATTGTTATTATATCAAAGGGAGATGCGGAATCAACGGAACTGCTGGATAGAATCAAGTTAATGTACGATGAGCTTCCTGCTTTTCTAAAGCCAGGGATTATAGAAGATAACAAACATACCCTGAAACTGCAAACTAATTCAACAATTAAGTCTCGTCCGTCAGGTAAGCAATCAGGCCGATCACTTGCTGGATCTTTACTTATTGTAGATGAAGCGGCGTTTATTGATAATATTGATACTATCTGGGCTGCGGTTTATCCAATTATCTCTACTGGAGGGCGGGCATTTATTTTGTCTACTGTGAATGGTATGGGTAACTGGTTTTATGATACCTACACACAGGCGATAGAGGGGAAAAACTCGTTCAATGCAATTGATATTAACTGGGAGAGCCACCCAGAATACAATAGAACAGAAGGGTATGAGTGGCTGTATGATATAATGCTACGCCAGTCTCCCCCATTATTTATTGAAAACTGGGAAGAGGTAACCAGATCCAACATGCCCTTACGACAGTGGAGGCAGGAATACGAATGTGAATTCTTGGGTACTGGGGATACCTTTATTGAGGGTAGTATTTTGAAAAATTTGGTGGAAGAAATTACAAAGGAATACTCAATCAAATACAATAATAGGATGAGAGTTTGGAAAGATCCTGAGCCTATCTATGACTACTTTATTAGTGCAGATGTCTCTCTAGGTAGGGATAGAGATTACTCAGCGTTCCATATAATCAATATGTATAATGGAGAGCAAGTAGCAGAATTCTACTCTAATAGAACACCAGTAAATGATTTTGCAGAGATTCTATCTAAGGAAGGTAGGCTTTATAATGATGCTCAAATTATTGTAGAACGCAATACCATTGGAAATAATTTAATTGATTGGTTGGTAAATATTTATGAGTATGATAACATGTGGTCAGATGAGAAAAATGAAATAGGTTTTCAAGTAAATACCAGAAATCGGGATATCTTGCTTGCTAGCCTAGAAGAGGCAATTCGAATGCGCATGTTAAAAATTAATTCAGAACGAACAACTAATGAATTACTGACCTTTGTATTTACAGAAACTGGGAGAGTAGAAGCGGACACTGGGAAACATGATGATTTAGTTTTTGCACTTTCTTTAGGTGTATACGGGCTAACTAGTATTATAGATAGTACTCCTTTAGAGTACACCAAAATTCCTCATAAAGAGAGGAAACCTTTGGCACCAACTGTATTAAAGAAAATACCACTACAAAGTTATGGTGGAGCAACTGAAGAAGATATACGATGGCTGATGAAATAAGACCTGATAATGATGAGATACTAGAAGAAGGCTACACCGAATTCGGTGGGACTAATACTCGTACCCCACTGGGGGGGAGGTCTTGGTTCTCTGCAACTGGGAAACTTGGGCAGTGGTTTTCCAAGTTCTTCGCTACAAAGGCTCAGCCCTATGTAGCAGATCAAGGAAAGATTGGGGATACTCCAACCGCCCCACTTGCAGGGGATACAGTCGTTACATCCGATGTCATAAAGAACGACGGACCTGTTGGGATGAGTATGTCCCGCACGACTCCTCAATTACCTGAGGTTGAGAGAAATAGGAAACTTCGATATCGTGAGTACGAAGGGATGGATGAGTATCCAGAAGTGGGAGCTGCGTTTGATATTTATTCAGATGACGGCACTCAATTGGATATAAAAGGGGAGCGTTGGATCATTAAGCATGATGACGAGATGGTAATTGAAGAAGTCCAAAAAATGTTTGAATCAATCAAACTTGATAGATTTTATTGGGATATCTTTAGAAATACGGTAAAGTATGGTGATTGCTTTACTGAGCTTATTCTAGATGTAGAGAAGCCTAAGCGAGGGCTTCAGCGAATAAAAATTCTTAACCCAAACTATCTGTTGCGGGTAGAAAACGAGTACGGCTATCTTACAGACTTCCTGCAAGAGATTCCTAGAAAGGGAGACTGGTCTGCTTACGGTGGGCAAGCACAAGAAATGTCAGAGAATGATTACATAACGCTTGATCGAAACCAAATTGTACATTTCCGCCTCCATACTTCTGACCCAGCATTCTATCCATATGGAAAATCTATCGCAGCACTAGCGCATCGTATATTTAGGTCTTTGCGGCTTATGGAAGATGCCATGCTTATCTATCGTCTTCAAAGAGCACCAGAACGACGAATTTTCTATATTGATGTGGGTAATCTTCCTACAACAAAGGCTGAAGTATTTATTGAGCGTCTTAAAGAAAAATTTAAGAAGGAAAAGTTTTATAACTCAAGAACTGGGCAAGTAGACGCTCGTTATAATCCTTTGTCTGTAGACGAAGATTTCTTCGTACCAGTTAAAACAGGTAACAACACAAAAATTGAAACTCTGCCTGGGGCGCAAAACTTAGGTGAGACTGATGATGTCAAATACTTTAGGGATAAGCTTCTAGCAGCCCTTAAAATTCCAAAAGACTATATTGTAGAAAAAGATCAGTCTCCAGAAAGAAAGGCAAACTTATCGCAGCTAGATGTGAAGTTTGCTAGAACTATTTTGAGAATTCAACACTCTATTGAAGTTGGATTAGAATCAATTGCCAAGAGACACCTCCAGCTTAAGGGATTTCCCATGGCCCTTATTAAGCAGCTAAGGATACAACTACCAGATCCCTCAGATATGTTTACAAAAAGAAAGTTGGATTTGGATGAGCAAAAGGCTAGGGTTGTGGGGGCAGTGTTAGGATTACAATTGTTCCCCAAGAAACATATATACAAAGAGTACTACGATCTTAGTGATGATGAAATTGAAGACTTAGAATCAGCATTAGACGAAGAGCTTGAAAAGCAGCAGGAGATGGAGGCTGTGATGGCTCCCCCTGGTATGCCTGGGGAGGGTATGGCTGGTCCTGATATGTCAATGGAGGCTGGGGGTCAAGAGCCTATGGAAAATATACCTGCTACAGCCATGCCAGAAGAAACTTTAGCAACTCTTGATAAGATTAAGAAAAAGATACTTAGGGAGTCGGGTTCCTCAGATTTTAAAAGTAAAGCCATAATTCGGGCTATAAATAAGATACAGAATAGAGTGGAATAAAACTAGATTACACTCTAGTATAATAAAGGTAGGATATTACTATGTTAGAAAGATTTTTTGATCAACGAGACACGACAGTTAAATCACTTATTAAATTAGGTGACTGTCTTGGGCGTTCTCTTCGTGAGAATATTGCTTTATTCAATATTGATGGCAACAAGGGTCGTGTTACTTATATTACGGAAAGTGATAACATCATTAATGGAGACTACACTATTGATAATGATATTGCGCTTGATAACATTGAAGTTATATCAGTTACGCAGTTTCGTGACGATAACACTTTCGATGGCTATGTAAAGGAAAAAATTTCAGAATTTACACATAGTTTGTATGAAGATAATTTCAGTCAAGCTGATACTTCTTTTAGTGATATTCTTTCCCTATGGGAAAACAGACTAAAGTTTGATAAAGTTCGCAAACATCTAATTGAAAAGTCTATGAAATTTAGCAAGTCTTTAGAAATAGTAGAGACTGCGGAATTTAAGAACTTTCTTGAAATGCGCCCACAAATTACTGAATATCTTTCCGAACAAAAAGAAGCAATATCCAAAATACCAGAAGTAATAAACGCCTTTAAACTTGCTAATACTGTGTCTAAAGCTTTTGATTTTCCTGCTCTTACTTTGGATTCCCTCGTAGAGAACAAATCCTACACTCTAAAAGAGGGAAATAATTCTTCCATCTATGAGATGATTTGCCGACAAGAGTTGGTAAAGCAAGAGCTAATAGAAGCAAAGAAAAACTTCAGTACGGTTTGGGCAAACAATGACAAGATTCGCACCTTGGCTGCTATGATTTATGAAGAGAAAGATCGTGTTGAAGAAGTCTTAGCAGAAGCTCTTGCTGAAGTACCCTACCTTGCGGTGGTATCTAAAAAGAACTTATCAGAATGTATTCAAAATTCTCTTAGTATAAGTGAGGGGAAAGAGATTTCTTCGAAAGATATTAAGGGTTATGTTGCTGATTTGTTTGAAATGAAAGCTCCTGTTAGAAAAGAATTTATTAGTTTTCTAAATGAAAAGTATGGAATTAATGTACAAAATCTCAAGGAGCCTCTAACTTTTAAGAGTCTAGTAAATACCCAAGTTGTAATTTTTGAAGCTCTTTCTAAGTTATCCCCAAAGGGGAGCCTCCAGAAGAAGGTTCTTTCAGAAACAGCAGCTATGCTTAAAAGGAAGACTGGTGTTGAAGCAATAGATGTAAATGATAGCCTCTATGAGCTTTTTAATGAAGCTGGGTATGGCGAGTTTATAACTGAGAGAGTGTCTTTAAACCCTGACTCTTACTCTGATATTGCAAGCGATTTCAAATCCATAACTGGTCTTCTCGATGTTATTCGTCAGCATGCTGATATAGTAGCTGCCGAAGAAGAAGAGCAGTACCCTTCTGATGAGACTATGGAAGCTGAGCCTGAGGCTGATGATATGGCTCCTGAAGAAGAAGAAATGCCTCCTGAAGAGGGGAGGGAAGGTGAAGAAATGCCTCCTGAAGAGGGGATGGAAGGTGAAGAAATGCCTCCTGAAGAGCTAGGCGATGAAGATTTGGATCAGCCAGCTATGGCCCCAGAAGATGTTCCAGTTGAGGGCGAAGAGCCAGAAGAGGGCGGGGATCTGGGATCAGAAGAGATGGCGGCTGAAGCCGATCCAGAGGCAGCTAAGGAAGAGTTGGTGGACAACCTAAGAGAGCTTGAAGACTTAATCGCAGACTTACAACAAGATTTGGGATTAGGTGGGGAAGAAGAAATGCCAGAAGAGGGCGAAGAAGAATTTCCCGAAGAAGAGGAAGAGGAAGAGGAAAAGGAATTTCCTCCCAGACGATAAAGGATCTTAAATGAAACCATTTACAAAAGTTGTCTCTATTACTGGTGATGGGGCATCAGCAGTAACCTTAACAGATTCTTTTGGGCTTGCTATCAAGTCCAATTGGATTGAGTGTATACCCTTGGAAACTGGGGTTGCTGGATCACGCTGGCTTGTTACGGTAAGTGGACTTTCCTCCGCTGCATATGCTGTTTCCGCAGCTGTTGATAGTACTTATCCGTTTAATGAAAACGGTCAAGTGGGCATTACAATTCCTATGGGTACTCATGAGGGGGCGGGAGCATCCAAAGTACTAGATTTACATCCTTATTTTGTTAGTGAGGTTGGAGTTCAATTACTTGGGGACGAAGGCGGCTCTAAGC
>Ga0208315_1001521_pt1 | contig 11606 bp, 17 predicted proteins | sample MalvireepMed_215_FD_184239 | JGI IMG/M metagenome (GOLD analysis project Ga0208315, IMG submission 184239) | Marine viral communities from the Global Malaspina Expedition - Malaspina viral metaG DeepMed_215 (SPAdes) (version 2) | ecosystem: Environmental > Aquatic > Marine > Oceanic | place... | reverse complement strand
TGCTCGAGGCAGCCGGCACCGCCGCGGTCGACGAGTATGTGCGCCGCGAAGCAGAAGCGGCCACCCTCGCCGCAGAGCAGGCCGCAGAAGCCGTAGACGACGACCCTGCCCATGAGGCCGACGATGGCGCTGACCCGTGGGAGGATTTCGACCCAGCAGCCACAGCCGAGCGGGCGACCGCGACGGCACTCGATCACTTCGTGGAGGTATGACGATGCATAGGTTCTTAGTGGCGGTCGATAGTAAGCAGCACCCGATCATGATCGGGGGCCGGTGGCACATCAACACCAGCCATCACGGGCTGGTCGCGGTCCCGGCTGGTGGTAGCGGCACTACTAGCCTCGAGACGGAGAAGGATCTCGAAGACCTGCTGAACAACCCGACGAAGTTCAAGGACTTCATCGCGGGCACGGTCCGGGACACGATGGACGATAGCGTCGCGGAGGGCGTCGAAGCAGGCGTCTCCAAGGCGCTCGAGGCCAAGGGCTTCGCAGCCCGCCCGCCTGGCCCCGGGTCGGAGGTAGCGAACCCGCTGCCTGGCGAGACGCGCGGTTCGTGGTCCAGCTCGTTGCAAACGTCGGAGATCCGGCGCGAACAGCTCGTGCGGCCTATCCTCCAGCGCCGAGAGGCCATTGCCCTGAATGACAACTTCGAGCACTTCGGAGCCTTCCTTTCGGCGATCCACCCGGCGATGATCCAACGCAATGGCATTGACGAAGCGAAGCTGAAGGTCCTCGGCGAAGGCCAGGGCGACCAAGGCGGATTCCTCGTCCCCGACCAGTACAGCATGGAGCTGCTCTCGATCGCCCTTGAGACGGCGGTCGTGCGGCCCCGTGCCCTCGCGATGCCGATGACGGGGCTCACGCTTCGGATGCCGGCGATCAGGGACGCGTCGCATGCCACCAACGTCTTCGGCGGGGTGCAGGCCTACTGGACACCTGAGTCCGGGTCTATCACCGCGAGCGAGCCGACCTTCATGTCCGTCGTTCTGACGGCCAAGAAGCTCGTTGGCTACACGACCGCATCGAACGAGCTGCTCGCAGACTCGGCGATCCCACTCGAGGAGCTGATCCGACAACTCTTCGGACCGGCGCTCGCATTCTTTGAGGACGACGCCTTCATCAACGGCGTGGGCGGCGGACAGCCGCTCGGGCTGCTCAATGCCGATGCCCTCGTTACGGTGGCGAAGGAGACGGGCCAAGCGGCCACGACCATCGTCAAGGAGAACCTCGACAAGATGTACAGCCGGATGCTCCCCGCCTCGCAAGCGCGGGCGGTGTGGATTGCGCATCCGGACACGGTCCCGCAACTGTTCGCGCTTTCCCAGGTCGTCGGCACCGGCGGCGCCCCGGTCATGGTGATGAACATCGCCGACACGCCGACGTTCACCATCTACGGGCGGCCGGTGATCATTACGGAGAAGTGCCAGACGCTCGGCACCGCCGGCGACATCTTCTTCGTCGATTTCCGGTACTACCTGATCGGCGACAGGCAAGCCCTCGAGATGGCTGCTTCGCCGCACGTGCGCTTTACGAACGACGAGACGGTCTTTCGCTTCGTGCAGCGCGTCGATGGGCGCCCGTGGATTGACTCCGCGCTGACGCCCCGCAACGGCTCGAGTACGCTCACCCCGTTCGTCAACCTGGCGACGAGGTCGTAAGGCTAGGACAACCGCTCCAGTGGCGCCCTGGCGATAGCTCAGGGACGCGATCAAAGGAGGAGACAGACCATGAATCAGCGACTGAGTGAACACGCGAGCTCGGACTTCTTGGAACAGGCCGACATCGGCGGGACCAATGCCCAGAATGCCGGCGGCTATCTCGCGATGACAAACTACAACCGGTGCTATGCCCGGGTGGAGCTCGGCACGTGGGATAGTGGTGACGACCTGGACGAGTGCCGCCTCCAGCAGGCGTCTGACTCGTCCGGCACGAGCGTGAAGGACCTCACGACCGATGCCAGCGGGGGGAACTACGACACTGACAACCCGGTGGACGCCGACGGCGACTTCGTCGTTCTCGAGGTTCGGGGTGAGGACATGGACCTCAACGCCTCAGCGCCGTTCGACTACGTGCGGCTGTACGTCGCCGAGGGCGGCAACACGGGGGTCGACAACATCTTCGGCGTCCTGATCCGCTACGAGCATGCCAACGGGCGCAAGGAACTTCAGGGGGCGGCCTCAACAGGTTCCCAGGTCTACGTCGACACGAATACCTAGACGAACGCTAATCAAGGCGGGGGCGGGGGTTCCTAGAATCCCCCGCCCCGTAAGCTTCGAGGAGTCAGCTGGTGGTAGTCGTCGTGCAAGGCAACAAGCGGGAGATCCCGGGAGACATCCCGGTCCTCTTCTGGTGGGATATGGTGCTCGAGTATGAGCAGCGCCCGGATCTGCTGGGCGACCTGGCCTTTTACGACCCGGTAATGGAGCTGATCCCGGTAAATCTGCTCCTGCGTTTGAAGGCGCAGCTCGCCGTCTGGCACGAGATCCTCGATGAGTACCCGGACGATATCGCAGTCTGGTGGCCCGTCCGCCTGGGCAGGCGGCACGGATATATCCCCCACACCCACCTGGCCGCGCAGGCGACGATCGACGACGTCAACGTCCTTCACTGTGACTATTGCGGCGCGCGGTGGAGTGCCCCGCACCCGGACCGCTGCAAACTCTGTGATCGAATTATTCTTGTCCCTGAGGCGGTGAATGATGGGAAAGCTCGCGACGATGGAAGCACCAGGTGGAGCAGGGCTCTATGTGAAGTGCCCGAACTGCTCGAAGATGTACAACCCGACCGACTCGGTCCCGCGCTCGTGCAAGCGGTGCGGCGCTCCGATGGACATCGGGGAGGCGCTCGGATTCGCCAACGCCCAGGCCGAGGAGCCTAAGACGGCGGCGACCCGTGGAGCCCCGCGCGGACGGAGGAACCGGATGATCGACGAAGCGCCAACGGCAAAGGCCGGTGACGGGTCTTCGTCGGTACCGATGTTCCTTGAAGTGCCAGAAGGCGACGAGATGGACGAGGGCGAAGCCGAGCAGACCTAGCGGCCGCTCACAGAATCCGGGCGCTTCATAGGCGCCCCAGAAGAAGGAGCACAGGATATGGCTAATGTTATCGGCCAGCGTAAGGGCGGGAACCTCGTGTATGTGGACCAGGGCGCGCACCTGATGCGCGTCGTCGACGCAATCGGACCCGACGTCATCAAGTACGAGTTTCTCCCCTGGGTCCATAACGTCCAGGACGAGAACGCGACCGGGACGGACCCGGAGGGGTTCTTCACGACTGTCGTCGAGGCCGGCACCGGCACATCGGAGCTCGACCAGTCCAATTCGATTGGCATCCTGGCCCAGATGGTGACGGCGGCGGACGAGAACGACGGGATCAGCCTCCAGCTCGTCGGCCCCCATTTTGAGTTCACAAGCAATCAGCGGCTCGTCTATTATGGCATCGAGCTCGATATCAGCGACGTCGATCAGACGGATATACTCGTCGGGCTCTGCGTCGAAGACACCGCGCTCCTCGGCGGTGTGGCTGACGGCGTCTATCTCGAGTCGTTGGACGGCTCTGCCAGCGTCTCGACGGTCACCGAGAAGAGCGCATCCGAGACACAGACTGATTCGGTCGGGACTCTCACCGACGACACGTTCCACTTCCTCGAGTTCTATTTTGACGGAAGCAGCGTGTACTTCTTCTTCGACGGGTCGCAGACGGGTACGATCCACACGACCAACATCCCGGATGACGTCGTGCTGACCTTCTCGATGGAGTTCCTGACCGGGGAAGGAAACGCCAACACGTGCGACATCCGGCAGGCGCGGGCGATCCAAGTCGGACGGACCTAGGCCGGTGGCTAACAGGGGCGGGGTTCAGTTCGCGAAGCCGATCGTCATCAAGCCGCTCACGGCGGACTTGCTACAGCGAATCCGGCACCGGGCGATGGCGTTCAAGATCCTGGTGGTTACCGAGGCGGACGAGACGCATGTCCTGCTAACGTTCGAGGATCTCGGGGCCGCCTACCACGTGAAGACCATCGAAGAGCTCGACCGCATCATAGACGGGCTCCAGAACATCCGCGACCAGGTCCGCATGGGTAGCCTGCGGGAACGGGTAGCCAAGGGGAGGAACTAGTATGGCAAGTGAACCGACGGCAGAGGAGCCCACGGCAGAGGAGCCGACTGCAGAGGAGCCGACTACGAGCGGATCGCGGAGTAAGTCGAAAGCGTCAGCGGCGCTCAAAGTCGCGACCGATCCTGCGAACAAGCGTACTGTCGTCCTCAATCGGTGGCCCACGGAGCAAGAGAAGACGAAGGCGCTGCGAGAGCAGATCAGCAAGACGCGGCGCGCGAGCTAGGACACAGCCATGACGATGAAAAACAAGAGCGTCCTGGGCGCTACCATCGAAGTCACCGTCGAGAAGACTCGGCCCTCCAACACTACGGCCTATACGGACGAGGACGTCATCAGCGAGTCGGCCAGTTCCGGCACGGGCTGGACGTTCGACGCGATCGTCCCGACCAACAAGGGCGGCGGGCGTATCACGAAGGCTATCGTGCAGTGTGACGACACGAACATCGTCCCGGTCCTTACGATGTACCTCACCAATGTGACGCCACTCGGCGTCCTGAACGACAACGTGGGGAATACGAACCCGGTCTACGCCACGGAGAGCGATAACTATCTCGGCCGGATCGACTGGCCCGCGATGCAAGATCTCGGCGGCGCATCCGAAGCCGAAATCGGTGCGGATGGTCTTGTGGCTGGTATGCCCAAGAGCTTCGTCTGCGTGGATGGCGATGATGCGATCTACGGCGTGCTGGTCATCCGCTCGGCGGCCCACACGCCGACGTCAGGCGCGAAGTTCCGCGTCACGCTGACGGTTGAGCCTGACTGATGAGCTGGGAGCAGCTCAGCGCCATCCTTGAGACGCATCGGAATAACGTGCGCGAAGAGGCGTCATCCCCGCCGACGGCTTGCCCGATTGATGGGGCAGCCCTAGAGATCCGGGGGGACGGCGTCCGGAACTGCCCGATGGGGAACTATACCTGGGGAGGCTCTACGAAGTAGGCGGGCTGCAGAATTGAATCACGGCGTTTCAATCGCCTAGAAAGCACGGTGAGACGGGATGCCCAACTGGTATGCGGGCCGCAGCGCGGTGAAGCGCGCGACCGCGACGGACACTGGCACGACGCGCGATCCTCAGATCGATCGCGCCATAGAAGCCGCGAGCCGGGAGATCGACCGGTGGACGCGGCGATTCTTCATTCCAAGGACTGAGACACGGCTCTATCGCTGGCCTCCGACCCAGTACGGTCGGTCGTGGCAGCTTTGGCTTGATCAGGATCTCATTGCCGTGACGACGCTCAAGTCCGAGGCGCAGGACACCTCGCCGACGACTATCGCATCGTCTGACTTCTTTATCGAGCCGAATAATCAGGGTCCGCCCTACGACCGCATCGAGATCGACCAGTCCTCGAGCGCCGTCTTCCAAGCTGGCGATACGCAGCAGCGGTCGATCTCGGTCCTGGGCCGCTGGGGCTACTCGGAGGACACGCTCGGCGCCGGGACCGTCAGCTCGGGGCTCTCATCGGACGCAACCGCCACGGAGATGATCGGGTCCGACGGGAGCCTCATCGATGTCGGCGACACGTTGCTGATCGAGACTGAGCAAGTCTTCGTCACCGAAGTTGCGAACGCAGCCGTTGGGAGTGAGCTCATCGATGGCGCGCTCACGAAGGACAAGGGCGAGGTCGCGGTGACGATTGATGATGGGACCGAAGTCTCTGCCGGCGAAGTCATCCTCATCGAATCCGAGCGGATGCTGATCGAGAGCATCAGCGGCAATGTCCTCACGGTCGTGCGGGGTTTCGACGGCAGTGCCGTGGCCGCTCATAACAACGACACGGCGTTTCACGCCTTCCGGACGTACACCATCGTCCGGGCGGTGAATGGGACGACGGCGGCCACGCACGCGAACGGCACGGCCGTCTCGAGGTACGCTCCCGAGGCCGATATCGTCGCGCTATGCGTCGCGGAGGCCACGAGGATCATCCATCAGGAGCGGAGTGGCTGGGGCCGAACGATTGGCCCCGCCGGCGGCGCGACGGTCCCGAGCGGCCAGGGACTCGATGAGCTGCGGTCCGCCGTCTACGGCCACCTCACCCGCGTCCGACAGGCGGCGATTTAATGAGGCGCCAACGACGATCGACCGATCGCCTGAGGTTCGCGCTGCGTGGGTGCCCGAAGTGCATGGGAGACCTCGTGCTCTGCGAAGGTGAGACAAAATGCCTTCAATGCGGTTGGGCGGGCCTGACCGCGTTAGGGATCGGTGTGGATCGCGTCGGCACGCGCCGGCCTCGGATGGTAGCGGCATGAGCGTCGAGCTTCTCGTGAGCGGGCCGCTGTTCCGAGGCCAACCTGGGAGGGTCATTCAGCGCGGTGTGAAGAACGCCATCCAAGAACTTGTCGAGAAGGGCGAGGAGAGGCTGGCAGAGATGCTACGCCCCCGCCCCAGCGGCGTGTTCCTATCCGTCTCGGAGGCTCGTCGGGGCCATGCGAGCACCGGGAACTATCGACGCAATATCAGTTCACGCGTCTCAGGCATGCAGGCAGTGATCAGCGACGGGGGCGTCGTCTATGGCCCCTGGCTCGAGGGCGTCGGCTCCCGAAACGCTGTGACCAGATTCAAGGGCTATGGATCGTTCCGGCGCGTCGGTCAGTGGTTGAACACCCAGAAGCTCCGCGTCTTCGGTCGGCACATGGCCCGGGCAGCTCGGGATCTGAACTGATGGCGATCTTCACCCTGGGAAACACGATCAAGGCGGTCGAGACGGTAATCAGCGCCAGTGCCGAGTTGGGCGGCTACATGATGGGCGAGCCGAAACAGCCGCCCGATACAGGGACGAAGCCCTACGGTGCGCTCACGGCTAAGAGCAGTGACGTGCTCCTTGTCTTCGCTGACATGGGAACCCGGCAGTCGCACATTCTCAATCTGCGGCTCTACCTGGACGCTCTCTCGGAACCTCAAGAGAATACAGAGCTGGAGCTGATTGATGCTTCCGAGAACCTCCAAGCCGAGCTTCGGAAGGACTCCACATTCAACAGCACGGTGATGAAGGTCGACGCAGCAGGAGAGGGCGGTACGACCATGAAGGCTGACTACGGGTATGTGGAGATCGGCGGCAAGTGGTTTCGCATCGCGGATATCACCGTCCCGTTCATCGTCGACGACAGTACAGCGTAGGAGGGAGCGATGAACTACAAGGTCTTGAATCCTAGAGGAATCCCCGAAGGCGTCCACGTCATCCGCGTCGGCGAGAAGGTCTGGCTCGAGGGCGCGATCATTCGAGCGCCTGGCGATATAACTGCGGAACAGGCGAAAGACTACGTGGGGCGCGGGCTCCTGGAGGTGAGCAGCAATGGCTAAGAAATCGCCGCTGACGATGGGGCTCTACATCGACGGCCATGACATCAGCGGAGACGTTGGCGCGATCAATCAGATCGCGAGCCCCCGCAGCGTCCAAGAGGTCCCCAACCTGGCGGCGTCCTCGATGGCCCGCCTCTTGACCCTGAGCGATGGATCGCTCGGGTTCCTGTCTTATTTCGATGACGGGACTGAGCTCAGCCACAACGCGCTCTCGGGCCTTCCGACGACGAACGTCGTCGCGCTGCTCGCGCTCGGGAGCGCCATCGGCGACGCCTGCGCGATCATCCAAGGGAAGCAGATCAACTACGACCCGTCGCGGGCGCAGGATGGAAGCCTGACGATTGACACCCAGGTCCTTTCGTCCGGCGTCTCAATCGAGTGGGGCGAGATGCTGACGGCGTTCCAGGATACGTTCGCCAGCGCGGGTTCGGCGTCGTCGAAGGACGACGGCGCCAGCTCTGCATCCGGGCTGGCGGGGGTCCTCGAGATTGTCGATATCGCCAGCGGGACGCCGACCGTTGTCCTCGAGGACTCGCCGAACGATTCGTCTTGGTCCACACTGATCTCATTCACCGCCGTGGCCTCAGGCAATGAGCCATCGGCTGAACGGAAGACGGTGACCGGCACGGTCAATCGCTATCTACGACTGACCACGACGGGCACGTTCAGTAACCTAGACATGACCTTCGGATATCGCCGAGGGGAGAGCGCCGATGATGAGGCGTACTAATGGATCGCCCGCTCTACGTCGGGAGGTTGATTCAATCATTCGCGGCCCGGGCGCGGCCGGCCATTGGCATGGTAGCGCTCCTAGACCCGCGTCGCTTCATCAAGCGTCATCTCGTACAGATTCCCGATATTCACTGGAGGTCCGCGACGTGTGAAGAGGTCGCCTGTTCCCACCACGAGTTCGGATGGAGGACGATCGTACCGGCGAGCGGTCGGCAAGCCGACTACATCCGCCACTCGAGCGAACGGCGATTCCGGGAGGTCGCCAAGAGCGAGGGGCTGGTCGAGTTCCAATTCTATCCGGGGCAAACGTGTTTCAAATCTGAGAGGCATCGTATACAGACCGGCGAGGCGCCGATCTTAGCGCGCGGTCAGCGCGACGGAGGCATCGTCCTCCAGGAGCCGGACCGGTGGGTCGGGGAATTTAATGAGGAGACGTTCCAAGTTGGGCAGGCCCGGAAGCAAGGCAGCTACACAAACGGGAGGTGAGTGATGGCGAAGGAGAGTGCGGCACTGGCAGTGATCATCGATGACGCCGGGAGCGCGGCGCGCACGATATCGAATTCGATCGGCTCGGTCGACATGGCGACACCGCGGGGCGTTCAAGATGTGACGGGCGTCGATAAGACGTCAATGGAGCGGCTCCTGCTGCTCGGTGATTACAGTGCCACGTTTAATGGCTTTTTTAATGACGGCAGTAATGACGCCCATGCGGTCTTCAAGACCGTGCCCAGCTCGTCTGTGACCCGGACCGTTTCGGTAGCCCACAGCGGGCAGACGCTCGCCGTCGAGGCATTGCTGACGGACTACCAGCTCAGCCGTGCCCAGAACGGTGAACTGACGACCACGGTCCCGGCTGTTCTCCAGAGCGGCTCGGACCCCACCTGGTCGTAGCCAGGGGGCCTCGCCGGCGGACCGAGGGCTATAGAAGTAGTCCGCCGGAAATCGACTGCAGGAGGTGTGACATGGCGGCAGAAAGCAACCACCATGTTGAGCTTCCGAGCGGCGGCACGTGGGAGGTCAAACCCTTCCTCACTCATGCTGCTCGGGATGAGATGGAGAAGGCCGCACGGATCGCGTCGTTCGAGACGATGCGGGTGGCCACGGAGTCGGGACTCGACCTCGCGGCGCTGATCCCGACTCAGACCAACGGTGCCAAGGCATCGGCGACCACTGAGCTCGGGTCAGAGGAGAAGAACGCGCTCCTCTTGGAGTCGACCGCCGGCTGGTCGTTCGACGAGCCGGTGACGGCCGAACAGATCGGGGAGCGGGACCACCGCGACACCGATGCCGTCGTCGCGTACTGCGTCAAGCTCTACGAGCTGAGGACGCCCGTCGACGCGGAGGACGAGGCGGCGGGAAAAGAGCACTCCGTCGCCATGTCTTAGGGCTCGCCGCTGACATCGACATCCCGGTGCGGTATATAGACGCGCTTGAGGCGGTGTATCTGACGAAGGCGGGGATCCTGCGGCCGTGGTCGTGGGACGAGTGGCGGGAGCTGCCGGACTCGTTCGTCCGGCGGTTCCTGGAGGCCTCGCAGATGATCGCGACCGCAGGGCGAGAGGATAGCGGCGACGACGGGGGAGATTCCGTCGAATCGGACTTGGCCGAGGCGTCAAGCGCGATGGGGGAGATAGAGTGGCAAACGTAGTTGAGATCCTGATCAAAGCCCGTGACGAGAGCGCGCGAGCGGTGGGGGAAGCCACCGGGCGGCTGGATAAGCTGGCTGCTAAAGCGCGTGCAGTACGGGGGCCGCTACTCGCGATGTCCGCAGCCATGATCGGCATCGGCGCCGCTAGTGTGAAGATGGCCGCAGATTTCGAGACTGCGATGGCCGAGGTCAGAACACTGCTGCCCGATCTTGACAAAGGAGGGATGGAGAAGCTACGTCAGGGCGTCCTCGAGTTCAGCAAGGAGCTAGGGATCACCACAACACAAGCTGTCCCTGCCCTTTACCAGGCTATCTCGGCGGGTGTCCCTCCCGATAACGTGCTTGAGTTCATGCGGATTGCAGCGAGGGCATCTATCGGGGGCGTGACATCGTTGGAGACGGCCGTCGATGGCATCACCTCTGCGGTAAACGCTTACGGCAAGGAAGTCCTCGATGCCGGATCCGCGAGCGACCTGATGTTCACGGCGGTCCGGTTAGGCAAGACCACCTTCGAGGAACTCTCCCGATCCCTCTTCAACGTCATCCCTACAGCGGCATCGCTGGATATCACCTTCGCCGAGGTCGCAGCCTCGATGGCGACGATGACCGCCCAGGGTGTACCGACCCGCGTAGCGACGACCAACCTGCGCCAAGCCTTCGTTGAAGCCAGCAAGACGGGCTCGAACCTCGACAAGGCCATCCGGGAGATGGCCGGCACAGGCATGGCCCAGCTCACCAAGGAGGGCCGGACGGCCTTCAGCGTGTTCAACGAGCTGCGGGAAAGCATGCCAGAGCAGGAGTTCCGCGACCTGTTTGGCTCAGTCGAGGCGCTGAACGCCGTGCTGCTCACCACCGGGCCGCAAGCCGCGGGCATGCAGCGCGCGATGGACGAGATGGGCACCGCCACTGGCGCAGCCGACGCGGCCTTCGAGATTATTGCTGACTCGTCGGGGTTCAAGTTCCAAAAGGCGTTGGCCGAGACTCAGGCGGCTCTCATCGACATCGGCAGCGTACTGCTTCCCTTTGCTGCGAGCATTGCCAGCGGTATCGCGAGTATAACGGGAGCGTTCAGTGATCTATCCCGCCCTGCTCAGACTGCAATCATTGTGGTATCCGGAGTCGGCTTGGCGCTATCTGCACTCGGGCTCGCTCTCCCGACGTTGATTGGTGGGGTAAAGATTCTTACTAAGGCATTTATCGGACTGCGGGCCGTCATGGCCACGACGCTCGGGCTTGTGCTATTGATCCCGGTCGCGTTCGATCTCGCCGCTCGCGGTATCAACGCGTTCTTCCGCGCGCTGGAGGAGGCCGGCGCCGGCTTCGCCCCGCAGTTCATGCTACCTATGACCGAGCTCGGCCGGTTACTCGGAACCGTGATGGATGGATTCATCTCCGGCGCCGAGGAGGTAACGAAATTCGGCGACGTGGCGCAAGTCACCCAGGAGGAGCTCGACAAACTGACGGAGGATCTCAGCGACATAGGACCGGAGATTCATGAGGTAGTGGCGGGAATAGGCGCCGGCAGCGTAGCGGTCGGTGAGTTCGCCAGTGAGCTTGATGACCTCGGCGGCGCGTTGTCGACTACTGAGGATGGCTTGGATGACTACCTCAAAGCCGTCGAGCGGACCATTGAGGCCGCGGACATCTTGGGCATCAGCCACCAGGAAATATTCGACGCGCTCGACAAGATTGAGGCGAAGGGCATCGACGCGACTCGGGCGTGGGAGGAGCTCGCCCGGGCTTTCGAAGGCCAGGTCAGTTCTGAGATACAGAGCGTCATCAAAGATCTCTTCCGGATCGGCAATGCGGC
>Ga0208315_1001518_pt1 | contig 11611 bp, 10 predicted proteins | sample MalvireepMed_215_FD_184239 | JGI IMG/M metagenome (GOLD analysis project Ga0208315, IMG submission 184239) | Marine viral communities from the Global Malaspina Expedition - Malaspina viral metaG DeepMed_215 (SPAdes) (version 2) | ecosystem: Environmental > Aquatic > Marine > Oceanic | place... | reverse complement strand
AAATTGTATTTACTCAGTTTCTGGCGCAATCGGTAAAAAGAATCGAAAAGTCGCACCTTGCCCTGATTCCGACTCTAAAATCAGTTCTCCACCGTGAAGTTCGATAATATCCTTACAGATGGCCAGCCCTAAACCAACTCCTCCTTCATTACGAGTGTTACTTCCGTCAACCTGAGTAAAAGATAAAAAGATATTTTCTTGCAAATCTTTTGCAACCCCTACACCTTTATCAACAACAGAAACTTCAACTTGCTGATTTTTAGTTTTAAGCAGTATTTTAGTTTCTAACGCTTGTGAAAATTTAATCGCATTATTTAGCAGGTTATGAACTACTTGGCGAATTCGCTTTTGATCGGCAAGAATTTTTAAATGTGTGTCACTTGACTCTATAACCAACGTCATCCCTTGTTCATCTGCAAGATGTTGAAGTAACCTTTTTTCTTGCTCGACTAAATTACAAATATCAAAAACGCTTCTTTTGAGTACATATTGATTGGTTTGTAAATGAGAAAAATCAAGCAAATCATCCACAATTGACTTAAGTTGTTTACCGCAAGAATTAATTGCATCAAGCGATTCTTGTGATTCTTTAGTTACGATCTCTTCAGGTGTCATTTGGAGTAATTCGCTTAAACCAATAATACCATTTAATGGCGTTCTTAATTCGTGCGATGTATTGGCTAAAAATTCATTTTTAAGTCGATCGAGCTCTGTCAGACGTAAATTTATCGCGACTTCTTTTTGATGTTTTCTATGGGTATGTAAGACATAAACTAATATCAACGATAAAATTACTAAACTATATATTGTATAGGCCCACCAGGTTTCCCAAGGTGCAGGTTCCATAGTAACAATAAGTGACTTACCTTCTTGATTCCAATACCCGTCCTCATTACTTGCCTTTACACGAAACGTGTAAGTACCGGCGTCTAGCTTTGTATAGGTGGCAAATCGTCTCTTTGCATCGGTATATATCCAATCCTCATCCCAGCCCTCCAACATATAAGCGTATTTACTTTCCATTGGGTCGATAAGGTTCAATGCCGCAAATTCAAACGACACTAGACTTTCTTTATAGGTAAGGATCAACTCTTCATGCACGTCGACGGCCTTGTTTAATTTGAACGTGGGCAAATTCAAATCGGCTTTTGAAGTATTTCCATTGATCATTACAGGCTGATTTAAAAGCAACAGGTCCGTCAGTACGACAGAAGGCTCTTTAAGGTTATCGACTATTTGATCCGGGAAGAAACGATTAAATCCATTGACACCACCGAAGAACAACTCGCCTGTATCGCTGCGAAAATGAGAGCCTACATTGAATTCATTACCTTGTAATCCACTCTCTGTTCCATAATTACGGAAAGTTTCAGTTTTGAGATCAAATTTTGATAATCCCTTGTTTGTACTTAACCACAGGTGTCCTTTTTCATCTTCTTCAATACCAAGAATAACGTCATTAGCCAATCCGTCAGACACTTTATAGTGAACAAAATCTTTTGTTCTGGAATTGTACTTATTTAAGCCTCTAAATGTGCCAATCCAAAAAGTACCGTTATTATCTATATGTAAAGCTGTAACAATATTATTACTCAGGCTTCGAGGATCAGAATTATCATGCTTAAAATGTTCGAAACGTCCACTTTCAGGGTCAAATCTGTTTAGTCCTTCATAAGTTCCTAACCAAAGCGCCCCGGAATTATCCTCATATATTGACCATACAGTATCATTGCTCAAGCTATTAATTTCTGAAGTTCTATACTTATAATGTTCGAATACCTTTAGTTTATCGTCGTATTTATTTAGTCCTCCACCATCGGTTCCAAACCACATATGCCCCTTTGAGTCTTCAAAGATGGTAGTAACGATATTACTACTCAAGCTATTTTGGTTAAATGGTTGATGGCGAAAGTGAACAAATTGCTCGCTATCTGGCTCAAGCTTATCCACCCCTCCACCATTGGTACCAATCCAGAGCGCGCCTTTTTTGTCTCCATAGATCGTCCAAATACCATTATGACTCAGACTATTATCATTTGAAGGATTATGAGTGAAATGCTTGAACTGTTTGCTTTTTGCATCATAACGATTTAATCCCCCCACAAATGTTCCTAGCCAAAGGTTTCTCTTGGCATCCTCATGGATTCCCATCACCACGTTTTGACTTAGGCTATGAGGGTCGGACGGTGTATTCTTGAAGTGTCCAAAGCGAGCTTGCGATGTATCATAACGATTAAGTCCACCTGTATAACTACCGACCCACAGAACATCTTGAGAATCCGAGTAAATCGCAGTAACTTTATTACCACTCAAGCTTTCTACATCAGAAGCTTTTGAATAGAAACTAGTGAAGCCATTAACATCTTTGTCAAATCGATTCAACCCATTATTGGTGCCGATCCACAATAATCCTTTTGTATCCTCCAAAATCGATAACACCATATCATCACTCAAACTATTTGAGCTTAATGTTTGATGACGATAGTGCGTAAAAAGTCGCTCTTTAGAATTATATTTATTAAGCCCAGCATCCGTACCAACCCATAATATGTCTTGGTTGTCTTTATAAATAACATTGATATTATCGTTACTTAGGCTATTAAGCACTGACTCATCATGGCGATGTTCAACAAACTCACCCGAATTGACATTTAGTTGATTTAACCCACCGCCTTGAGTTCCAATCCAGAGTTCTCCATTCCCCCCCTCATTAATAGAACTAACACTATTATGACTTAGTGATTCAGGAGCATTTTTATCTAGGAGGTAGTCTTCGAAACGATATTGCTGTTCGTTATATTTATATAGTCCACCGCCCTGAGTCCCAACCCAAAGTGAGCCTTGACTATCTTCAAATATAGATCTCACGATCTTATGACTTAAATTGTTTATCTCGATTTCTTCGTGTAGAAAATGGATAAAACTTTGTGTAGCGGTATCGTATTTATCCAGTCCACCGCCATTGGTACCCATCCAAAGATCGCCTTTGGAGTCTTGATAAATCAAGTTGACCCAATTATTAGAGAGCGAATTAGGATCAGCAGGGTCATGTCTAAATACCTTAAACTCGTAGCCATCATAGCGATTGAGGCCATCTTGAGTAGCTAGCCATAAAAAGCCCTGTCTGTCTTGGACGATACTATTAATAGTATTTTGTGACAGTCCTTGCTCATGTGAAATACGATCAAAACGCACTGACGATCCGGCCGCTGAGACAAAACAGGAAAACATGGAAGAAAAAAGTAAAAATACTGATATTATCAGATGCATATATCTATATGGTAACTTTATAAGTCAATCTTAAAAATGGGATAAGCTTATCCTAAACTGTGACTAAGTCACACAAAAATTTATTTAATCCTACGATTGATTTTTTATTACAAATAATCAATATCATTTGGCGAAAGGTATTTTAACCGCTATTATATTCTCTGATGTATTAAAACATCATTTAGTGCTAACTGTTTAGCTTAAAAAAATTAGCTAGACGAGCGGAAAAATTACAATTTTAAGGAGATCTTACTATGTCTAATGTGGACCAGTTACACGACGCAAAAGTATTACAAAAAGAAGAGTTAAGCGAAAACGAAGCTAAAGCTATCGAAAGTTTGTCACCCGATGAAGTTCAACAAATTACAGCCATTAGAACAAAAATGGACAATCATGATGACGACGATTGTCAGGTGGGTGTTATCTAGTGTCAACGAATTTTAATGAGCTCACTAATTTTGAGCGATTAAAAGCTAAGCTGCGCTTCATTAGCAAGAAAACTTTTAATGCGAGTGCAGCTTATCGCAACCATCCTCGGTTATCCGAAATATGCATTGAGCATATTTACCTTAATTACTGTACTTCACGAGATGCTGAATCATTGATGCAAGAGGCTATTCGTTGTGCCGAATTAATGATTGAGGATCCAGTATGTCCACCTCTAATTGCCTATATGCACGAACACCTTGAAGAGGAAGAAAACCACGATGAGTGGTGTGCCAGAGATCTAGAAGCGTTAGGGATGAGCCGTGAACAACTGGCCGCTCGTCTACCTTCTCCGCATATCACTGCAATGATTGGATCACAATATTATTTAATGCGTAACTGCCATCCAATTGCCCTACTAGGTCATTTTTTCTGTTTAGAAGCTCACCCTCCTACGGTAAAATTTGTCGAAGGTTTAATCCAAGATTCTGGGCTGCCTGCAGCTGGATTTGATTGCCTAATGGAACACGCAAAAGTTGATATGGAACACAAGCAAGATATTATCAACCTCATCAATAACCTGCCCTTAACAGAGCGACATCACGAAATTCTTTTTATGAGTGCTTTTCAAACGTTTCGTTATATGGCACTAATTGTAGAAGATTTTTGTAAATTACCGCCAGTAAGTGCCGCCCCAAAAAAAGTCGACAATAAAGAAAGCGAAATGGTGGTTAATAGTTAATCGCGATTTTTAATGGATAGAGTAAATATACTACTCTATCCATTTCCCGCTTCAGATAGATGGCTTAATCAGTATCATAATCAAAGTACTAAACGACTAATTCGTGATTGTTAACATCATCAGGTTCATTTCGTTCTGGCCTCAGTTTCAAATACCCCGCCGGATGTTTTTTAGCCTCCTGCATTGCTGGAATGTCACCTTTTAATGCCAATGACAGAATGCATTTACTAACATCTAAACAGAGTTTGCTGTCGATAAGTAGCTGTAATTGAGCGTCTAACTCTCGCTCGCTTAAGTTTTCGCCAGACTCTAGAATTTTGATCAGCAGCCGACCTCTTGAAATTGGCTCTTCGCATAAGCGGTAAATTAAAGCCGCCATTCCTTGCAATAGATGAACTGACTGAGTAGCAACAGAACGAGAGTCCATCACGATAATATTGTTTCCTTTATCAATCATAAATAAGACAGGGACTTTGTCACTTCGCCAAGACTCACACCACTCAGACATTTTTGTTTGCAGACGCTGATGTTTATCGGATTGATGATTAAATTCAGTTCCTAAGCTGTAGATACCTTTAGTTTTATTTTCAACATTGTCGAAAAAATAAGCGATGTCGAACAAATCCTGATTCAATAATGGATATACAAAATCATAAGTTTTAATTGGCTCAAATACCAACCCGTATTGATTCGGATTTTTGAAGTAAGGGCTAAACCTTGGGTAACGAATCCTAATCAATTCCTCACAAGGCGGTTGAAGGTGGAAGACTAGTGGTAACCACTGTGCCATTTCAATATACCACTGAGGGTCTTCTCCTGGAGCATTACACAACATATTCCAAAAGGCATTAACACCATAAGTACGACACCATTTAAGCGCAGCGATATTCATTACTGCTGTAGTGCCTTTTTTCACCAACCTTAAAAAATCATCATGCAAACTTTCAAAACCTGGTTGGATCCATTTAACGCCGGCACTGGCTAGTTTTTCAATATGTTGTTTCTTTAAATTGGATTTAGTTTCATAAAAAAGAGAATAATTTGCACCTTCAGCTAAACGAGGAAGCAGTGTTTTCATATATTCCATAGGAAGAATATTGTCGACGATCTCAAATTTATTTGTTTTATGTTGGTTTGATAATCCTTTAAATTCGCTTAACACATCATCTGCAGCTTTTGAGCGGTGAGTCATGCTTTTGCCGTTAAGACCACAAAAAGTGCAATGTTGCTTAGCACCCCACCAACAACCTCGAGAGGTTTCTACAACTAATCCGGGGTATACTGAATCTGATAAACCATAAGACTTAAGTCCATTAAAATAACTGTCATAAACCGGTACGCCCACCTTTTGCATGTTTTCGACAATAGCCCTAGGAGGAGTTTTTTCGGCAACTTGGTTGGTCAACAATATATTTGAATTCTGAGCAATTAAACCATCAGGTAGGTTGTAAGGAGAGTACTTAACTCCTTGTATTAGCTGGTCGATAATATTGCCGATAACTTCATCGCTTTCGCCGGAAAAGACATAATCTACCCATGAAAAAGAATCACTAATGGTCTGACCCATTGTACCCTCACAATTGGCTCCTCCCATCATGGTTATAATGTCAGGCCTTTTGCTTTTGATTATTCGTAATAACGCCAAAGATGCACAATTTTGCTGAAAGGTCGAGGTGCAACCAATTATTTTAGGATTATTTTCTAAAATCTTGCACGCAAGTTTTCCAATAAATGATTCAGCTTTCTCACGCACACGTAACAACTGCTTTTTGTGCTCAGAAGATATATCCGAAAATAAAGCAAAATAGGCTTCATCTTCATTTTTTTTATCTGGAAATGCTGACCGAGAAAACGTCCATTCACCAAATAGATGTTCATGATTACTGCTATCTATTACATCGTACTGATTTATACCAATTACTTCGGCAAACTCAAGATTTGCATAAAGTGATTCAACCTTATAACCATATTCTGAAATATAGGTTTCAAGTAAACCTAAGGCTAACGACGGTCGAGTCAGTGAGGAATATGGCATATTGACCAAGCAAATATCCGTACTCATATGATAGTGTTCTCCAAGTCATACCTTAAACATTAATAGATCTCGCTAATATTAAACTGACTTGCAGTTGACTACTAATGTTAATCCTATTTTTAAATACTTTAATACTCAAAATAACTCTCTCATCGCCATCCTGGCTGATACAATACCCAAAAATCAGAATATGATAGTTAAAGCCAATGCGACAAAGCGGACAAATAGTCGATAATAAAGCAAAAATTAACTGGAATGCACTACACCAGTTGTTGCCTTACCTCAAAAACTTCAGTGGGCGTATTTTAGTCGCTTTAACCTTTATGGTTGCAGCCAAGCTTTCGACCATTGCACTGCCCTTTTTGTTAAAGCTTATCGTAGATGGTTTAACCGAACCATCTGCAGCTAATAACACCGACTTTTTAACTAGCCTTCCTGTCTGGATGGTGACTCCACTGGCATTAGTACAGTGTTATTTGGTGAGTTGCGAGATACCGTATTTGGCCGGGTAACTGAGCGCGCAATCAGGCGTATTAGTCTCAAAGTATTTGAGCACCTTCATGCGCTCGACGTGGACTTCCATCTAAACCGTCGTACTGGCGGCCTAGCAAGGGACATAGAACGCGGTACTCATGGTATTAATTTTTTAATGCGGTTTATGATCTTTAATATTATTCCTACTCTGCTGGAAATTTCACTAGTAATCGGGATTTTATTGACTAACTATGGACTGGCTTTTGGCGCAACGACCTTTGGGGCTGTTGTGTTCTATATACTATTCTCCGTCAAAATGACTAACTGGCGTAATCAATATATTCGTGCGGCTAATGATGCTGATTCTCAGAGCAGTACTCGATCAATTGACAGCCTACTTAATTACGAAACGGTTAAATATTTCACTAACGAAAAATACGAAGCTAAACGCTATGACCAAGACCTTAAAACCTGGGAGTCTGCTAAACGCACTAACAGGCTTACTTTATTTGCACTTAATGGTGGTCAGGCTTTAATAATCAGTGCGGCTATCACTGCGTTAATGTATTTAGCAGTATCGCAAGTCAGTCAAAATAAAATGACAGTGGGTGATTTTGTTTTGATTAATGCCTTTATGATGCAACTTTTTATGCCACTTAACTTCCTTGGATTTGTTTATCGTGAAATACGAACTGCACTGATTAATATTGAAAAAATGTTCGACCTGCTGGCCCGACATCCCAAAATAAATGATCTTGATGGTGCCAATGAATTAAATCAATCTAATGGCACTATTTCTTTTGATAGTGTTCATTTTGGTTATGGTGTTGACCGAAAAATATTAAAAGGCATTAGCTTCAAAATTAAACCGAAACAAACTGTCGCGATTGTGGGTAGTAGTGGCGCAGGGAAATCTACCATAGCCAAACTAATGTTCCGTTTCTACGACCCAAATAATGGATGCATTAAAATTGGAGATCAAAATATATCCACCATTAGTCAGCATTCATTAAGAAAAGCTATTGGTATCGTGCCACAAGATACCGTTTTGTTTAACGACACGATATTTGAAAATATTCGCTATGGGAAACCTGGTTCGAATGAAGACGAAGTATTGGCCGCGATTAAAATGGCTCATCTCGATAAATTTATCGAGCAATTACCAGATGGCTTAGAAACTTTAGTCGGAGAGCGTGGCCTGAAACTCTCTGGCGGCGAAAAACAAAGAGTCGCGATAGCTAGAGCCTTATTAAAACGGCCACCAATCATGGTCTTTGATGAAGCTACTTCTTCGTTAGATAGCCGATCAGAAGCGGCTATTTTAGAGGCTATTCAAGAAATATCAGGTAATTATACTAGTCTGGTAATTGCTCATCGATTGTCAACAGTGATTAATGCCGATAATATTGTTGTACTTGAAAGTGGGAAAATTGCCGAACAAGGAACCCATGAAGAATTAATGCAACAAGCAGGTTTGTACGCAGAGTTATGGAGAGCACAGCAAAATACAGCCAAGCCAAGTTAAGCCAAGTTAAGCCAAGTTAAACCAAGTTAAACCAGCGTTAGGAATTTAAGACTATGTTTGAAATTATTTCACCAGATCAATATAAAGTGCTTCCATGGAAAAATGGTAAAGGCGAAACCATTGAGCTTGCAATTAACAATGGTGGCACCTTAGAAAACTTTGATTGGCGACTCAGTATTGCAAATGTTATTGAAGACGGCGAGTTTTCTGATTTTAGTGGTTACAACAGAAACTTGGTGTTAATTAAAGGCCAAGGCATTACCCTGCAACATGATGAACTATTGTATGACCGATTAGAACAGCAGCTTTCAGTGGCTACTTTTGATGGCGGCTTGAGAACCCAGGCTAGTTTAATTTCTGGTCCTATTACCGACTTCAACCTGATGACCAAATCAAATACTTATCACGGCAGTATTGATACATTTCCTGTTCAACAAGAAACTATTTTAAAAGCCGGTCATTTATGTTTTATATATGGCTTAGATGAAGATATAAAAATCGCTTCTCGTACTGAGCCTTTTGTTCAGATTGTCCCTGCGGGTCATTTAATAAAAATATCAGACCAAAACACGACAAAACTTACCGTTTCAGGTAAGAATATGATCATCGTTTATTTAACTCATATATAAGATTCTACTAACAAGCAATGAAAGCAAACATGCATAGCAATCAAATTATACTTGCCTCTTCATCTGTCTATAGAAAATCATTATTAGAACGGTTGAGATTTTCTTTTGAAACAACTAACCCTAATATAGATGAATTACCACAAGAAGATGAAACACCTCAATCACTAGTCAAACGCCTTTCGATTGAAAAAGCTAACATAGTAGCAAAACGAAACCCTGACAAATGGATAATTGGCAGTGATCAAGTAGCACATCAAAATGGAAGGGTTTTAGGTAAGCCTGGCAATCACTCAAAAGCATTTGAGCAACTCAAATTCTGCAATAGTAAAAAAGTAGAATTTATTACGGGTGTGGCATTAATTAATATTGAACAACAAGTAAACATGTATTCTCAGTCTAGCGTTAAGGTAAAATTTTTAGACTTGTCCGAACAACAATTGAATAATTACCTTAAAATAGATAAACCTTTTGACTGCGCCGGCAGTTTTAAAGTAGAGGCTATGGGGATTAGTTTATTTGAAGGGGTAGAATGTGACGATCCGACTAGTTTGGAGGGGCTACCTTTGATTACTGTTTGTAAACTTTTGCGTCAAGCTGGTATCGACCCACTATCAATGAAACACACAGTTTAAATAATAAACTTTTTTGGCTAATTTTGTTCTAACCAAGATTGTAAATAACAAACACGCTCAAGAGTAACAACCGGTTGGAACTCTGCTAGCTCAGTGAAGTTATTAGCGCCACTGGTCACTCCTACACAATCTACTGTTGCATTATTTGCCATTTTTAAGTCGTGCACACTATCACCGATGATTAATGTTTCAGATGCTGATATACCAGACTGATTTAATAATGAAGTAATCATTTCAGGGTGAGGTTTAGACTGAGCTTCATCGGCGCAAATGCTATAGTCAAAAAAGTCTAACAAGCCCACTTCATTTAACACTCTATCTAACCCTGCTCTTGCTTTACCCGTTGCAATAGCAACAACAATACCTTTTTCTTTTAGCCAGTTAAGCAATGATTTAGCTTCAGTAAATAAAGGAGACGGCGTAGGATCGCCTTCAACGTATTGGTATCGATAAATTTCAAATAGTTCTTGGCGTAGCTTTTCATCGGCTTGCGGAAAAAGTTTATCCATTACTGCCTGCATACTCAAGCCGATTATACTCTTGACTAATTTTTCACTCGGCTCGACTAGTTTGGCTTCTCTGGCTGTCGCTTGCATAGCAGAAACAATACGCGCTGTAGAATCCATCAAGGTGCCATCCCAGTCAAAAATGATAAATGAATACTTTTGCTTTAATAGACTCATTGTGGTTTATTACCTTCCTATATATTCTATTTACTTACGCTATTTATTTTGCTCTAAGTAATGAATTGTTTGATTCATTTTATCTGGTAACGGAGCTTCAAACGATATTGGCTCATCAGATTCTGGTGTTGTGAAAGTTAACTTTCTGGCGTGTAATAAAAATGTCTTCAAATTTAGATTTTTTAATAAATTTGAGTTTTGTTCTATATCGCTATATTTTGCATCGCCTAACAAAGCACAACCTGCATATTTAGCGTGAACTCTTATTTGATGGGTGCGTCCTGTTTTAGGCATGGCTTTGATCAAACTTAATCCGTTAAATTTCTTGAGACATTTAAACAAAGTTTCTGAAGCTTTACCTTGTTTGTCTACGGTGACGTATCGCTCGCCAGACGCAGGTTGATTTTTCTTTAAGGCCACGGTGATTCTATTGTAATCATTATTCCAATTACCCAACACTATCGCTATATATTCTTTTTTCATCGTTCGCGCGCGCAACTGATCTTGAAAGTGAATGAGGTAAGTCCTGCGCTTAGCGATCAATAAACAGCCAGAAGTATCTTTATCTAGCCTGTGAACCAACTCAAGAAATTTTTCTCTCGGTCGCAACGCTCTAAGCGCTTCAATGATACCAAACGACAAACCACTTCCACCATGTACTGCAATACCTGAAGGTTTATTAAGCAAAATATATTGATTGGTTTCATGAATAATTGATGATTCTAACTGCTGTACTTTATTTAGTTTTCCAATATCGACAGCAGTTTCATTAGCGCTAATTCTAATTGGAGGGATACGTAAGTTGTCGCCGGATTGGAGTTTATATTCAGCCTTAACGCGTTTTTTATTGATCCTAACTTCGCCTTTACGCAAGATCCGATATACCCTGCTTTTAGGAACGCCTTTTAATTGAGTGAATAAATAGTTATCGATCCTTTGACCATGATGATCTTCGTCGATCTCTCTGAATTGAACTTTATCGAAGTCTGACACGTATTAATATTTTTATCGGAAAACAGAAGTGAAAGAGATTATAACAGAAGCCCTAAATAATCGTCACAGTAGGATAGTATTAATTATTTATGACTTTGATTATCTAAGCTATTTTATCAAAATACTGGCTAAGGTGTGAGTCGACCTGCTGATTTAACCAGTGAGAAACACTTTGACCCTGTCTTTGTGCAGCCTTAATAAC
>Ga0208315_1001516_pt1 | contig 11619 bp, 34 predicted proteins | sample MalvireepMed_215_FD_184239 | JGI IMG/M metagenome (GOLD analysis project Ga0208315, IMG submission 184239) | Marine viral communities from the Global Malaspina Expedition - Malaspina viral metaG DeepMed_215 (SPAdes) (version 2) | ecosystem: Environmental > Aquatic > Marine > Oceanic | place... | reverse complement strand
ATGGAGTATGTTCCTGTTGATGATAATGACCTGACCTATGATGAGCATGATAGAATCATAAGACTCGTTAATGACACTGTTGCTAAATATGGAGGAGTTGAAGATGAGTGACACTCCAATGTGTACATGGTGTGGAAGTACGGGACATACTTTAGTTGACTGTCTATTAGCACCTACGCTAGATGAAGTGTCTGCGGAAGGGTTGGAGTTGGTAGATAGATTTAGGAAGATGGAAAAGGGGATTAAAGATGAGTAACGAAGATAAATCCAAAATCTACTACAGACAAGGCACAGAGGTTTATGTAGAAGGTAAAAGTAAACCAGCGTTTGTTTGTAGTTGCCAGAACATTGAAATGGCAGATTTTATTGTTAAGCGTTTAATGGGAGATTGAAGATGAGTAACAAAGAATTGATTAATGTTCTCTTGGAGGTATCTCGACATTCTGACTCCTTAATGGAGTATGTTCCTGTTGATGATAATGACCTGACCTATGATGAGCATTATAGAATTATAGGACTCGTTAATGACACTGTTGCTAAATATGAAGGAGTTGAAGATGCTAACTAACAAAGAATATGTTGAATATCAGGGTAATAAGTGTCCAGCGTGTTTGTCGGCTCATATCAGGTCTGCTGGTCAGATGCAACATGATGTAACAACCTGTTGGCAGGACTGCAAGTGCGATAGCTGTGATGCTGAGTGGACAGATGAATATAATCTAACGGGTTATTCAACACCTGTATTGGATGCACTAGAGGGAGATGAAGATGAGTAAACCTTGGGTACATGAAGATTGTCTTGAGTTAGTATCTAGTCTAGCTGACATGAACTGTTCAGCAAGTATTAGAGATGGAATCCTAACCCTTCAAGATGGAACACAGATTGATTTGTCTTCAACAGCAAACAAAGAGTGGGAATCAACTAAAGGAGTTGAAGATGAGTAAGTCATATACAGTAATCAGGAAACGTGCTTATTGGGTTAGGGAAGTAATGCACGTTGATGCGAATACGCACCAAGAAGCAGAAGACGCTTTCCATAACGAATTTGACCCTGAGTTAATTATTGAGGATGTATGTAGACCTAGCAGCGTTAGTAGTGCTATTAAGCATCCTGACCAATTGTACAAAGAACTAGAGGTTATTGAAAATGAGTAAGTATTACGAGATTCCATGTACTTGGGAAGTTTACGGAACTCTTGAGGTTGAAGCTAATAGTCTGGAGGAGGCTATTGAACTGGCAGAAAGAGATGACTCTCCTATGCCTGATGATTCTGATTATGTTGATGGTAGTTTCCAAGTTGATAGAGATATTGCAGAAGAGATTAATAAAGATGAGTAGTGTCACAGAAAGGATGGCTAAGTGTGAAGTATGCAAAACAGAGATGCACGAGGGCAGAACAGTAGTCCTTAGCGTTCCCGGTATTCCTTACTCCGCTAGGTTTTGTCATTCATGTAGAAGGTCTGGTGCTATTCCATACTGGATGTTGGTGGCTAATACCAATGCTATTGGTGGTTATGACCAGTCTGCTGATTGGTGGAAAGATATTATTGACATTACTCTGACCCGTCTAGATATTAAAATGGAACAGTTTTTAAAGGAAGTTGAAGATGAGTAAGTTCACCTACACTGTTGAGGTACACGCTGAGAACAAGGAACAAGCAGATCAGGTTATTCGTGAGCGAATAGATCACTACGAGGACTATGGTTTTGATTATCGAGTAGAGGTTGAAGATGAGTAAGTTATACACAATTACTAGACGAAGAACTACGGCTCAGGTTGCGATTAACCAATATACTGCTAATAGTGAGAAAGAGGCTATTAAATTGGCACAGCAAGAACAAAATGAAGGAGGCGACCAAGGGCATATTGAGTGGTATGACCTTGATGATGATATGGAGTATGAAATCGTTACCGAAGATGATATAATTGAGGTTGAAGATGAATGATAGTGCTTACCAAACTAAGGTCATGCTGGAGTCTATTCGTAGTCTCATCTATGATGCTCTAGAGGAAGCTGAAATGCTCCCAATGCTTACCAGAAAAACTGCAACGGGCCTTAAGGACGCTCTATATTTCGTTCACCAGATTCAGGGTAAGTACGAACACGTTGAATGCCCAAAGATAGGGTTCTCAGATGAAGATTATGATGAAATGCAGGGTGCTGGTGATAACCGTCCGTAGGAAAGATAATGAAGACAAGAAAAGAGCCTAGATATATTCACGACCCGCCAATATGTGAAGAATGTCAAAGGTGGGCATCGGTTATTTATAAGTGTTCTGGCACTGGTTTCTATGACTGGTGGATAGAGACAGGCTACAAAGAAGGTATGGAAGTTAATGTAGTCTACAAGTGCTACGAGTGTGCGTTTGGAGAAGATTGATGCTACCTGACTGGATGATAGTAATAATAGTAGTGGTTGGTATTATCTCACTGTTAGCCGATGGCGGAGATTGGTGGATTAAGAAATGATGTTACACAAAGGTTTTGCTATTCGTAACTTTGAAACATGGTCACATCGCAATGTGTACTATGTTAATTTCAATCACGCGAAGCGACCATACAACATCCTTGATATGGAAACTCTTGATGAGCTTAACTATATCTTGAAACACTTTATCATAAATAGCACCTATCATTATGGGTATCCAGCAACTCATGGGTATAAAGGCGTTGTCTTTAGAAGTTCCAAGGGTTCATTTGTAGTCGGGGCAAATGTTAAGGATTTTGTAAATGCTCACGACGCACCAGATAAAGATATTGATAAAATCCTAAAGAAAGGTCAGGACATCTTTAATAAGATAGAAGACCTTAACATCCCAACAGTAGCGGTGATGAAAGGGGTAACTATGGGTGGAGGTCTGGAGTTAGCTCTTGCCTGTAGTTCTAGAATCCTAATTGAGAATCCTGTACCAGAAGATACTGAATACACTACTCACCAGTTAACCAAGTTGGCTCTCCCAGAGGTTAAGCTGGGGATATTGCCCTCATGGGGAGGCACTACACGTCTGCCCCGCATCATTGATCCTGTTAAAGCTATGGAACTTATTTGTTCGGGTAGGAACGTGGGTGAGTCAGAGGCTTTAAAAATTGGTCTTGTTGATGAGATAGTAGAGAGTCACAAATCGGAAGATTGTGCGTATAATATAATAAACACTATTGACCACAGGAGTATTCAGGCTGCTAAGTGTGTCTCTCCTGATGTATCCAAATTTAAGATGATGCTGGCGGGGATGTATACGAAGTGGCTTATTGGGCGAAAGCAAAAGAAAATGTTTGGGGATAAAAATAAGTATCCATCTCCATACAGAGCGTTAGATACTTTCAAAATTTGCCTTAAACTATCTAGACATAACGCTCAAATGCTGGAGCGTGCCAATTTTATAGAACTGGTTAAGTCTGACCAATGTGTAGAGCTAGTGGGAAGATTTCTTAAAGGAGAAAGATGATGAGTTACGAAAGAGTAAATGATGTTGTAAGAGAACTGCGTATTATGATTACGACAGCGCCCATCCCCGATAAGGCGCGAGGTCTATTAGCTGATGCAGTTTGGGAACTTAACAACCCCTCTATTATCAAGGTTAACGGTCAGGAAATGCGCGACTGCTTGGCATTACATCACGATGACTAGACCTTTTCTTGGAGGATTAGGCATTATGACCAGCTACCATTGGGGTTTAGTATGGGCGGTAGTCGGCCTTATTTGTGCTGCAATACATGGATTTAATCCTAGCAGGATAACAGAACTGTGCTTATGGTTAGCCTGTTTCTTTTTTGTAAGGGGAAAAACAAATAAATGAAATGGATGATGACAAAGAAATCGCAAAAGTAGAGTATAACATAAGAAAACTTGAGCGCGGTATTAAGATTGCTCATCGAGGCAGGATCAACCTAAAAGGAAGTAGCGTAGATTACGATTCAATGATTAAACAATATGTAGTGGACATCAAAGAGCTTAGAGACAGGCTTGAGAAATTAACAGAGAAGAAAAGTTTTGTATACTGCTGCATATACTCAGGACTCTACTGGAAGGTTACAGCTAAAGGGAGGCGAAGTCCTAACATTCCTAAGTGGCCTCTATGATACACCGGAGGTAGTATGTATAAAATAAAACTAGAACAGATTAGCCAGTGGGGAGTAAGTACCGTAAGAGGCTCATTTGATAGACTGCCCAAAACAGACCATAGGGATGGTCAATATAGACTACGACGTTACTCAAAAATAAAACTATCAGACACAGATCATTTTAAGTACATGAAGATGGAGTCTGAGGCTTTTAATCAGTCAGCACATTACAATCAATTTCAGGGCGGTGTTGATCGTAAATTTGAAGACATTGAAGACGATGTAATAGAGAGTGGTGGTATGTTGGAAATGTGTGATACATTCTTAGAGTCCAGCGGTTTCTCAGACGATCACCAAATTGAAATTCATCAAATGAGGATTATTACTAGAGACGAACTAACTCCAGTATCACCAGAAGGGGTACATCAAGATGGTTACAGGTTTATAGCTATGGTTGGAATCAATAGATACAACATAACTGGCGGAAATCTATTGGTTTGTAAAACTTATGAGGGAAAGCCGATAGTAGACTTTCCATTAGAGAGTGGGGAAATGATTATGCTTGATGATAGAGCTATGTGGCATGACGCCACTCAGATTAAACCAGTCAATCCCGACATTCAGGGACATATGGACGCCTTCATATTAACAGCGAAATAGTAAGCGTATTGTCTAGATAAGAAAGAAGGAAATTACTGATGAAAATGTTTGATATTCCTAAAGAAGAAAGAACCCTCGCAAACTATACCAAAGAGGCTATGTGTATAATTGGAAGATGGGGGCGAGGCTGGATGCTTGAGGACAACGATGTTATAACTAACGTAGTAAATGCCATTATAAGAGCAGAGCATGACTTTGATCCGTCTAGAGGGTGTAAAAGATCAACTTTAAGAATTACCTATGGCCGTTACCAGATTATACATGAGTTCAGAAACATTAAAAAGTTGGAGAAAATACCACACCACTTTTCCATCGAAGCTGAACGTTTTGGCAAAGATGGTTGCGTTCACAAAAACAATTTGGGAGACATAGAAGATTACAGGGAGCCGTTCTACCCCACCGCTGAAACAAACGAGCATATCGCTCAACAAAGAAGCGTTGTGAACAAAATTCTTAAAACCAAAGCCCTAACAAAGCTACAGCGGAAATATCTTAAATTGCGCTACCTAAAAGGCAAGTCCGTTAATGAGATGGCAGAGAAATTTGGGTGTAGCAAACAAGCTATTCATTGCGTGGTGAGTGGGGGTCTTAAGAAACTGCAAAAGGAACTGGCGTCGTAAATACTGTTTTACCTAATCCGCGCGGATCGAGTTTGAGTCTGCCATTATAGGCAGATCGCGGGTATAATATTATGGAGAAACACATGACCGATACTGACAAGGTTTTTACCAAAGAAACAGGACAGATTAAAACAAAGAAAGTTTTATCAATGAGAAAATACGACCTGTTTGACTTGTTTTCCATTGGCCTATACAACCTCGTAGTTTTTTCATCTGGTGTGTGTTTAGGGTGGTATATGTGGAATGTTAGTAACTAAAACCACGTCCAAGCAAGGTGATATAGAGTACGAGACAATAGTTTATCTTACCGATGACAATGTTATTCTTATTTATCAATATCAGTTTGATGGGCCTAAAGTGCTATCAACAAATAGCACAGAGCTTACATTAAAACAACTAACTAGCATCACCGCCGATGCTAGCAAAGCATACCTATCACAGTTTCTTAGTGACTACACTCTGGAATAACTATGACTGCAAAATTTCTTGAGAAGTATTATAATAAGCAGAGAAACCTAGACGCTTTTTGTGGTCTTATATTACTGGCTGTTATTTTTGGTGGGTGGTTCATCACTGGTTTACTAACGGGGTATCTACTATGGGGAATTTAATAGAAAAATTTGAGCAAGAGGATTTTCCCGCCAGAACAGGCCAGCCCTATTACTATGACGACGACGGTAAGTTAAAAAAGAGGTGGTCAAAAGAGATAACGGGGGCTGGTAAAAAATCTGATCACGGACCACATAAACAAACTGGTCATTATTTAAAGCTAGACGGTGGACCGGGACCACCGACAGTTGTTTATTCGGGTAACGATGGGCGGCTTCCTAAGCCGGGAGACACGCTAGAGTTTGTGCTGAATGAGAAGGTTTCGGAAAAGATGGATTATCCGGCTTATGAAGTACATCTGATAACCAAAAAGAGGAGTACATTTCTAGGCAGGTTACTATCTAAGTTAGGGATATTAAAATAGTATGCGAAATGTTATATACAGGATACAGGGCGAAGTTCCCGATTATGTAGACCACATTAAAGGCTATAAAGGTATCTTAGCTGCTGATGAGAGCGCGCCCACTATTGAGAAAAGACTCGCATCAGTAGGTGTTGACTCTACAGAAGGAAGTAGACACTCGTATAGATATAACCTGTTCTCCACCAAAGGATTAGAAAATTACATTGGTGGAGTTATCCTGTTTGATGAAACTATTAGAAGCGAGAGAACAATAAAACCCCTACTAGAGAAGGGCATCTGTATAGGCATAAAAGTGGACAAGGGGGCCAAGCCCTACGATGAGATTGGTGGTATGCTTACGGAGGGTCTTGATGGACTCACAGAAAGACTTAGAGAATATAGGAACTTGGGGGCCGAATTCGCTAAGTGGCGTGCTGTTATTGCTGTTGATGACACCGATGCTTGTATTATTGCTAACGCTTGGACTCTTGCTAGATATGCTAAAAGATGTCAGGACGAAGGGATAGTCCCTATAGTAGAACCAGAAGTTTTAATGAACGGCGCGCATCACATAATTGACTCTATGCTGTTTACAGAAAAAGTTTTACACCATGTGTTCGATGCGATGTATTATGAGCGGGTGGAATTAGAAGCCATGATACTCAAGCCAAATATGATTCTCAACGGTTACGAGAGCAATAGTCCGCTACCACAATTCCACGACACAGCAAGAACTCTTGATGATAGTGAAATAGTAGCTCACTATACTACAGACTGCTTTAGAAGATGTGTTCCTGCCGCTGTACCCATGATAGCCTTTCTTAGTGGTGGTCAGGCCGATGGGGTTGCAGTTAAAAACCTTAACCAGATCAACAAACATTCCTTCCCTTGGTACGCCACGTTTTCCTTTGGTAGAGAATTGCAGCAAAACTCCTTAAAGCTGTGGGCTAACGGACAACTAGAAGATGCCAAACAGACTTTACTCTCACGGGCTAGGGAGTGTTCTCAAGCAAGCGCGGGTGATTTATAATGCTTATCTTCAAAAGAAGTGAGAGAATGGGTAGGGATTTTTTCTGGGAAACAACTGCTCACCACAATGGCGGGGGAGAAGTCGGTCTAACCCAAATATGGTACGACGGCGATGAGATAATATCAAAACACAGCGTAGTCATCATGGCAGAAGAATTAAAAGAAATCTTGACACAGGTAGAACGATCTGATACAATGAAATGAAAGCAACAAAACCTAGAAAAATTGGGATGCACCAACCAGTGTCAAATGATAAACCAGTGAGTGATACGGTAATAAAAAAGAGAGTTCTCGAAAGGCTTGGTAAACCCAAGAACTTTAAGAGCATCAAAGTTAAGAATGTGTTTGGAAACAAATGGCGCATTAATGTCTGGATTGAAGAACGGAAAGAAACTTGGGATGTACCAACTGCTATTCTGTCGGATAGCTTCTTTTGTGAGTTTAAAAATAATAGACTGACCTGTAGACCCAAAATAGAAAAGAAATACTAAGGGGGCGAAAAGGTATCGACTGGTGGTGAAAATAATGGTTGCATGGAGTGGTTGGTCAGTAGGCCACTATAAAAGCTGACTAAATTTTAAATGCCGAACCTCAGTTCGCGTTAGCTGCATAGTGCAGCGGAGTTAGTATCTCCATTAGTCAAACTACTATGACTCCGATAATTCGGATAGGAAGGTCAACCGACAAATAGACCTGATGACCATAATGGTCTGACTCCGATAATCGGATAGCTTTGTCTGCTGTGTGATAACAACAGACTAACCATGTAGAAGCTATTGTGGCAGCTATTCAGGACGGGGGTTCGACTCCCCCCGCCTCCACTTTTAACTAATTTTGAAAAGGAACTATTGATGGCTAACTATGATGGAGTTAAGATGAAAAAGAAAGTAAAGTCTCTTTCGTTTAAGGGCAAGATAGATGCTCTTAGCAGAAATAAATTACGGTTTACTGGACTTAACGGTAGAAACCAAGGAAAGATTCACGGTAGGGGGTCCGATGGATACAACTGCGGATCAAACTCTGCCACGATTGACGACATTCTTCATACAATGGGATGTGATTTATTCGGGTCTACGATGTATAATATAACGATCCAAGCACAAGAGATAGAAGATGTCGAAGCAAAGAAAAAAGCTGCAAAAAAAGAAAGCCCGTGAAAAACGAGCCAAGCAGAGAGTATTGAGCCGCAGGGAAGTTATACGCGATACGGCTAGGCTAGAGAAAGAAGCCGACCGTATGGCGTGGGAAAACAGAGAGAGATTAACTCCCATCAGAAATCCCAAAAAAACTGGTTGATAAAACTATCAGTCCGAGGTACAATAATTTAGAGGTCTTGTTATGCCGACAGCCAACGACATGGCATCATGGTATCTAGAAATCAAGAAATCTCAACTTAGTGATTTGATTACACAGCACAACGCTGTTATAGATCAAATTAAAACACTGGAGCAACACATTAAGGAATGTGATGCGGAATTATCAAAGGAGAAGAAGGATGACGGAAACACAGTTCTTGGTAGCCCTGTCGCAAACAACTGATGCCTACAAGTGGTCTGTTGAAAACAACAAGATTACTGGTAAGGCTCGTAACGGCAAGGCTAGAGGTCAAAAGTTTGATCCTCTCACAGCCGTTTGTCGTTACACCACTCAAGCTACTCTTACCTCGCCCTGCAAGGCTGCTTGTAAGATGGGTATGACTAAGACCCTAGCGTCTAATGTAACAGACGCTACTAAGGCCAAGTCTAACCGTGGAAACCCGCAGGTTCTTCGCGGAAAGATGAGGCAAGTTTTGGAGGTCTGAAATGACTAAGGGTGTTGAAGCAATTACTAGACAGCTAGACAAACTTTCTTCTGAAAGAAAAAGTCTTCAAAAAAGACTGGTAACATTGACTAGCAAGGAAGACGGATTGATACGAGATCTAAAAAGATATTCTAAGACTCAGAAAAACACTTCATTGTCTTACAAGCGGAACAAGCCCAAGGAATAAAAGGGACAAGGAACCTAAACAGACAACAGAGGACATCAATAAACTAGCGGATATTATTAAAAAGAAGACGAGTGCCTAAGTATTATGTGACTTGTGGAGAACTCAAGTATATTGGCGAACATAAGAACCAACATGATGCGGCTATCGAAGCCTTATTGGAAAAAGCTGGAACAGAAATTAAAGTTTTACCACAAGAAATAAGAGTTTCCGAAGTGGGACACGAACCCCATGAGGATGACTTTATATTTAATACCACGCAAACGATGGACATGGCTGGTTTCGAGTTTGAGGATGAAGATAACTTTAATCCCGACGACATTAACCCGGTGTAACCATCATGCCTACCAGCCAACAAGAAGCGTTTAGTATTGTTGAAATACTAGACGAATACTTAGACGAAGGACAAGCAAGAGAACTAACAGCTAGATTAGAACAAGAGATTGGGCAAAAGACCGACAACGATTCTCTCAAAGTCAGTCTTGAAATGTTAAAGGCTTTATATTCTAAAAAGCCGAACAGAATAGATTATGCAAAAAGAGTTCTTCTGTATTCTGTAATTTTGTTCCACCACTTTGTGATACTTGTTAACATCGCTGCATTTTTTATATTGCCGTTCCTGTACCCTCTTTGGGTCTGGATGCCTCTTAATAGCTTTATACTAACTGTGACATTCACCAGAGAAATATGCCCCCTAACCAGACTAGAAAATTATCTCAGAACATCACTGGGGATGTCCAGAATCGGTGGATTCATAGGACACTATTTTATTAAGCCACTCAAGAAACTTATTAAGAATGTCAAAAACAATTGACAAATCAGTTGAGATCGCTCTGTCTTTATTCCCTGAAGCGTACTCTCAAAAACGAGGGTATCGCACATTCCACTTTGCTTTTGGGTGGAAAAAGAATGAACTTCTAGCCATTGGTCAAAATTATCCCCACAAGCCTAGCGGGAAAGCCCTCAGATTTGCTAGAATGTTCAAAACCCGCGAGACTATGGCCTATCCCTATCTACACGCTGAGATAGACTTAGTAAGCAGACTTTGGGGCAAAGTTCATATAGATAACAATATCAAGATCGTTGTTATTCGTCTTAACAAAACCGGCCAGCTTCAAAATAGTAAGCCATGTAATAGTTGCAACGTAGTATTAGACGCCCTCAACGTAGAAGACGTGTGGTGGTCTACCAAAGAAGGAATAACCAATGGCAAAGTATTATGTTGAGTGTGGAGAAATTAAAGACGTGCTTAACGCTAGAAATTCTATGGAAGCGTGTGTGTGTTCTGTAATTAGAAAGATGCAACATAATTTACAAAATGATATGGATCAAAATTGCAATTTACAAAAAACTTTTACGGTTAATGAAAAAGGGTTTGTTTCAGAAAGAGACTCATATAAAATGGATTCTTCTTCGGAAGAATTTATAGATATAAAAAAAGTATTTAAGGAGCTAAATAGAAATGAATAAGATTATATGTATCTCTGGTGGATTTGATCCACTCCATGTCGGTCATGTTAGGCTAATGGAGGAGGCTTCTCAACACGGGGATGTATTTGTTATTCTCAATAGTGATGAATGGCTTATGAGGAAGAAGGGGTATATGTTTATGACTTTTGACGAGAGGAAAGAAATTATCGGGAGTATGAGGGTAGTTCACGATGTTGTTGATGTCAATGACAGTGATGGTACTGTATGCGAAGCTCTCGAACGTATACGTCCATCTTATTTTGGAAACGGTGGAGATAGACTATCCGACAATGTTCCAGAAGTAGAAGTGTGCAAAAAACTGGGCATTAAAACGATATGGAATCTTGGTGGCGAAAAGATACAATCGTCTAGCGATCTGGTACAATCGTACAAAGAACTTTCAGAAAATCCCGAAAATAGTTCTTGACTTCCGCCGACCTTCTGCTAAAATAGTAGACAGTTGACAATTTTCTTTTCTTGATTGAGTGGGGACTCAAAGATGAAGTTGCACAGCAAGGTTAATCACATTGAAAGGTCTGCCGACTTTGAGCAGTCGAATTACACTATCGAGGCGACCGCTAAGGCGTTTTCGATTTTGTCAGACCAATTGTATTCCAATAAGGTCCGAGCCGTAATCAGGGAACTAAGTACCAATGCGTATGATTCTCATGTGGATGCTGGAAAATCTGATACCCCATTTGAAGTCCATCTCCCCTCCTCTATGGAACCCCATTTTGCCATTAGAGACTATGGAACCGGATTGGGTCATAGCGACTGTATGCACCTTTACACAACATACTTTCGCAGCAATCGAACCGATAGTAACGATGCCGTTGG
>Ga0208315_1001512_pt1 | contig 11649 bp, 21 predicted proteins | sample MalvireepMed_215_FD_184239 | JGI IMG/M metagenome (GOLD analysis project Ga0208315, IMG submission 184239) | Marine viral communities from the Global Malaspina Expedition - Malaspina viral metaG DeepMed_215 (SPAdes) (version 2) | ecosystem: Environmental > Aquatic > Marine > Oceanic | place... | reverse complement strand
ACTTCCAAAAATTAATTTCAAATAAAGGAGAACATAATGGGAAACAGAGCAGTACTAGACATGGATGGTAAGACAGGAATCTACTTGCACTGGAATGGTGGGCCCGAAAGCGTGGCATCATTCCTACAGGTGGCAAAAGATTACGGGCTAAGACCTAGTGATGATGATAACTACGGGACAGCTAGGTTCGTTCAAATAATTGCGAACTATTTCGGTGGAGATTTATCCATAGGAGTTGCCGACCTGGAATCCCTTGAGGATACGTGGGACGGTGATCAGAAATACGTGATTGAAAACTGGGAGATCCAACAAATATTGTTACCTCATATGGAAGAACGAAATATTTTGCCGAATCCTGAAATGGTTGAGGAAATACATCAAGCAAACGATAGTATTTTCTTAGAAAACTTGGGGTAGTACTACACCATGATACATATATATATATATATAACATAGTACACTTCTTTATTATAAAAGAAGTGTACATGTAACATTATATATATTTGACACACATAGGAACGTATGATAAAATTAAGTAAATAAGGAGGTAACATGGAACAAGTAACAAATTCCAATGACGGTAGCTTGTATCAGGAATTACATTCAACTGATACTTTAACGATGTCTTTAGAAGGCGCTGCTCAATTACTTGGCATAAGTAAATCTGCAGCTTACAGTCTAACATCTGATAAGAATGATGATGGATCTTCTGTTATACCCGGCTTGTTTAAGCTGGGTGGCAGGTGGTTAGTGTCCAAGCAGACACTAAAGAAATTCCTAGAAGGCAATGCATAATGTATGAAGAACCTAAACATGTGGTGTCTCTTTCAGGTGGCACTTCATCGGCAGTTGCTGCTGACAGGGTTATCAAGAGGTATGGTAAAGACAATACCATTCTCTGGTTTGCTGATACCAAGTGGGAAGACGAAGACCTATATAGATTCCTAGAAGATTTGGAAAAGTATTGGGGTATGACTATCACTAGACATGTTCATGGCATGAATCCTCTAGAGATATCAGCCAAACATAAAATGATTCCAAACGATAGGATGGTAAAGTGTTCGTTTAAGTTAAAGATAGATCCATTCAAGAGATGGATAAAGACGCTAGATAAACCCATAACAGTACACATAGGACTCGATTGGTCAGAACAACATAGAATGAAAGCACCTAAAGAAAACTATGAGGCAATCAAAGGGGTATCAGTAGACTATCCATTGATGTGGAAACCTTACGAGAGCCTGAAATACACAAAGGTTGTGCAAAAGTGGGGTATAACTCCCCCAAGATTATACAACTATGGCTTTCCCCACAATAACTGTGGCGGTAGGTGTGTAAGACAGGGCGTTAGTGAATGGAAGCGACTCAAGGAAACTTTCCCCGAAAGGTTTAAAGAAGTAAGGGATTGGGAATTAGAACAACAGAAGAAGTCTAAGACTCGTGAAGGTAAATCCATAGTAAGGCGTACAGTGAATGGAGATAAAGAACCAGTAACACTAGCAACCTTAGAAAAAGAATGGAACGATACCAGCCAGACAAACATGTTCGATGGAATGTATGAAGGAGATAACACTAATTGTTTCTGTACATACTAGACGTAGAGAAGCAGTAGCTAAACATGGAAAAACTACTGCTCCTCGAATAAAGGAGAACACCAATGCGAGAGATAGGTGTTTTCATTAGGGTAGCAAAATAAAATAATAAAGTAAAGGAGGCATAAAATGCCAATAGATTTAAGTAATCCGATCAAAGTAAACGTGGTAAGTGTATCAGAGAAACCTAACGGTGGAGCAAAGATATCTGTAGAAGTACTAGATATGTCTCAGTATCCGTTCCCATTACACTTAACTCCTGACCAAGCAGCTACGCTTGATGGAGTGGGAGAATATACTGCATTGCTTGTACAAAGTAAACTGAAAGATGGTAAGGATGGTAGCTGGCAGAGCGACTACTGGTATAACGCAGCTATGTTTGAAGGAGTGACTGACGAAAGGAACATGCCTAGGTCAACACCTGAACCCAAAGGAAAAGACCCGAACTATACTGTAAAAAACTATGTACCGTATTCGGAAACTAAAGAAGGGGTTACGGCTAAAGATAATTTCTCGAGCATGACACCTGAGCAAAAGAGCAGGAATGACTTGATAGTTAAGCAGGTTATCTTTAAGGAAGCATCTAATCATGCAGTTGGTGATACCAATGAAGAGATAGTGATGAACCTTGACCTGTTATTCAAGGGATTCACTAGCGTATTCTATGGTGACTACAACACTTCACCTCTAGTAGAGGAAGCATCCAAGCAGGGTGCAAAGATAGTAGAGATAAGACCTACAGAAGAACCGTTGTTTGAGCCGGAAGAATCCTCATTGGATAATACAGTCTGGGACTACCAGAAACCAAAGCTGATCAAAACAAACGCAGACTTTTGGGCCTACACTGAGAAGTGTGCATGGATAATGGAAGACGTTGTTAAATGGCTGGATGGTTTGGATGTTGACAAATGGTGTGACCAGAATAAAAAGACATACCTGTATGCAGCCAAAGAATGTAAAGACAAGGCATTAGAACAGGGATTAGAGCCACCATTCGATTTTAGACAGGAAAAAAAGGAGACTAAATAATGGAAGAGACACGAGAGAAGGTAAAGGTTTGGCCTCGTAAAGATATATCGAGAGAAACCTACATGACGAGAGTAACAAGTAAACGTGGAGCAGGTAGAGGGTATGAACTAGAAGGTGCAGTAGCAACGTATCCTTCTGTTACACACATACTATCCTACACTACAGTTAAACATGCACTGCCTAACTGGTATGCAAAGAAGGTAGCTGATAAGGCACATGAACTACTTGTTCTATCAGATACAGACTTTGTAACCAAGCCTGATATAGATGGGTTTGTAGAAACAATCAAGTCTGCACCGAGTGAAGAGTTCAAACATGCAGGTAAGATAGGTACGGAAGTTCATGACCTGATCAACAAAGCAATCAGGTACAAGATGGATAATCCCTATACTACGTGGAATGATGTTGTTGAGGGCTTCAACAACAGCCACCTCAAAGTATTACCGGAAGCACAGAAAGCATTTGAGAATTGGCTAGTGTTTATCACGGCTAACTACCCAGACATAGTGTTCCTTGAGACAGAGTTTGCTACATACATAGACGGATATGTAGGAACACCTGAAGGTGGTAATATTAACGTACCTCTTTATGCAGGTACTGTAGATGCAGTTGGACTGACAGAAAATAAATTGGTAGTGTTTGATTGGAAGACAGGTTCAGGTATATATGATGAGGCTGGATACCAGGTAGCTGCCTACTGTAATTCTATATGGAACGGTAACAAGCAACTGGCTGACATATACGGTGGTATATCAGGTGCAGTTGTTAGGCTATCCAAGACTGATGACGAGTTTGAGATAAAGACTATAACCGATTGGGAGCAACCATCGGGGGTATTCAATACCATGTGTTCATTGTATACTCAACTTTCCTATAGTGTGTTCGACAAGAAGGCAAGAAAGAAGAAGGTATCCAATGCATAACGACAGAGTAAACTCCTGTCCTGAACTAGACTTCCCCCACACGTCCTTATGGTGTGGGGGTTGTCATTCCAGGCAGCAGACATCACGCATCGCTAACGCTTTAGAGGATCTAGTCAGTAAGTTATCTACTGAAGAAGGTACTCTGGAGATGAACATACATAAGGAACAGAAGAAGTTTATACCACCACCAAGAAAGGAAGAAACAAAACGTAAATTCAAAGGTGTTGACTTATGAGTGAAAAAGTAAAAGAAACATTGATGGTTGGATATCACAAGTATGAATTCGTACAGGATGGTCTAACCATAGTAATGGACAGAATAAAAGAAGAGAGGGGAGATGTCATTGGAGACATGACAATAGAAGCCGACCCCACTAAGTATGTTGATCTAAGTAATCCACACATCATAACCCAGAAACAGAATATGTCTTCTGGTACATCAAAGGATAGGATAGCCAAGATACTTTCAGGGAAACTTGAGACTCCTGATTGGGATTCAATTATAGAATATGTCTGTACTAAGAGCATGAGGAAGCATAGAGAGGGACATCCCCTTGTACAGATAGGCGATCTTGAACCTCGTAAAGAAGTACCGTATGTTTTACATCCTCTTATCAGGAGAGATGTACCATGCATACTCTATGGAGAATCAGGCATAGGTAAGAGTTACATATCCTTATTCATATGCCTTCTCGTAACTAACGAGATATCAGCTGTAGGGCTGACCCCAACTAAAGCTAATATCCTCTATCTAGATTGGGAAGATGGAGAACAAAACCTAGACGAAAGGTTAAAGGCATTGGCTAAAGGGCTGAACATACAAACACCGCAACTGTACTACCAGTACATGGACGGTATGTTTCGTGACCAAGTGCATATGGTAGCTAAACGCATAGCGGATAATAATATAGATTTAATAATAATAGATAGTAAGGGTGCAGCCATAGGTGGACGTATCAATGAAGCTGACACTACTGTACAACTGTTTAACTATATTAGATCGCTACGTGTTACTTCCATAGTGATTGACCACGTTGCCAAGCAGTCGGCTATCGGCCCTATAGGTAGTACCTATACGGTAGCTGAAGCACGTAACGTATGGGAGATGAGAGCAGGTGAACATAGAGCACCCAATAAAATGTGGATAGGTTTCTACCATAGGAAAACCAACATGAGTAAGAAACATAATCCCTTTGCACTAGAGTTTACCTTTGATGAAGATGACAACGAGATTGTACAGTCAGTATCTGTAGAACAAGTAGACGTGGCAGACGATTCGAGTACAAGAACAGCCTTGCCTATTGTATCTCAGATACAGATATTCCTCAAAGAACAGGTTATGCCTACAGGGGAATATATAGCTCAGTCTATAGAAGATATAACTGCAGCTATTGACGGTAGAACTGGAACTGTTAAGGCTAGACTTTCAGATCATGTAGACAAGGAAGGATTCTGGGAGAAAGCCGGAACAGGAGAATACAAATACAAAGATAAGGAGCCCGCATGGTAATTAAAATAGAAGGATACAAAAGGTTTGGTTTGCCCGAAGATTGGAAAGAGAGTATGACTTTTGATGAATTGAAAGATCATTTTAATCTGCTAGCTAAAGATGCTAAGAAAATACATGGTTTGTTAGATGAACTTGTATGGGGTGGACATATAGATAAAGTACGTGATCTTAATGACCGTTTCCAATCTTCGATAGATAAAGATTGGAAAAAGGATGATGATGATGCAGTTGGTATTATCCTCGTGGAAGGAGAATGATGAAAACAATAGTAGAAATACCTGGATTGCCAAGTTTTGATCTCAATCCTAATTCTCGTGTGCATTGGGGTAAGAAGTCAGAGGCAAAAAGAAACGCCAGAGATATCATGACGGCTGCCCTTAAAGATAATGACAACCCGGTGTTTATACCTGATCATCCCTATGAAGCTGCAATATTAAAGATAGAGTTTGTTGCAGGCTTTAAGGATAGACAGAGAAAGAACAGAGACATGGACAACTTACTGGCATCAGCCAAGCCATACATAGACGGACTTGTAGACGGGGGTGTACTCAGAGATGATACCGCAGTACGCCTACGGTACGAGTTAGTCTATCGATTCGGAGAAGAAGCAAAGATGATATTCACAGTAACTAAAAAAAGAAGGAGATTCTAAATGAATAAAGATACTGGTAACAAATTGATTGAAGATATTAGAGTAGCTATTGATAGATTGGTAGAAGAAAAAAAGGTAAACAATCTTGAAGATAGAAAGCTGATTTCAATCCCGAAGTTAGCTAGGAGGTGGGACGTGTCTCGGCAACATATATGGAATGAGATACAGAATGGGAATATACCGGCAATACGGTCGGGCAAACGATGGTTTATTGGCATGACTTTTGTCCTTGGGTGGGAAGAGATACATGACCAGATGGCTAAAGAAAAATTATTACTGTCATTTGCAGTTAAGCCAATAAAAGAAGGAGATTCTAAATGAAAGAAATGTTTAATTGGTCAACAAATACACCACAAGAGCCAAAGCTGATTGGAATAACCCAGCTCTCAAAACGATGGAGTATGTCTAGACATCACATCTGGAACCAGATTCAGAAGGATACGATTCCTGCGGTAAAGAGTGGCACTAAATGGTTTATACCGATGTCGTTTGTTAAAGAGTTTGAGAAATTAGTTGAACAACGCTCAAAAGAAGTTATGGAAAAGTATGAAGGAGATTCTAAATGAATAAAGAAGAAATAACAATGACATCAGTAACAGAACTCGCAAAGCGTTGGGGCTGTTCCAAAAACTTTGTATGGGAACGGTGTAAATCAGGGGAGTTTCCGTCAATGAAAATAGATGACCGTTGGTTTATTCCAACTAAATGGATTCTATCTGTAGAAACTGACGTTGATTCATTATATGAAGGAGATTCTAAATGAGATCAGATACAGTAACAGGCGAGAGATGTACGAAATGCGGTGGGAACATAATCTTTAGAATAGACGTTAAAAGCTATTGCTATAATTCCTGCCTGCAATGTGGTGCTACATGGGAACTTGGACACGTTAGAGGAACTGGTTATGTACCTGAACGTAGCGAGATTATAAGAAAGATGAACAGTCACCCGGACGGGTTATTAGGAAGTCTTTTTAATTAACTGAACCTTTTTAATGATGACCCACATCTGTGACATGATGGCGGACTTCTCTTTCTTACTGAGTTGTCCGTCACTCACAGAGTTCTGAACCACCGTAATCATTTCGATTGCAGGCTCTAATAGATCTTTGTACTTGATTGCTAACTTGATTGCCTTAAACATAGTAACCTCTCCTCTTTGTTATGTACTTACGTAGCAATACATAGGTACTTATACCTGTTGCCATTACCGTTAATACTTTAGCTAACTTCTTCATATTTTTTCCTATGATTTTCTTTCCAATATTTTGCATCTTCCTCAAACCCTTTAACCGTTTCCATTAATTCCTTTGCACCTACGTCAGAAATATCTATGGTATCCAAAGAGGTAAGGTCTATTCGGTAACGGTAGCTGTCAGCCCTTGGATAGTAACTTCCTATATGGTTATTGAGTCTATCTCCTCCGGGCTTAGTCCTTGAGTGTGTAATGGTAGGTAGGTCTTCCCACATTGTTTCCATATATTCCTCATTTTCAGGAGAGTCGTAGTAATCACCGTATGCATTTCCATCCTTTACTGAAGAATAGAGTACACTAAGTAGTACAAGTATTTCTTCTATCGACCACACCATGCGTGATTCAAAATTGTCTATATTGGCAAACCTTTTCTTATCTTCTGGTTTCATACCCATGTGCAGCTTCTCTTTTATGAGTGGGTCTGCAAGACACTCCATTATCCTATCGTGAAAATTCCTCCACTTACGACCCTCTTCCTTCCACAATCTGATTATCCTTTTCAATTCCTTTGGATCTTCTGTTTCTTCCTCTTGTTTATCCCATAAAACATGTTCCCATTTATAACTCATTCTTGTTCCTCCTCCATTTTTATATTCTCTTATTATTTCTCCATATTAGTATCTTGTCAATCACGTCCTTTTCTGAAAGTGCAGGTTGATGTCCCTGCTTTTCAACCTCAGTAAGTTTTAACCTCATGTGTTTTTCTATTGAACCATAAGCACTGGCATCTGCTACTTTCATAGGTGTCTGTGGTTCTGCCAATGCTTTGGATATATGTGTCTTTGCATCCAGCCAAGATACCATGTAGTCATAACCCCTCCATTCCCCAAGAGATGTTTTGTATGTATTTAAGAATCTCTTGTATAACGATTCCCATCTTCTGCTATCTGAACCTGCGTGCTCCTCCATTTCCTTGAGTAAATTCTCCCCCGTTTTATTTATCACTACTTCACACTTATGTTCCTTTCTGTATTCCCTACTGATGAGAGTGAACGTGTCTTAACGGTACTCCCCAATACGAAACTGGCACTGTTTATACCTGTGCCGTCCCCAATTATTAAGTCCTTTATGGTTACGTTACTACAGGATATATCCTGTATATCTATAGGGTTCTTAGATCTTATATTCTTAAATGTTATATTACCTACCGTAGATGTACTGCTGCCAGTAGACACTACGATACGGTCAACATCAGACCCGGATGCTTCAGGCACGCTCAGAGCACCACGATCTGAACCGAACCTGTAGTCAACCGGGTCTGAATTTAATGTTGGAGTTATTGAGAATCCATCAGCTACAGTACTACTCACATAGAGAGAATAGACTGTACTTGAATTAAATCTGAGTGACGGTGCGATGATATCCTTAAGTAATAGATTCTCACATAGAATCTTAGCACCAGTTCCGTCTGTATTATCCACCTGTATAGCATATGTAACCCCACTATCTGCCCCAACGTTCATGTCTTTAAACACAAGCTCGCTTACCGTACTCCCACCTATGTTAATCTGTAGTGTTTGTGTCTGATCAGGAACTTCCTCACCTACCGTGAGCTCTAAGTAACCTAACTGTTGTGTGCCAGCTACATCATATACCCCTGCCTCTGGAAACATAGGGGCCTGAACGACTCCTGCTATAGAAAAGTATATGGCTAGAGATAAAAGTGCTGTACTGGCTAATATAGAGCCAAAGATGATAGCTGATGTCTTACCTTTGAGGTTGAACCCTGAGAACTTAGGCAGTTTTAACCCACCTATCTTAGGTGTGTCAACATTCGCCATCTCCGGAGCCTTTACGGATGGCATGTTAACAGTAGGAAGTTTTACTTTCCTGCCTCTAATGATAAATACTATCTTGTTCCAAAAATTCTTATTCATCTTTCTTACCTCCTAGTTTCCAGAGCTCTCCTAACCCTGCTGATACTGGTATCGTGAGCACTGCCAGTGCCGTTAACAAACCTTCAATCGAATCCAGGGTTTGAGGGTTACTTGAGGCACTCCATATTATCCTCGCACCTAAGAACAACCACGTAAACACGACCGGAGCAAAGATGACCAAAATTATTAGCTCTCTGCCTGTCAGTTGTGCTGAACTTTTATCCTCTTTGACTTCCTCTTTATCCTGCTCTTTATCCACCATTATTCCACACTGCTATTCCAATTATGATAGTTGCAATACAGTTTACACCAAGTAATATCGTTACGCCTAATAGCATGGTATCCATGCCACCTATCGTACCCCTAAGTCTACCTATATCTCCTCTTAAATCAGATATAGAAATTAGTAATCTTTGTATGTCCATGATTAGCTAGGAGAGAATGTAGAGTACGTTACTGATACTCTTCCTTTATCATATGATTTCACCTTGGCTTTCAATTCATTCATCCATTTTTGTTTAAAATAATCTCCATTTATGGTGACTGCATTTCCTACTGCATCTGTATGTGCATATGCAGACTGTACGGTACTCCATTGTGCGTCTGGTATTGTAATTGTGATTACTGTATCTGCCATGATAATCTCCTATTTGGATTCTAAGGCTAATAGCCTTGATTCTAATGTATGTATTCTTTCCTGCATTTCATTTTGCTTTACATAACCCTGCCATATAGCACCGTTATGTAGTCTTTGTAAGGCTGAAGTATTTAGAAGTCCGCCGTTTTCAAGTGTGTCTCCAAGAACTCCTGCCTCTACTAAATCCTTTTCGTTGTATTTAACGAAGTCATCCCATTTATCTCTAACCATACCTTCAGCCCCTGATGAAGATTTAGCATGGTCAAATGCTCGTATTAACTGAGCATCATCATAGGAGTCAGAAAACGCAATATGGGCATTAGTTGATGGACTATAAACGTCACCATCCTCGTCTATCATAAATCTTGTAAGGTTTGAACCACCACTAAGTGTTCTGATAGCAAATATATTTCCATTAGCAGTTACGTTTGCTAACCCATCTGAACCGTCCTGTTCAGCCACATAAAAGTCTATAAGACCTGCTGCCGTATTACCTTTTCCTGTATCTGCCGTACCGCCAACTGAGTCTATTCTCATATTACGGCTATTTGCCGCATCTTCTCCAAGTGATTTGATTAAAAGTCCTCCTACTGTAGGTGAGGATTTTTCAAATACTGCAAAGTTATCTGCATCTGTATCCTGACCAAAGGTTGCTGTATCCATTCCTGTGTCAATATCCGTACTGCTAAAAGCAAGTATAGGGCCATCTCCTGCACCTTGATTGATTATCAATCCGGGTTTAGTTCCCATACCCCCATCTCGTGGATCAGCAGTTTGACCTATAAGAAGTTGTCCATATCTATTAAGCCTCATTACTTCAGCAGAATTTACATCTGTTCCACCGGGATTAAGTTCCCATTTAAACCCAGCCGGATTATCGTTGCTTGCAGTAACACCGTCTGAATATGCACTAAATACTGCTGACTCTCGTGTGTAAGTATAAGCATTTACATCCCCATCACCAGACGCAAACCATATCTTTCCCAATTCATCTCCATCTGCTAATACTGTAGAACCACCTATTGTGCCGTCTTTATCTTTAATAAAGGCTAGAGTTCCACCTGCGGCATTATCATCCCACCTACCTATGACAATGTTTGTATCTAAATGCCCTGTTCCAAGAATATTAATCGGCCCTGCATCTGGCTTATACATCTTGGTATTGGTATCAGCAGCAGAGGCAGTTCCTCCACCGAATACTGATATACCACCACCACTCATGTCTATGTGTTGAGCGACTACGGTACTGCCGCCATCATTTCCTGATATGGTAATATCGCCATCGCTATTAGTTGAGGAAATAGTATTACCGTTAAGATTTAAATTATCTACAGTAAGAGCCAAGATACCAGTTAATGCTCCATTAAAAGCAACTGCACCGTTAATATCTACTGTAGTATCTGACTCAATTGTAAGTACACCGTCAGAAGACTGGTGTATAAATGTACCTGTGTCTCCAAAAGTCAACTTGTTAGTTGAATTTAAAGTTAATCCAGTACCATCTGTATGAGTTAAAGTAGTGTCATTATCTGCTCCAAATCCTAGAACAGCAGAGTCGCTGTTCAGTTTTAAGTCATTGCTTACTAGAACTGCGGTAGAAGCATTAAGGTCTATGGTTGCCTCTCCATCGACAGTCATCACACCGTCTGATGATTGATGTATGAATGTTGCAGTATCACCGAACAATATCTTTTCGGTACTGTTCATAAATATTTCATCAGAGAACTTAAAGTAGTCCTCGTCTTCCATCCATGTGATAACACCATCGGATGTATTAGCATCAAAGGTAAGGGATATATCTGTGTCTGCACCTGATCCTATAGTCAGGGCATCCACGTTCATATCGAATGACATGGCAGCAGCATCACTTGATGTGATTGTCCATACCTTGGTAAGAGTTCCTGCCTTCATGACATCGAACTCAATCTGTCCATCTTCACTACCGGCAGTCACATCTGTTGCAACGACTGTCATACGTGCAAATTCATCTATATTACCGCCAGAGTCAGCAAGTTTAAACGACATGTATATCTCATCATCGTCTGCTCTGGTGGAATTAGCACCGCTGAATACAGCTACCTGATTAGCTACAGCATCAGTGAGGTTTGTGAACGTAGCAGCAGGAGTTGTAGCCGCCTCGTTATTACGTACATCAATCTCTTTAAGGGATATCTCG
>Ga0208315_1001510_pt1 | contig 11651 bp, 17 predicted proteins | sample MalvireepMed_215_FD_184239 | JGI IMG/M metagenome (GOLD analysis project Ga0208315, IMG submission 184239) | Marine viral communities from the Global Malaspina Expedition - Malaspina viral metaG DeepMed_215 (SPAdes) (version 2) | ecosystem: Environmental > Aquatic > Marine > Oceanic | place... | reverse complement strand
CGATTATGATGATTACGAAGAATTTATCTAGAGAGTTAAGAAAGGTTTTAATAATGTTGTACGAATTGAAAGTTAACCGAAGAGAAGTACCCGAAGATCAGAGCTTTAGCCGCAAGGTTAAAGTCATGGTCAAGGGCGACGTAAGGTTTGAGTATGTTCTTGATGAGCGTGACTACACTTACTCTGTTCCGGTCGAAGCTGGTCAGGAAGTGCGAGTTGATTACCATGAGCAAGGGGCGGCGGCTGACTATGTAATGTTTACTGCCGGTGATGACAACTTTGGCTTCACGCTGAAGCATTACTCTATCCTGCTGGACGGTCACGTAGAAGTCACACCGGAACCTGAAGCACCTGAGCTTCCTGGGTTCCCTGGAGTGGCCCCTCTGCGAGACGAGGACGGCGAAGAAGGTATCCCGTTTGATGCAGACCTCAATTGATTCAGGTACTCTATAAGGATATGGGGGGTAGACTAATTCTCTGCCCCCCTTTTTAATGTACTATGCAAGCTACACTGTATTCATACGAACTGGAAATTAACTATCGTTGCCCTAACTGTCGATTGTTTTTTAGATTAAGAAACAAAGACATACCCATAACCAAAGAGACTACATACGACTGTAAAAGTTGTAAAGAAGTAATTACAATTCCTCCAATGGAATTAAAGATTAAAGAAAAGAAAAAGAAGAGTACGTCGAAGATGTCACACCGCCTAGCTAAGAAGTCATTAGTCTCATACGGATGGACTAAAGAAGAGGCCGATGACATTTTAAACGAAGTAAGTAAAGAACACGACACTACAGACGTTGCATCTCTGGTTAAACTAGCGTTCTCCTATGCGGAGCCAATAGCACGATGACAAGCCTAAGACCACAGAAGTTTTCTGAAATACTGGGTCAGGATAAAGTAAAAGAAACATTGCTGATAGCAATTAATTCAGCAAAAATAAGACAAGCCCCACTCGCCCACACTCTGATCGACGCTAATGCGGGTTGCGGCAAAACAACATTCTGTTACGCCATCGGCAATGAGCTTGATGTTCCTGTCAAGACTCTCTTGGGGCCGAACATCCGTTCTCTTAAGCATCTGGTTCCTACGCTGCTTGAGATGAAAGACAATGAAGTTCTTTTCATTGATGAGATTCACCGGATGAACATTAAGATATATGAGTCTCTGTACACGGTACTTGAAGATTTTAGAATAGACCTACCAGTTGAAAACGCAGAGGGTAAATTTGATAACGTCAGCTTTGACCTAGTCAAGTTCACTATGCTTGGGGCTACTACCGAGGCTGGTGCGTTGCCCGTTCCCTTTAGAGATAGGTTCAAACTGAAGTTTACCCTTACCTTATACAGTGCGGACATACTGGCTAAACTTATTGAAATGAATTGTGATAAGCTAGAAGTCCCGCTGTCTCAGGATGCGGTCACGGCCCTGGCGGAAGCTAGTCGAGGAACGCCCAGGATCGCCAACGGGCTGCTTGAATGGGTGAGGGACTACCGTATTAGCAAGGGATTAAAAGTCGTCTCTAGGGACGATTTACGGGCCTCTCTGACGATGCGGGATATTGGCGAGGACGGGTCAACCCAGAACGACCGCAGGTATTTAAAGTTTCTGAAAAAACAAAAAAGTCCCATAGGTGTGGGTACAATTGCATCAAGCTTAAACATGAATATAGATACAATTGAAACAGTAGTCGAACCGTGGCTCCTGTCAAGAGGTAAAATAATTAAGACTTCCAGGGGCCGAATAGCCCTCTAGGATGGTGGAAATTAACAATGGAGGGTGTATATATGTCATATGAAGATAAAGACACTATTGTAGCAAACTTAGAGGATGGGTGGAAGATTGACGAGGTGGTTATATTGGAAGGGACAGCCTACTTGGTGCTGGAGATTAATGCAGCCGACCAGATGGCGACTCTTGAAAGACTAGGAACCTTTACTTGGTAGATATTAAATGAGTAATAAAAAAAGCTATTCGTATAGAAAAGATGTTCGCACCGATGCGGAATTTAAGCGGGACATTAACTCTCGCAGTAAGAAGGAAAAGTTTCTGGTCGATGTCTTTACTAAAGAGCTTGAGTTTAGAGGATCAACAGTCGAGATGATCGACAACGGAGTAGATAACAGCGGCAAGGTCATTAAAGGTAACACGACTACTGCTGCCGATTACCTAGCCACAATAGACGGGGAGAAGGTCGAGCTAGAAGTTAAAAACTCCCCCGTAGAACATAAGTGTACATTTAAAGTTTTTCTTTTAGAGAAGTACGTGGAGGCAGGTGCGTCTATCCTGCTATTCTACAATACTGGTAACATTAACTATGATGTCACTAAGATGGATTACGGCAAGGCTCGATGGGCCATTGTCAGTACCGAAAGCATCGCCAAGATGCTAGAGGATAAAAAAGATGTTTATTACAGTGAGCCGAAGTTTGGAAATAAAATCTGCTTACGTATCTATAAAAAAGAATATGATACTTATTTCGACTCAGAGTCACTCACCTATTATGGAGAATGAAGTAGTATGAGAAAAAAGCCATCCATCGAGATCAGCGATGATTATGCGATGGTTAAATTTGGTAGACTAACCTTTTATTATGGTTATGAAGAGACTATCCCTGAAGAACCCGTAGAAGGTGAAGATTGGGAATACGCCTTTGTAGTAAGACGGGGGAAGAAAGAGTTGGTTAGATGGGATAAGAAATATATAGTCAAGAGGATCGCAGACGATGCCGACCTTTGGGGGCCAGAGTCAGTATTGATTGCTGGCATGGCAACCTGGATGAGTGATAATGGGATAAAGTAGGTAACAAAAGGACGATAATATGGCTAAACTAAAGAAGGGGCAGAAGCTCTGTCCTAACTGCAAAAAGATCAATGCGGCTAGACAACGAGTGTGCAAGCACTGTCTGAAGCAATTTGTTTCCAAGAATACCCCTATTAAAAATGAAATAAAAGATTGGCAAAATATAGAGATTGGAACCTATATTAAAGTAGTGCAGGGTACAGGCCCGTATTTCTTGCCTAAGAGAGACTCCGAAGAAGATGGAGTTGTGGCTAGAGAACGAATTTGCATGGGCGATACTGGTGTATATAAGGTGATGGGTATCCAGAAGGATGGGCTTATTACATGCGGAACTACCATCAGAAATGGTGGCTTTTCATTCCTGTATATGGGGCCATCAAAAAAATCAAAATTAACGGGTATGCAATTAGAGGCCCACAGAATATTATTAAAGAAAGTGAAAAAACATGGCAGACAATATCACGGCGACCGCAACGGTAGAAAGCGATATTAATTTTACATTAATAAAAATAGGCTCAAATACCCAAAACGAATCGGCCTCACTTAACTATTCAGAAAGTTTCGTGGACGGCACAATTAGCGGTTCTAATCAAATCAACTATGGGGTCATTCTCAGCGGCTCTCTGACCGCTAACGAGAGAACCTATCTCGATATGCAAGCCCTCACTAAAGAGGCGTTTGACATAAATACGAGTGTCCAGTTTTCTACTATTCGGAGTATGATTGTAGAGAACAGAGTCCAAGTGTCAGGTGGTGGAGATATTGGCATTGCTGCCAGTGGCGTTAGCACCGGACTATTCGGTCTATTCAATGGTGGTACTGGCATGATGAGAATTAAGCCCAGGGGAACCTATATTTACTCCGACGTTCTGGACGGCCTCCCAGTCACCGCCACCGCACGACAAGTAATTCTTAATGATATGGACGGCTCTGGTGCTGGCTATAGAGTTGTTGTAGTCGGCGTAACTGGCTAAAGACTATAGTGGTCTTAACAGGATAGGAAAATATATGAATAGGCTATTTGGGACAATGGCATATGCCTGTGGTGCTATGGATCGTGTGGACGACGGCGGTGCTGGTTGGAGGAATGACATCGAGCCGTTCATTAATTCTTTGGGGGCTGGCTTCTTAAACCCCTGCGACAAACCAATCTCTATTGGTTTAGAAGATGCCGAGCATAGAGATAGGCGGCATGAGCTAAAGATGTCGGGCGACTTTGAATCCATGTCTACTGAGATGAAAACTATCAGGGCTGTGGATTTAAGAATGGTAGACATAGCTCATTTCTTAGTAGTCAATATTAACTTAGATCATAAGCCGTGTGGAACGATAGAAGAAATCGTTACTGCTAATCGGCAACGCAAGCCCATCCTTATTCAGGTCGATCAAGGTAAGAGTGCCTGTCCTGATTGGATTCTAGGGATGCTTGGCCCGAAGGGTCATAATATGATATTTGATACGTGGGAAGAACTAAAAGATTATTTAACTATGATAGATAGCGGATCAGAGGAAGAAGTTGCTCATTTAAATCGTCATGGGCGATGGGTGTTCTTTGATTTTCATAAGATTTTTAATAACAATGTCGCTGGCTTTACTGGTTATAAGCATTGTCAAGCATAGTCGTTAATTAAAGGAGTACGGTATGAAAGTACTATGGATCAGTGATTTTAATGTAGGTAACAATCCAGGTGGATCGCAACGAACAGACGATCATATTATTCAAGAGGGAATTAAGCTGGGACATGAAATCGTTGGCTTTAACCTTGAGAGCGACGAGGCTTTACTCTCAGATGAGTATGACCTAGTAGTCAATGGCAACCTGGAGCACCTGAGTATTAAAAGACCCCATGTGTTACCATATATTCTGGAACACCCTAACCATATTCGTTATGAGCATGATGCTAATTCCTATCTAACTCAGGATCAAAGGCGAGAACTTTTTGGTACGGCTAAGAAGAACTTCTTTCTTTCAAAGTTTCATCACGAAACATTCTTTCAGCTATATGGCGACATCTTCCACGATGTTCATATCATCACCTCCCCCATTGACATTGATAGATTTAAGATTGTCAATGCAGTAGAGGACAGGGAAGACAAGGTGTTGTATCTGGGATATATGCACTTCCTGAAGGGTACGCACAACTTCTTTACCCATGTAATGAGAAACCCTGACACTCAATTTGCGATGGCTGCTTGGGGAGATAAGAATCTGGAGCATACCGCTAAAAGATTTAAAAATATAGAATGGTTGGGTCAGGTTGCCTATAGGGAAATGCCACAGCTACTCAATAGATTTAAAACTTTATACTATCATCCCGCAAAGTTTGAGCCGTTTTGTCGATCAGTAGGCGAAGCTCTGCTATGTGGTATGAGTTTAGACGTAACAGACAATATCGGTGCGGTACACGACTTCAAGGCATACGGATATGATAAGTTGCAGGAGATGTGTTCTCAGTCCAAGCATAGATTTTGGGAGCTAGCCGTTCAGACAGAGGTGGTAGCACAATGACCGTAAGTCTAGACTATAATATTCCTGTATTGTCTGAGGGTCAGCCTATTAATGTGGGCGTGATCGGAAGAGGCTTTGTAGGAGGGTCTATCTTTAAGTTTCTTACAGAGAAAGCCCCTGGTCACTGGAGAGTAAGGTCTTACGATCTGTCTGATGATGCAGACATGGCTACAGCGTATGATCTCCTTGTTCGCACCTCTGACATTATCTACCTGTGTCTCCCGACACCTATGGACAAAGAAGGTAAGTGTTGCCTCGACATAGTCCATAGTGCCGCAGAGCTTTTGAACGATAAGGCTAAACAGTATAATAAAATACCGACGCTGTTGATTAAGTCTACTATGGTTCCAGGCACTACAGAGAAACTACAGGAGGCGTATCCTCATTTATTTATTGTTACTAATCCTGAGTTCTTGACAGAGCGATCTGCTTATGAGGATTTGAAAAATTCTACGAAGCATGTACTAGGATTCCAGATTGACGCCAATGGTCGCCGTGAGATGCTTGACTTTTATCATAAGCGTCTATGGCCCGAGGCCGACATTATTTATTTAAGTTCTATTGAGGCAGAACTGGTAAAGTATCTAACTAACAGTTACTTTGCAGTTAAAGTGTCTTTCGCCAATCATATATATCAGTTAAGCGAAGCTCTAGGAGTAGACTATAATTCATTTATTAACAAGGCCATCTCTGCCGATCCACGCATCGAGCAGACCCACTGGCAAGTGCCAGGGCCAGATGGCAAGTTGGGGTTCGGTGGTAGCTGCTTCCCCAAGGATTTAAACGGTATGATTACCCTCTTTAAAGAGCAGGGCTTGTCACCGTACTTGCTCCAGACAGCCTTAAACTACAATAGTCTGATTCGACCGGAAAAGGATTGGGAACAGTTAGTGGGTAGAGCAGTTGTAAAGGAAGAATAATGGCTACGGTAGGTTCAATAGTCTATGCTACAAAGTCTGGACTAGGGATTTTAGCAAAATTATTGTATGAAGCAAAAATTATTGATAAAGTTCTTGTGGTTCAGCATCCTAAGTTCGACTCCCATATAGAATGGTATGAGTCTGAGGATACGTTCTGGGGTAGAAGTGGCGACACGACAGGTGGTGATGAGTTCCTCAAGTCTATAGATACTTTATTCCTTTTAGAAGCCCCATTGCCTGACCCCTTTGATTGGGCATTAGTCCAGAAGGCTAAGTACCTCGGTAAGAAGGTGGTGCTTATGCCAATGTATGAGTCCACGCCTCGACAACATCTCTCTGTTGCGGTGGATCAAATCATATGCCCCTCAGAATTAGATTTAGAATACTTTAGAGATTTTGATTCTACATTCATTCCTGTTCCTTCTCCCAACGATGTTGAGTGGAACCTACGAGAAACTGCTAACGTCTTTGTGCATAACGTAGGTCATGGAGGAATCTTCTCCCGCAACGGCACAGTGGAACTGATTGAGGCTTTACCTCTTATTAAATCAGATATAAAACTAATTATACGCATACAGCCTGACGCTGGCCCTGAGCTATTAGACCTAGTAGATAAGGTTGATGATCCCAGGGTTGAAGTAGTCACGAAGCAAATCCCGTTTTCCGAGTTATGGTCAACCGGAGATGTATTTCTTTTTCCAGAAAAATTTAACGGGCTGTCTTTACCGCTACAAGAAGCATATACTGCTGGTATGTGTGTCATGGCCGGTGATAGGTTTCCTATCAACAGGTGGCTCCCACAAGAGCCTCTAATCCCCGTTAAGGGACACTTCTATACTGAACTGCCCTGGATCGGAATAAAGGTTAAGAACGCAATTATGGAGCCTCAAGACATCGCCTCGACCATCGACAATTGGGCGGGCAAAGACATTACGAAGTTGTCGTTGAGGGGTAAAGAATGGGCGAAAACAAATAACGGCGAATCCCTAAAGCCTCAATATGATCGGATATTAAGATGAATAATTTTTGGATGGACGAAGCAGAACAAAATTTTCTATTAGATTATATAGAAAACAATAACGTTAAAAGTATGCTGGAGTGGGGATCAGGAGATTCCACTCTTACTCTGCAAAACAAGGTAGAGAGATTAACTTCTGTCGAACATCATTTAGGATGGTATAATAAATTAAAGCCTCAACTTAATGAGAACGTAGAATATATTTATGCTCCCCCAAATAATCCAGATTGGGAAAAACAATACAATGAAACCGGTCAGAAAAATGCGGCTGGTGACGATGGAACCTTTACAGACTTTGCCACCTATGTTCACGCTCCGCTACGGAATGCCCCTCTAGAGGGATATGATTTAATCTTTGTTGATGGTCGAGCTAGAGCCGCCTGTGCGTTTGCTTCTCAGTTTTTCATACGTGATTATTCTAATAGTAGAATATTTATTCATGACTTTGGGCCAGAAGCACGACATCCAAGCCTGGGCCATAGAACATACTATGATATAGTTCTAGAATGGCTAGAGCTAGATAAGCAGGTTAAGACAATGGCATGCTTTAAGGTTAAGACATGAAAATGATTTATTCATTTCGATTCTGGGCATTTATCCAGGTAGTTTGTTTCCTAGTCATCTTATCTTGGACAATGATACCTGTTTGGAGTTGGCTGTGGATTGCTGCGATATTTGAAGGGATGCATCAGTTTTTTTCATACATGAGTAGGAACTTTGAACCGCCACAACGAAGGCTGTAAGGTTAGATATGAGGATATTATACTTAGGTAAGCACGGACAGCAGAATAATGACGATGAGGGTGCTATTAGTCACAGCTTAACTAGGTTGGGCCACACCGTCACGCTCTTTCAGGTGGAGGATTTGGCGTGGGACAGGGAAAACCTGAATGCTTTAAGTAATGACTATGACATTGCACTGTTTCATAAGCTACCTGTCGATTATGCTCGGTATGTTTGTGATAGGTGGCGAGGGGTTTGCTGGTTCTTTGATCCTATTGATAAAGGTTTCGATTGGAACGATCAATACGCACACGGCATTAAAGATTACCTCTATAAAGGCTTTTTTACAGATGGTGATTTTGTAAAATCAGAAGATAGGCTTAATATACACTTGTTGAGGCAGGGGTTTGATGCTCCCGAGTCAACCCCTAGACTTACAGTAGAAGAACAGCCTAATGAATGCGAGCGAGACTTGCTATTTATCGGCACTGTAGGACATGGTGGATATAAAGATAGAGAGCTTACCCTTAGATTCTTAATTGATAAATACGGCTCTGTAGCCCATACTCAATACAGTATCTTTAAGCAAAATCTAACCGAGATTTGCCAAAACACCAAGATCATGCTGGCTATGCCCCCCGTTACTGATAACTACTGGTCTAATAGAGCTTATCTGTTGACTGGTAGGGGAGCTTTTCTATTGCATCCGTATTCGGAGCAGCTAGCCAAGCAGTTTAAAAATTCTATAGGATTTTATCACGATAAAGCAGATTTGGAAGATAAAATAGAGTATTACCTGGAAAGACCTAGACTAAGGTGGAATATGCAGACGCATGCTCAACATCTAACTCTATCACAACATTTATATAAGCATCGCGTCCGAGACTTAATGGAGATATGCAATGTCTGATATACGAGAAAAGGGCAAGCCGGTCGGTGATCCAGACTTCTGGAAGGGCAGGATAGAAGAGGCGTTTAGAGCCTGTGATCTACGTTATTCGGTATTTCGTTCTCCTGAGTCAGAGTGGCGAAAAGTGGTCGAACACCACAAACATATTATAAACGATCTTATCCCTCTGGAGACTGAGGGCAACCCAACAAGGGTCTTAGACGCTGGCTGTGGCTACGGTAGGGCATCTGAGTGGATTCCTGAGTCCGTGCAATATACGGGCGTCGATCTGTCTCCCGACTTCATCCATTTTGCTGGTGAGTTGTACCCAGACCGCACATTCCAGGTGGGCGACCTAACCAGCTTACCTTTTGAGAACAATACCTTTGACTGGTCGTTCTGTGTCAGCGTTATGATTATGGTAGTCCAGAATCTTGGCTGGTCGAAATGGGAAGCAATACAGAATGAGCTATTGAGAGTATCTAAAAATGTATTATGTTTAGAATATGGCACTACAGACACAGATACCGAATCCGACACCTATTATCTAGTTCGATCTAATGGCTGAAGAACCTAGAAACACCAACTATAAAGAACTGCTGGCAGGTGGATATGTTGCCATACTTGTCCCTAGAGCAGCTAGTAGGACTATGAGAAGCTACTTTCCGTCCTGGCTTTGGCATGCTACTGACAAGGTATATCAGTCTAGGATACATAATCAAAAAATAATAGATAGGGATATAGATCATTTCCAGGGAAATAAGGCGGTAGCCTGTGTTAGATCACCCTACACTCGAATGGTTTCTTTATGGAAAAGTATAAAGGTAGCCAAGCGTATACGGCTACCTAGACTAGCTCCACGTATGCCGTTTGATGAGTTTATAGATATCATTCGAGACAATATATATGGCGACGTTCACTACCAGCCTCCCTCTTCTTATATACCAGAAGAAACTACTATTGTTAAATTAGAAGATTTTAAAGAAGATATGCAAAAGTATAACGACTTGCACGAGGAGATTAATATTGCTGTAGAGTCCGTGTGTGCCCAGGTAGTAGGATTTACCGGAGCAGCCCCCACTCTTGAGGATGTGATGACTCCTGAAATCGAGCGTATAATTCAAGATATATATTCTAGTGACTTTGAAAGATTTGGATATGAAAACAATTGTCTTTAGTTGTAAGTATAGCAATATACTGCCCTACTTCGCTATACAATTTAATAAACACTTTGACTCTAATCAAGAAGTCATAGTATTAAGCCCTTGGGACGAACTGCCGCCCCTTCCTGCTAATTTCTCGCACTTCAAGCTACCCGAATTTAGCCCTTCATGGTGCAATGACCTGATGCCCTTTTTCGATCAGTTCCATGACGAGTATTTTCATTCTTGTATGGAAGATCACTTTCTACATGATCCAGTCAACATGGATATTTTTGCAGAGGCCGAAAAGTTGGTGCGTGAAGGCACAATTGATAAGTTTGGATTCCAGGTTGGACATAGACCAGGAGAGGGTGCTAGACGATTTCCCGATAACCCTATGTTTATTAAAGTAGCAAAAGAGGATAATGTTGTTTCTTCGCTACAGCCCAGCATTTGGCGTTTATCTATGTTCAGGGAACTGCTAGAGAGAACTCGTGACCGTAATGCTTGGCAGTTTGAGACTATGAACAAGCAACCGACGCTACCCGACGAGTTTACTGTCTTTTATTGTCCTGAGCCAGAGCCATATCCGGTGCAGGACGTTGTTAGAAGGAACGTGAACAATACACACTATTGGAGTAGGTTCGTTAAAGGTGAAGAAAATATTAAAGTATTTCAACAGGCTACGCAGGAGTTATTTAAGTAATGGAAATAACAGTAGGTAATCTGATTGACCAGTTGTCCATCGTCAACCTTAAAATTTGGATGCTGGAAGATGTAAAACGCGACAGCGACGATGACAAGGCTATCGCTGATGCCTGTCGTAAAACGAACACACTTAACGTGCAGAGAAATCAACTCATCGCAGCTATTGATGAGAAGATAGAGGGCGAATCTTCAGCAGTCAACACCAAGATATATGGTTCAAATAAATGAAGACTTATATTTTCCAGCGTGACACTTCTCCCTACGTTATTAATTTAGTTAAAGAAATTAAGTTAATAGATGGCTTAGAGGTAGTGGCCGATCCTGAACTGGCAGATGTGATATTTTGCCTACAGTTTGGTAACGACAATGCGGCTTTGGCCTTGCAGGAGTATTATCCCGACAAGCCTTTTATTACTTATATTTGGGATTTGTATGCGAGTACACTGTTTGATACAAGGGGTTATAATTGGGAGGGATTTGAGAAGGTATGTCGTAATAGCGAGCATTGTATTACGGTAGCGGAGGGTCAGCGTCAGAGAGCATTAGATATTTATGAATTAGAAGAAGATAAGATTACTGTGGTCAAGCGTTATGCAGAATTATTTGATTACGACGATATTCAAGATAAAGATTATATTTATCAACCTCTACGTTGGTATCCATTTGATCCACAGAATAATTGGCTACAGGTAGCCGCCGGTATACTACAGTTGCCTTTCAGCGTAACAGACAGAGGGCAGGGCAGTGAACTTCCCTTGACAAAATATAAGGATGTACTTGCAAATTCATCCTTTTTAGTATCTCCATATTGGGAGCATAGCACTGGTGGACTGTCTTGTATCCAAGCATATAATCTAGGCAAGCCCATTCTATATTCGGCAACAGAGTATAATGCTGGACATGAATACTTGGGAGAGAGAGCAATATATTTTAGCCC
>Ga0208315_1001503_pt1 | contig 11691 bp, 27 predicted proteins | sample MalvireepMed_215_FD_184239 | JGI IMG/M metagenome (GOLD analysis project Ga0208315, IMG submission 184239) | Marine viral communities from the Global Malaspina Expedition - Malaspina viral metaG DeepMed_215 (SPAdes) (version 2) | ecosystem: Environmental > Aquatic > Marine > Oceanic | place... | reverse complement strand
GTAAATTACACAGACAAATATAATTTACCAACTGGAGTCTCTAATGCTCTCCGAAATATTAATTCCTCCTATAGCAGAGGAGACTCCGACATATCAGTTACACAACTAATAGACTCCCCACAGATTAAAATTTTAAAAGAAAAGTATGATGACCAGATAGAGCAGGATCTATCGGAAATGTTTTGGTCAGTTCTAGGCACTTCAGTTCATCACATTATTGAACACAGCGATACAATTATTGAACACAGCGATACAACAGAAAACACAATCAAGGAAAAAAGATTTTATGGCGAATGCAATGGATGGAAAATATCTGGTGCAATAGATAGGATAATCATTGAAGAAGAATAAGGCAATAATTCCACCTAAAAAGGTCAGGGTAGAGGATTACAAATGCACAAGTGTTTGGTCTATCATTTATCCTAAAGAGAGTTGGACTCATCAATTGAATGTGTATGCTTGGTTGTTGCGACAAAATAATTATCTTCCCATATCTTTATCTATAATTGTTTTAGCGAGAGATTGGCAAAAGTCCAAAGCTCAAGAAGCAATGAATAATGGTGGCAACTATCCACCGCTTCCCATTCATAAGGTTGATATACCTTTATGGTCAGATGAAAAGCAAGATGCTTATGTCAGGGATAGAGTGGAAACACACCAACAAGCCGATATGCTTTTTCATACGCAAAACATTCAAGTTGGCTGCACCGATGAAGAGAGATGGAAAAATCCACCAACTTTTGCAGTTAAAGTTAAAGAAAAAAAACGAGCATTAAAAATTTTTGATCTTGAGGAAGATGCTCAAGATTATGCCAAGAATACTTTGAACTCTTATGTAGAAGAGAGATTAAGTATAGCGAGACGATGCAAGGATTATTGCAATGTCAAGCAATTTTGTGAACTAGCTCTAAAGGAGGGCTATTAATATGAAACCAACACACGAACTATTTTATATCGAGGAATATGTCGATAAGAATACAGGGCAACCTCGAAAAAAAAGAGTGGTGTGGGCAAAGGGTTGGGAAAATCAAGATAAGTATGACAATAATGCCACTTATTTTACTTTCCCTCTAGGCAAGGATGGTTTTAAACTTTTTGTAAAAAAGGTTAGACCAGAAAGACCTATACAACAGCAAGGTGGCTACCAAGCGCAACAGCAAGGGTATCAACCACCACCGCCTGTAAATCACGCACCACCACCAACTGAAGATGAAATCCCATTTTAAAATATGGAGTTTCCCTTTACAAAAGAAGAGGTTAAGATTTTAAAAAAGATATGTGAAAATCCTATCTTTAAGGAGTCTCAACCTCTTCCTACTTTAGATAAAACACCATTCCCATTGCAAAATATAAAAAGATTGGTTTGTAATTTTTATAAAATCAAAGAAGAACACTTGTCAGGGAATAGAAGAGATAGGCATTTTGTCCAAGCCAGAAGAGATTACTGCCACTTGGCTTTTAGGAAAACTAAACACAGCACAAAAGTCATAGGCGATAAAATAAAAAGAAATCACACATCAGTCATTCATCATTTAGGCAAACAGCCAATCAACATAGACAAGATTTTAAATGAATAAGTATCGTTCAGGATTAGAAGTATCAATTGCCAAGCAACTTAAAAAATTCAGAATTAAGTTTGATTACGAAAAATTAGTGATCTTATATACACGACCTGCACAGTCATCCACCTATACTCCAGACTTTAGATTAGCTAATGGCATTATCATTGAAACTAAAGGTCGGTTTGTTGTCTCGGATAGAAAAAAACATTTACTTATTAGAAAACAGTATGGCAATAAATACGACATTCGCTTTGTGTTCAGCAATGCAAAAGCAAAAATTTATAAAGGATCAAAAACAACTTATGCCGACTGGTGCATCAAGTATGGTTTTAAATTTTTTAACAAAACAATCCCTATCAAATGGATCAAGGAGAAATATGGCACTCATCGTTCTTAACGCACTCATTTTATCAGTGTTAATTTTCATAGCTTTTATGGTTTTTGTCATCGGCAGGAATTTAGATGAAAAAAAATAAATGGGATACCCAAAAAAACACAGAGGCAGGAGAAAGATTGGATCAAAGAAAAGAAGGAACAGGAAAAGACAGAAAATGGGAAGAAAGGGAAGAAGAAGGTAAATGAAAAACCACACTAAAATATTTCAAAATTTCTGGTGGGATGAACTCACATTAGCTCAAACCGAGCAATGTTTTATGAATGGCGAGGATGATGATTGCAAGAATTTTGATGGAACTAATGTGCATCATATTAAAAGAAGAAAAAGTGGTGGGAGTAAATGCCTTGACTATGAGGAAAATCTCGCTGCTCTCTGTATTTCCTGCCATAAAAAAGCCGATCAACAACCTGGTCATCAGGAATTTAACAAGCGAGTGCGAATTAAAACACTCCGAATGATAGCCGATAAACTGGAGAGTGAATTAAGATGAGTCTTGATAATACTTTAAACAGGTACGATCCTCACAAGATTGCTGAATCTAAAATGGAAGCAATTAAAAATTACAGAACAGCTAAAAGAATTTTTAATAAGCTAACGAGGATTAAGGATGAAAAGGAAAAGGGAAGATACCTGCATTATCGTTTTTTATCTAATGAAAAACACAGCGTTGAGGATGCCAAAGCCAAAGCAAGAATAGATCCTGAAGTTACCGAAGTTGTTTCTAAATTGGAACAGGCGGAAGAATTGATGGATGAATCCTTTTCAGAATTAGATCGCATTACCACAAAAATAGAACTGATGGCTGATGCCAATGCAAATTTGAGAGCTGAAATGAAACTTGGGAGCTTGACTCCGTAATGAGTTGGCATCAAAAAGAAAAACAAATGATTAACGACCTGAACAGGTCAGTGTTCGTTCAAGATCCAATCAACAAAGCAACAGATCCAATGAGTCCTGTTGATGCCCATAACACGAATTATGTCATAGAGTTGAAGAATCGTGAAGAGTACGCATCAGAAATATTTGATGGCTCTTTAATAGAAAAGGACAAGTACGATTATTTAGTTAATAATTGTGGTGACAGGATTCCTGCTTATATTTGCAGCTTCACTGATGTATCTTATTATGCGTGGAATTTAAAAAAAGTTCTTGAGCCAGAATGGTATGATAAAATCCTGCCAGAAACCAGTCACTTTGATAAAACTGGATGGATCAATAAGAGAGTGGGAAATTTATATTTAAAGGATGCCACTAAATTATTAGTGAAACATAAATTTGCAGCCAATGAAAAATCTAAAGGGAAAATTTAATGAGTAAGAAAATAATTAAGATTGAACAAATAGAGGAGGGAGGCAAAAACGAAAAAGGCGTTGTCGTGGACAAGCTATGGAAACTGTATTTTGAAAATCACGAAGTGCCTCGCATTGTAGATAAGACGCAACTGCAAGAACTGGCGCAAAAGGGAACAAGTCCTCCTAAAAGCATATTCTCCGTAACAAGGTGGGGATCAACCTTCTCTCCCACCCTGACGGATAAAACTTTTTACTGGTGGATTGTTATTTATGATGATCGCAGCCATACAGTATTACTGCCCAATGAATTTTATGATTTGTTATATGAAGGACATCGAAAAGAAGAAGAGGAATTGCATCCTAAAAAAGAAACTCCAATAGATAATCCTTTTTTATTTACAGATAGAATTACTACTTCAGAAGAAAAGGAAGAACTTAAAACATTAAGAAAAGAATTAGATGCTGATGAGGCATTTAAAATAGGATTGCACTTACACGATGACGAAATAGAAGAAGAGGCAAAAAATGAATAGACTTTATGAGATAAAAGATGTAGCAGTTAGGTTAAATAGACATCCTCGCACTTGCAGGAAAGACATTAAAAACTTACAATCCCAATTTCCCAACGATCCTGCTTTACATACATATATTGGTAAGCGATTACGATTTACCAATGAACATATTGAAAGGATAGTTGTATTATGCTCAAAGCCGAAAGAAGAAAAGACCTAAACAGTAAAGTTTATTATGTAACTGGAACTTTTTATTTTGAAGGAGAGTCCAGGTATGTGAAAAATAGAAGTTGCCGAACAACAGAAAAAAGAGAGGCGAACAAGTTTGTCTATAAGTTAATTGAGGATTTAAAAAAGGATATTATTCAGTATAAAAGCAAAAAGTATAGTGCTGCTGCCGATTTAAAAATTGCTGATGATGATCCGGATACCACCCCATCCTTGAATACAATCTCTCTGGTGGAAAAGACAAAAGAATTTTTAGGCAACTATGATATTCGCACCATTGATAATGATTTAATACGAAAAAAAGCATTTGAATCTTATCCAATGGAAGAATATTTAAAGACTACTCCTTATAGTGATTTGTCGGAAGAAGAAAAAAAACAAAAGTCAGCCAGATTGAATACGATGAACAGGAATTTTATTTGTCCTGTGTCGTTGGTGTTGAACTTCGCTTCAGCTAAAAGACTTTGTGAAAAAATGGTCATTAAAAGATTCAAGCTCATTGAAAGAGATCCGATATACTTTACTCCTGAAGAAGTGGAAAAGTGTTTGCAATCAACAAGTATGTTCCAGATAAAACTTTTATTGGTATTCCTAATCTATACTGGCGCAAGGTTGCAGGAAGCTCTGAATGTTAAATGGGAGGACATACAAGATGATAAGATTAATTTATGGGAAAGCAAAGGCGATAAATCGAGAGTTGTTCAACTGCATAAAAATTTAAAGGAATGGCTAAACAAAGTAAATGAAAGAGGAAAATATATATTTATGTGGAGAAATGCTTGGAGCAATAAAAAAGATGGAGAGGGATTGTATTTCAATTGGAGGGATATGCTGCGACAAGCTGATATAAGTTTTGAGAAAACTCCTCATAAGTGCCGACATACATTTGCAACTTGGTTGAGAAAATATGCGAATTGCGATTTGCAGGACTTAAAGGACATTGGTGGATGGAAAGACAGTAAAAGTGTTGAGGTGTACTCCCATATTATGCCTGATACGATGCCAAAAAAAATCAACTTATTGCCTTAAATTTCTCAAATATTTCCCCAAAGCAAAAAAAAGTGTTGGAAATCTAGGAAAAATTAGCTATTGCAAATCATTGGTAAAGCTATAGATTAGGTAATGTAAAGTAATAAATTGGGAAATTTGGGAACTTTATGAAACAAAAGGGAACATTATGTAATAATAGTGTTCCCCAAAACTTACCCATTGATTTCCCCACCAACACTTTACAGAACTGGAGAAAAATATGTTTAATGAATTATTTAGAGAGTGCATTGAAATACCACAAAAAGAATTATTGGTTAAAAGATTTAATGAAGAATATTTTGATCATAATTATCAAGGCACTAAATTTACTACTGACGATATTACTATTGAAAAAGATAAATTATATTTAAATATGGATAATCTTAAAAATAATAATTTTGGATATTGTGGAACTGCTGTTTATACTTTTCCACTACATCCAGATTATTTAGAGTCTATCAATCATATATTTAATAAGGTGGCTCAATAATGAGCCATCTAACAGCTTCCAACTTTGTTGATATGCCTATTATCAATAAAGATTATATTGAGGTAAGACCTATTGAGTTTGCTCAAGCTAAAGAAGTTATAGGCGATTTTCATAAACATAATATTGCACCACAAGGTCATAAGTTTTCTATGGGTATATTTAGAAAAAAATTAAATGATTTTGTTGCAGGAGAAGATTATGAACAATTACACGATTGGGTTATTATTGAAACTTTTGATAATGATGATGATACTTTGGAACAATATTATGATGATGAATATGGAATGGATATGGAATACAGTAATAAGTATGATGCCTATGTGTTAAATTTAGGTGGAGATTTTGTATATGCTCGACCAAAAGAAGATGATGTTTTACTTGGAGTTGCAACTATCGGTAATCCTGTTGCTCCAAAATTAATGGATGGTAAAACTTTAGAGATTACTCGAATTTGTTTTGTCGATGAAAATAATAATCCATACTTTGATAGTGAATTGCCAAAGTTTAATAAGGATCATTCATCTCCAATACCATCTATGTTTGTTTCTACTATTGTTAAAGAAGCAAAAAAAAGAGGTTATGAGAAGCTAATAACATTTACTAGAGTTGATGAGTTTGCTAAATATTTAAAAGCAACTGGCTTTAATATTGTATTCACACAAACTAGAATTAAAAAATGGAAATCAAAGAATGCAGATAAGATGTATAATAAATCTGCACCAAGTCTTAAAAATCGTTGGGAATTAAAAGTAGCTTAAAGGGAGGGTGCAATCATACAGCCACCCCCCTTAAACCTTAACCTCGTTGAGATATGAGGTTTTTTATTTCCCAGAATTGATGTTTTCTTGAAGAATTTTTAAAAACCAAGAGTTGTCCTTGATGACACCCATCAATCCATTTGTAATTGAGTTCACGACAATTTCCTCATCCGAGTCTTTGGCGAGGACATTGCCTTCCTGCGTCAGGCTCATTTCATAAGCTACTGCGTGTAGGATTTCGTGTAAAAGTGTATTGGCGTAATCGGCATCATTCAAGTCCTTCTGTATCTCGATCCTGTTTGACCTGTGTTGATACTCGCCATAGCTGTCCGTCTGCTTGGCAAAGTCTGACTTGACAAATTCAATGTCAATTTCCTTGTATCCAATTTTAATTTTTGGCGGACATTTTCTCATTTTTCTTTTTCTTCTTCTTTTTTTTCTTCTTGGATTTATCTTTATCCTTTTTTAGTTGGGCATATCCTGCTTTAGTATAAGCATAGTGCTTACCTTTAAATACTGGCATTATGCGCCAGGTATTATAATTATTTTAAGAACTACTAAAACTACAAAAACTACGATACACGCTTTCAGCCAGTCACGCAGTTTCCAGTCACTCCATTCTTTTAAATGACTCCATAGATCTTTAATAAGATTCATATTTCCTCCTATTTCTTTTTAAAGTTTTTAGCGATGGACTCTCCGCTACGACCAACAACATACCCTCCCAATCCAATTTGAAGTAGAGTCCATAAATCTTGTGGTATGTCCAAAGTAATCTCAACGCCAAAAAAATATTTGACATAAGGCATCAAGATATAATTATTGAATACAATAATAATCAGGCAATACATTAACATTGGTCTCCAAGTTGCAGTGATCCAATGCTGTGATTTAGCTTCTGATTCCACTATACTCGCTGCTGCCTTAAACTTTGACATATCAGCATTAAGCAATTCATTATTAAATTCTGCTTTTATTTTTTGTGCCAAATCTTTATCAGGAACAGCTTTATCAATAGTTCCTAATAAAGTTTTTGCCAATGGTGCTACTGCACCTAACAATTGTAACATTAAATCTCCCTCAACTTTCTTGAAAGTGTTTCTACTCTATGTGGCACTTGACGATACCACTTTGAATCTTTTATCTCCTCTGATGCCTCTTTATGCAGACCATCTCTAATAAATTGAATTGTTTTACCAAATTTACTAAAACCAGTTCTTCCAAGAACATATATGGCTTCAATAGCTGCTTCTTTTGCTTTTGGATGACATTCTCCTACAAGAGCATCAGCTCCTTGTTTTGCAATTTGAAAATCAAAATTAAACCACTTCTCGATGTCTTTGTGAGAATAAACTTTGTTTATATCAATGTTATCATTAGATTGAACTCGATGACCATACCCAATTGTATAAAATGGCTCGGTATATCCATTATAAGTTAATTGATATGCTTTTAATTTACACCCTTCATTCTTCTTGATTTCATCTTTTAATGTTTCAAAGTCCATTTTTCCTGTAACTCCCTTTTGGCTTTTTCCAGATATACGGCTTGGTCTAAACATTCCTCGATGGCGTTATCGATTGCAGCGATAGCACTCATAGGAGTTGTAACCATTGTGTTATTGTATTTGTTAATTCCTGCTTCAGAACGAGCAGCCATTCTGTTCATTAAGTCCTGAACTAAAGGATCATTCGTTGTCATATTGCACCAGTCCATTCTCCTCTTTGATTGAGAGGCATTGCGTAAATAACTGGCTGTGAATTATTAAGTATAGCTCCTATACTAATAATTGGTCTTTTAATAAAGTTTTTTTGGTAGCGCATTGAAGATGCTTTGGGATTAATGGAACTTCCAACACACATTGAAAAATTTAACGAGGTAGGTGAACTCCAATAATTAATATTTGATTGCGTGTGAAAATGCCCACATACAAAAGAACATCCAATTTCTCTTGAACTTGCAAGTATGTTATTTTTAAAATTATGCGTAAAAAACACATCTGTTTTATTAGGCAGTTTAACAATTAACTTGTCGTGCCATTTCCATTGAGACTTGATCTCATAAATGGAGTTTAGGTCTTTGAGCATTGAACGAGGTATGCCGAATCTTTCAGCTCTTCGCATAATGCGTAAGTCGTGGTTACCAAAAAGAATGTCCATCTTGGGAAAAAGTTTCTCCAACTTGCGAATTTCTTTTTTAGCACTTGCCAATTCAAATATCGGACTTTCAACATTTGGATCGGCAGGTCGTTCCACTTGGATACTTGCATTATCTACAACATCTCCAATGTGGATCACACGAGTCGGTCTTATATGATCTTTGATTTTTTTAATCCATTCAAAATAATTGGGATGTTGATATGGAAAATGAGTGTCACTTAATATAAGTATTGATTTTGTATTCATACAATCCCTGCTGATGTAGCTTAATGGTAAAGCACTTGCTTGGTAAGTAAGAGATCGAGGTTTCGATTACCTCCATCAGCACCACCATTAATCCATAAGTTTAAAGAATGTATAGATTGCTCCTAAAATTGATCCAATAAATATAGCTGTTCGTACAGCACCTTTGCCAAGTGCCATTTCTTGTTTTAATTTGATAAGGTCTTGTCGGTTTTCTCTGACATCAACCTTGATCTCATCGAGAGTTTTTTGTAAATGTTTTATCTGCGATTCCCAATCCGACATCTCAAGCTCCTATTCCTTTCGTTTTGATCAGAGGAAATGCATCAAAGGGAATGCAAAACGCCTTTGTTATGATTGCATCCTTGTATTCTTTTTCTTTATTATCGTAAGAATCCATATATCCAACTCTCGCTATCTCGCATTCAACTTCCGTATAATATAAAATACCATTATACTTGATCGTGGCTTGGTTGGGAGATGACATCAGCATCAATAATAAGAAAACTGTTTTCATATTTAATTGCCATAACTATAACCAGAAGTGTCATTACCTGACGATAATAATTGAAATATTTCTTTATGTTGGCTCATAATTTCCTTATCTTTGTTTCTAGCTTTTTTTAATTCTCTTTGAATGTCTTTTACTTCTGTCATCAAGTATTCTAAATCCAGTTTCATCTTGACCTGATTTTCCACCACATCAGCTTCATTTTCTTTTTCAAATTTATCGTATAAAATTTCTATCTTGTGATTTTGTGCTGAAAAAAACCAGATAAAAACTATAAGCTGAACTGCTAATCCAGTAATTATTCCATAATTTATTTTAGTCATTTATCTTCCCAAATAAATTCTTGTTTGATTTGTAGTCCTAAAGATTGTTTTTCTTGGTCTTTATCACTATCGCCTTTATCAATATCGGTCATAGAGGTATTGGTAGAGATTGTTGTCTTGTGTGGTTTCATTGACATTCCATCATAAATTCCACAACCATAAACATTTAAAGCTGATATTATCGCCATACTAAACATTATTTGTTTTCCCATTTTTCTTTTGCTCTTAAAGTCCAATCTTTTAATGCTTGTTTCGATACTTCCTTATCAACTAATATTGCTCCTTCAGGCAACTCACTATGTAGAGTAATAACTTTTCCATCTTTCATTTCTACTAATGCCTCTCCACAAAAGGCATCTTTCTTAAATTCTTCCTTCCTGGCGAGTAATCTTTTTTCCTTTAGACATTCTGACACAGAGGACATAGGAACATATTGTGTCAATCTATCTTGTTGGTCATTCATATTTCCAAAGATAAACATAACTATAATGCTAATTACTTCCATTTTGTCTTACCTTATCTTTGAGCTTTTCTATATTTTCAATCGCCTTTTCCATATCAGTTTGCAATCGTTGAATATTGACTGCATTATGTCTGCTTTCATCAAGTTCTTTTTGTATCTTCTCAACTTGTTTGCTCATATATTCTATGAGCATAAATTGTTCAGAGTCAGCAGGGAGTGATCCAAGTTCGCCTCTCGGCCATTTAATTGAAAATTCAACTGCCTTTTTCAAGTCAGCTTCCATTAATTGCTTTGCTGTTTCCAACTCGGTAATTCTTTGAGTCAAGCCAAAATATGACCAGACTCCAATCCCAACTGCCGAAATTATGGCAATTAAATTCTTAACACTTAATCCAACTGCTGATCTTTCGCTTATTACATTTGCTGTTTGAGGAAAGGATTTATCTACCATACTACCACCATTAAAAAAATTAAAATTGAAAGTATAGCTATCGCTATGATAGACTTATCAAACCAGTCAAACATTTAGAGTTTATTCTGCTGAAGTTTCGCAGTTAGGATGTGTGCAATCTTCTTTCAGTTTTCCGCAAGGACAGAGATCACTCATTTTTGGGATACTTCGCTTTCACTTCTGCTCGTTTAGCTTCCATTAGGGTTTGCTCCATATTGGATTTGTTAAATTTCCTTGTTCATCTTTAGCGAGAATTAAATCATACTGCTCTTCGGTGCTATTATTTTGCGGGATGTCCCTCATTCCTTGTCTGTAATCTTTCATTACCTGTGTCATAGTCATATCTGTATTAGCTAGATAATCAGTTTCCCTTAATTTTGATAAACGAATATTCTTTATTTCTTTTAATTTTCTATTAGAACTATCATCAGCCCAAGCTTGTTCTTCCAAATCTCTTGCAGTTTCTTCTTCTGCTGTAAAAGGTATTAATCCATTTCTAGTACTTTTATATCTAACCATTAAACAACTCCATAAAGTTTTGCATATCCACTATCTATATTACCTGAACTAAAATAAATTTTAATACCTTCAATAGCAGCCGTACTATTATAATAATATCCCGCTCCATTAATACACATTACATAATCATCCGTACTAATAGCTAATCCAGTCCAAAACATTGCAGGATACATAGATGTACTAGATGGATCTTCTAAAAATATTCTATAACTTAAGGGATATGCATCTCCTGATTCAGTATTCAAATCAGTCAAAGCTATATGTTCAGTATTAGCTCCACTATAAGTATCCCAGTTATTATTATTTGAGGAATGTACCTTCATAGCCCATCTATAATAATCACTTGTCATATCGCCACCAGAATTAACAAACCGACATCTAAATTGTGCGGCAGAAGCTCCGTTTAAATTTATTAAATCAATAATATATCTTTTATATGTTGAAGTAATTTCAGTATCGTCAAAATGTATTAAAGAAGCTCCTGAAGGAGTACGAGTAGCAATTAGTACATTAGATCCACTTGGCTCTGCCTTGTAAGTCTGATCGCCATACAATACTGTTGAACTAGATGCCGTTCCTGTGCCCAGACGAGCCGTTGGCACAGTTCCACTTCCAAGATTAGAAGCATTGAGTGCCGTTAAATTAACACCACTACTTGCAGGAAGTGTCGCAGGAGGTGTAAGCGTGGCAGAACTAATGTCCAGCGTTGCTCCACTTGGTACTGTTATCGTATCTCCTGATGTGCCAATCTCCA
>Ga0208315_1001501_pt1 | contig 11692 bp, 10 predicted proteins | sample MalvireepMed_215_FD_184239 | JGI IMG/M metagenome (GOLD analysis project Ga0208315, IMG submission 184239) | Marine viral communities from the Global Malaspina Expedition - Malaspina viral metaG DeepMed_215 (SPAdes) (version 2) | ecosystem: Environmental > Aquatic > Marine > Oceanic | place... | reverse complement strand
GCGCAGGTTATCGCTGTTATTTTCCCAGTGAAAGATGTCTTTTTTTTATGATTGGGGAACAGGGCTTCAACGAAAATGCCGACGACTACTGGGAAGGATGGGAGCCAATACGGTTATACCTGGAACAAGAACGGCTGAGAATGGGATGGGATGTTCCGACCATGAAACGCATCGTGGGCCATTCTGACCTGAGTAGGGACCATTGGACGAGTAAAAGCCAGTGGGCATTTCCGACCCGCGAAGTCTACGAAGCCCTCCAACGGGGAGCCAAAGCCCAGGGCTTCAAGCGGGAATACGACGATCTTAAACAGGAGTTTTATGCCACACGCGCCAGCTTTGATAACACCCACGATAATATGACCGACGCGTGGCGATTTCAGCGGGTGGGTGGTGACGACCGCTGGGAGCATGAGACGCCCAAGCCGGTGGAGATGGTGCAGCGCGTGGTCAAGAGTAGCGCACCGAAAGGGAAGGCCATTCTCGATCCCTTCCTCGGCTCCGGCACCACAATGGTGGCCGCCGAGCAACTGGGCCGCATCTGCTACGGGATGGAGATAGAACCCAAGTACGTAGCGGTGGCACTCGAGAGGATGGCCGCTATGGGGTTGGAGCCAAGGTTAACTAATGGGTAGAACCACTAAGCTCAACCCGGAGCTTCAAGAGCGTATTGTCCAAGCAATAACCGCCGGTAACGATAACGTTGTCTCCGCCGCTTATGCGGGGATAGGGGAGCGAACGTTCTACCGTTGGATGGAAGATGGAGATCAGGCTGCTTCGGGCGCCATGTGGCAGTTTCGGCAGGCCGTATTAAAAGCCCAGGCCGACGCAGAGGTCCGGAACGTCGCCATTGTGGAACAAGCGGCTACCCGATCCTGGCAGGCCGCAGCGTGGTGGCTAGAACGCAAACACAATGCCCGCTGGGGTAGGAAAGAACGCCAGGAGATCAGCGGCCCGGATGGATCTCCATTGCAAGTATCCCTTATGGAGTTGGCTAAGGAGATTGCCGAGGGGTAATGGTGACAGAAGAGGCTGTGGCTGTCCACGGATTACTTCAAGACCCCGATTGGTTCTTCGAGCACATCCTTGGGACCCAGCATTACTATGACAAACAGCGCGAGATCAATCGGGCGGTGCGGACCTCCACCCGGGTAGCTGTTCTAGGAGCCAATGGTACGGGCAAGGACTGGAACGCTGGCCGCATTATCCTTTGGTGGATGGCGTCCCATTACCCGGCCAAGGCTATTGTCCTTGGACCCACCCACCGTCAAGTATCGGACATCGTTTTTAACGAGGCCCGGTCTGGTTATCTTGAATGCCGGTACGCTGGCGGCCTCGGTGGGCGATTTCTTGCTCAAGCATCGAGTTGGCGCTTTGCCCCCAATCACTACGCGTTGGGCTTCGCTACCACGGACGAGTTCAATATTCAGGGTTTCCACTCCCCCAATCTGCTAGTTGTCGTCACTGAGGCTCACAACATGCCTCAGAGCCACATAGACGCGATCAAGCGACTCAACCCGACTTGCATCCTGATGACGGGGAATCCCTTTTGCTCCGACGGCGAGTTCTACGACGCCTTCAACGACAACAGCGACAGGTGGGTGACGGTTCGGATTTCAGCATTCGACACCCCAAACGTACAGACCGGCGAAGAGGTTATCCCCGGCATGGTGACAGTGCAGGACATAGCAGCACACGCCATAGACTGGGGCGAAGACTCCGCCATGTACCGGGCAACGGTACTGGGCGAGTTTGCCGACAGCCTGGAGGACACCCTGGTACCGCGGTCTGTCATTGCGGCAGCAGTCGCCCGAACCTTACCGCCCAATTCTTCGGATACCGTAACGCTATCCTGTGACGTTGCGAGATTCGGCGCTGATAGAACTGTCGTTTATCGTCGCCAAGGGGACCAATGCAAGAAGGTTTGGGACGTTCAAGGACACGACACCCAGCAGGTGGCCGGGATGCTTGGCCGTTTGGCAGAGGATGAGGATGAGGGATTTCAAGTCGAAATCATTATTGACGAGACTGGGGTTGGCGGTGGTGTCGTTGACCGGCTCAACGAAGAAATTATCAGAGGCGGAGATTGCCCTATTATCGGATTCAATGGCGGCGAACGTGCGGACAACCCCGATAGGTATGTCAACGCTATTGCTGAGGCATGGCTTGAGCTGGCCCGAGCGCTGAAGGATGGCAACGTGGATCTTGACGACAACCCCGGCGTGGTAGCGCAGCTGGCGTCCCGCCGGTACAGCATCCAAGGTGACCGACGGTTGAAGCTGGAGACAAAAGACGAGTACAAGAAACGCACCAAGCGGAGTCCAGATGATGCGGACGCTTTGGCGATGGCTTATTCTCCACTTTGTGGGACACCGGCGTTCAGGTACTTCGATCTTTAAGGCTCCCTCACTGTATGATTAACTGGCTGCGCACCGTGTCCCGCCCCCGAATGGTAGAGGCCGCCGGATTTGCTATAATCTTTGCTGGCCTCTTTGTTGGTTGGCAGTGGATCATCCTTGGGCTGGCCGCCGCGGGCTATGCCCAGGTTATGCGGAGGTGAGGGGTTTGAGCATTAGCGAAACGGACTATGCCGCTACCGCCTGTGTTTGTGAGCGGCCCATTGGCACTACTGGGGAAGTCCGTTGTGCCGTGTGCGAGAATCCGTTAATCTGCCAAGGGAGCGTAAATGACCGTCCTTAAAGACGTTTTCAACTTCATAACCAAAGCCCACAACATGGAGCGCCCCCCCGCGGTGGGTACTGGCATTACCACGTTGGGCGGTTTCGGCGCCAGCGGATCGAACAAAGTCCAGGAAATGACCACCTACGCCACCGTGTCTTGGGTTTTCGCCGCTGTGAGCCGGATAGCGGAAGCGGTGAGCGCCAGCGAGTGGAAGTTATACCGGGGCCCCGGAACGGCCAACGAGGTCACCACACACCCCGCTTTGACCCTCTGGAATTCAGTCAACCCGTTTGACACCCGTCAAGAATTTCTCGAAACGTCCCAACAGACCTACGAACTCGCCGGAGAATCATGGTGGGTGTTGGTGCGTAACGGGCGTGGTGTGCCAGTGGAAATGTGGGCGGTGCGCCCGGATCGCATGACGCCAATCAAGGACCGCAACGATTACATCGTCGGCTACCTGTATCAAATTGGTTCGGAAAAAATCTTCTACGACCCGCTGGACGTTATCTTCATCCGACACCCCAATCCCCTTGACCCCTACCGAGGACTCGGCCCCATAGCTTCCCTGATCCTCGACCTTGGCTCTGAAGTTGAGGCGGCCAATTTCAACCGGGCCTTTTTCCGCAACGACGCGACACCAGGGGGGATCATCGAGGTCGACCGCACCATGAGCAACAGTGACTTCGACAAAATGGTTGAACGCTGGCGCACGATGCACCAAGGGACCAATAATGCTGGCCGGATCGGATTTTTGGAAAGGGCGAAGTGGGTTGAGCGGAAATTTTCGCAGCGGGATATGCAATATGTCCAGCTACGCCAACAGACCCGTGATCTCGTCCTGGCAGCCTATGGGGTGCCGCTGCCCATGCTTGGCGTTATGGAGGCACCCAGCAGGGCCAATGCTCAAGCCGCCGAGTTTATATTCGCCCGCTGGACGGTTCGCCCCAGGCTGGCCCGAATAAGACTGTCGCTCAACGAACGATTATTAAAATTGTTCCCCGACCGTGGTTTGCATTTCGAGTTCGAAGATCCGACGCCGAACAACCGGGAGCTTGACCTTGAGGAATCGACTGAGAGCTACAAGGCAGGGATTGCAACGCTGAATGAGGCAAGGACTAGAATCGGACTAGACCCGTTGCCCAACGGGGATGTTGTGTTGACGCCGGGGGCACCTATGGCGTTGGGGGCAAAACCGGATCAATTGATTCTTGTGCCCATATCTCAAGGGGCAAGTAAAGTCTCGGCCTTGAAAGCCCCCGATCCACTGGAGATAGCCGAGCAGGCCATGTTGCTGGCGTGGGAACGCCGACTGGCTACGGAGGCCGACGCCTTGGTTGCCTACCTGGAGGACATACTGGGGGAGAAATCCTTTAGGCCGCGCACTAAAATCGAACTCTCCGACGTGCAGGGCTACGACTGGGACTGGTGGACCAAGTACGCACCAGAAGTAATCGAGGAATTGACCGCTGCCTTTCGGGCCAGCATGATCAACGAGTTTCCCCGGATCGGACCCTTATTGGCCGACGACCTGGCAGCGGAGTATGCGCGGAACCGTACTGTTAGCTTGTTACGCATAGACGGTGAGATCAATATAGTGGGCACTGTGCGTCGGCGGGTAAACCAATTGGTAGCCCAAACTATCGAGCGGGGAGATTCGCTCCAGACTCTGCAAAAGGCATTACGGGAGGATTTGGCATTCGGCCCGAGTAAGGCCGAGACAATAGCAAGGACTGAAACCGCTACGGCGCAGGGGGAAGGGGCGAGGCAAGCGGCGCTAAGACAAGACTTTAACCAAAAAAGGTGGATTACCCAAGGGGACGACTTGGTTGACGAGTTCGGGACCGGGACCCCGTGCTTGGACAACGAGGCGCAGGGCTGGATTAAGATCGGCGATCCGTTCGCATCGGGCCACGATACACTACCGGCCCATGCTCGTTGCCGGTGCAACGTTAGGTATAGGCTCAAGCCGCTGGAGGATGTGACCACAGCTACTGTGGATAGCCGGACGAACAAATGTCCCGACTGCCAAGGCACCTTGATTCTGAACAACCAAGGGGCGGGACATTTCTGCCGCCGTTGTCGAACCGTGGTCTTGCCTCCCTAACACCAGAGGAGAGCCAAGTTGCCTACTGGCCGCCACGTCAAATCCGGTGTGGCCGCCGCAATGGCAGGGATTGGCAATGCTTGGATGTACAGGTTGGGGCCCAATGCTCCGGGCCTACGCCCACCCCAAAATTGACAACTCGCAACCCACCGTGCTAACTTCGCATCTGACATTCATCCTTACCTGCCGTGGGCTTCTCGGTGTCCACACCACTGGGGAGTCCACAGAACAACTGAATAAATAAGACGGCCAGACGCTAAGACGCAGCGCCGCCTAAACGGAATCCTTTAGCCAGACGCTTTGACGCAGTGCGACAGAGTTGGTCTGGCTTTTTTATTGCCTGGAGTATTGATGAGTTGCAATTGGGACGACCACGACCTAAACACTAAAGGGCAGATGATTTGCAAATGACAAGCAGAGCGACCGGCTATGTAGAGAAAATAATTCGCTCCGAAACCAAGGTACTTGATGCTAAAGAGGGCCGTGTCTTGGCTACTGCGTCCACTGAAACTCGCGATCGGGACGGCGACATTATCCGTCAAGCCTTCTGGGATCTTGACCATTTCATGGCAAATCCCGTCTTGGTCGATTCCCATAATTACGGCAGCATTGACCGTATTTTCGGACATTGGGAAAACCTCCGGGTCCAATCGAAAGCCTTAGTTGGAGAGGTCGTTTATCACCTAGATAGCCCCAACCCGCGAGTGTCCGACTTGGCGTTACAAGGATTGGATTTGGCCCGCCGCGGCATGGCCGCCTTTAGCGTCGGATTCATACCCGACATGGCCAAGGCGGTAGAACTGAAAACCTCGGACAGTTTCTTTCCCAGCTACGAATTCAAGGGCCAGGAATTGTTGGAAGTGTCCCAGGTATCGGTTCCGAGCAATCCCGATGCTTTACTACGCATGAAGGGACTCCACCCGGTGCTGGACGACATTATCGAGGAAAAGCTAATCACGATTGACGACAAGCCAGCGAGTACAGAGGCCGACGAGGAAATAGCCGAAGCGGTGGAGCGCATATTGGGGGCTAAGGGTTGGGAGGGTAGGCTTGAGGCCATCGAGAAGCAATTCCCGCCGCTGGTGAAACTGATACACACTCACATTGCCGTGCCTGAGCCCGATCCCGCCCCGGACGACGACGAGCCGGAAATTAACGCAATCAATTTTGGTGACCTATTCAAGAACGCCTATGAGGAGGCCCGTAATGGCTGAAATTACGCTAACGGTACCGGATAGCGCCGAGGGGCTACAAGACCTTTTGAACGATGAGGCCAAAGTACGAGCCCTCATGTTAAACCCAGACGGCATGAAGGAAATGGCCACCAAGTACGCCCAACAGATAGCGGCCAACGATCCCGACTTGGCCAAACAGGGCAAGGAGGCTATAGAGGCCGGATTCAAGTCTTTTCAAGAGCAACTTGAGGACAACGGTTACACCGGCAATCTCAAGCGTCCTCCGATGGGCGCCAACACTCCCAACCAGATGGGCAAGAACGGCGGACACGATTTACCGTGGTTCCGGGGAACCACTTCGCTCACCGCAGCCCAGCAGTTACACGCCCTGGCCATCTATGAGCCCGAAAGTCCTGTGGCCCACTTGGATGGAATCTTTGAACGCATGGCCAACTTCTACCAAAGCGTCGCCGCTGGCACAGACCCCTACTGGTTTGGACAAGGATTGAAAGGCGTAACCGACGCACGGATGAAGGCACTGAACGAATCCCAAGGCGACCAGGGGGGGTTCCTGGTGCCCGAGGAATTCCGGGTACAGCTTTTGTCGCTGGCCTTGGAAGCCTCCATCATGCGGCCGCGGTCAATGGTTATCCCCATGACGACTATGAGCCTGCGTATCCCGACCATTCGCGACTCCTCGCATGCCACGACTGTGTGGGGCGGAATCCAGGCTTATTGGGTGCCTGAAAGTGGGTCGTTGACTGCCAGTGAGCCTACCTTTAGCCAGGTCCAGTTGGACGCTAAGAAATTAACCGGCTTGACCCGAGTGACCAACGAACAACTCCGAGACAGCGCGATAGCTATGGAGGCATTGCTAAACCGGCTTTTCGGCCAGGCGATTGCCTACTTTGAGGACGACGCCTTTATCAACGGCGTGGGCGGCGGGCAGCCTATCGGAATCTTGAACGCTGATGCTCTCATTTCGATCAGTAAAGAGACCGCCCAGGCCTCTACCACAATCGTATGGGAAAATTTGATTAAGGCATACGCACGGATGCTCCCGGCTTCGTTGGGGAACGCCATCTGGATTGCGCACCCAGACGTTTTTCCGCAGTTGGCCACGATGGCTCTATCCGTGGGGGTGGGCGGATCGGCGGTTTGGCTTTCACAAGGTGCAGCGGGCCCCCCGAGTACAATATTGGGGCGTCCGGTTTTCTTCAGCGAAAAATGCCAAACATTGGGCACCGCTGGTGACATTTACTTCATCGACCCTAGCTATTACCTGATTGGCGACCGGATGAGCCTTGAGGTTGCAAGCTCGATGCACACCCGGTTTACATCGGACGAAACCGAGTTTCGGTTTATCGAACGCCTGGATGGCAAGCCCTGGCTTGACACCGCGTTGACGCCGCGGAATGGTTCGAACACTTTCAGTCCGTTCATTAACCTAGCAGTTCGTAGCTAACCCCCCTTAGTTGGGACGCCGGACGGCGGTGGACCCGAGCAATAAGGAGAATAGACAAATGAGCATGAGACTTTCGGAACACGCAACTTACACCCTGACGGAAACGGCGGACATTGGCGGAACTTCACTTAACAGTGGTTATCTCGCCATGAAAGCGTATGCCCGCGCAATGGGCATCATCGAAATTGGCACTTGGAATTCAACCGACGACCTCGATGAAGCTCAATTCCAACAGGCCAGCGATTCCGGCGGAACCGGAGTCAAGGACCTAACGTCTTCATCGGACGGCGGGAACTACGATACTACCGCTGTCACGGGGGACATTCTCGACGCCGACGGTGATTTCGTAATCATCGAAATTCGTGGCGAGGACTTGGACGCGGATAACTCTTTCAATCACATTCGGATGCTTGGCACTGAGGACGACAATACGGGGGTGGACAATGCCACCATGATTGTCATGCGTTACGCCTATAGCTACCCGCAGAAAGCACTCCAGGGAGCGGCGGTGGCTGGGTCCAAAGTCTACGTGGACACTGGCACCAGTGGCGGCCCCTAACACCGTAATCCCTACCCGGGGAAATAGGCGGGAAATTCCACCAGATGTGCCGCCTATGGTTTGGTTCGACGAAATGCGGGCATTGGTGGATACGCCCGACTTGGCAAACATGCCGTGGTTCCACCCCGTTATGGAATTGCTGGAGCCGGAATTGCTCCGGCGATTCCAGGCTCAAGCGTGGGTATGGTTTCTCTACACCGGGGATTGGCCAAAGGGCGAAACTTGCCATGATGATGTCAACCTTTGGTGGCCAGTGCGACTCGGAAGGCGAAGGGGGCAAGTGCCACACGGTGACGAATGGACAGCAGCCACAGTGGACTCCAGCGGTGTCCTGCATTGCGGTTGGTGTGAGGCCCGCTGGAGTCCCAACCATGATGGGTCGTCCCATGCAGCACGGTGTAAATTATGCGACCGCCAATATACTGGGACCCAGAAAGACGAAAATAATGAATGGGTCAGGCGCTACTTGGCCACCAAGGGCGTCAACCCTGGAAGGAATGAATAATGGCTCAAATGTTAGGGGGAGTCCAAAGCCTAGCCCTCACGGTGATATGCGGTTACTGCGGCAAAAATACCGACGTAACCAAAGTTGAGGACAGGGACGGCAAGCCGGTAGCGGTTCGAGATTTCAGCCTGTTTCCTGGGAACACCTGTAAGCGGTGCGGCGGCCCAATGGACCCGGACAAGGTTAAGGCGTTTTCCGACATGATGGCCATTAAAGGGGCTGCCATGTATGGGCCCGGCGTTGGCCGGGTTGAGGTGCCCAAGACCAAGAGCGGATTATCCAAGAAGGACATGGCGAATATGCAAGCCATGTTGGACGAACTACGGCAAGCTGACGAGGCCGACGATGAAGCCGAAGAAGAGCCAGCGTAAAGGCAGGCCCATTAGGGGCTGGGATAAACAGGTCAAAACGGGCCAGACGGTAACAAAATAGAATGTTCTGCGAAGGGTGCAAATGTAATTGATCCGAACCGGCTCCGCAGCATTGCCCAGAGTGTGGCTACGAAATGAGCCTGTCCGAGGAAGTGGTGAAAACACCTGTGCCGACGACAATCTACTACTGCCCGAGGTGCAAACATGGGCACAACGTGGATTCGGCAATTGGCAAAGAACACGCTGACGAAGCCGCTGGCTGGAATCCTATCGAGTAACAAGGGTAATCAATCCCGAAAAACTTGAGGTGTAAAAATGGCGCTCCCAACAATTGTTTCCGAACGTAGCGGATTAAGTTACTCCAAGCAACGAGGCGTCTTGGGGGCGGTGATTTTGAATCACACCGTCCACACGGGCAACGTCTTCTTCGTTATGACTGGCGGGACTGACAGTGCTGGGTTTGGGCTGCACCCCGATAGGCCATTCGCGACGGTGGACTTTGCCATCGGGCAATGTACTGCTACCCAAGGCGACGTGATTTACGTTATGCCGGGGTACACGGAAACCATCACAGCGGCGGCCGGTTGGGCAGTCGATGTGGCCGGTATCTCCATTATCGGACTCGGACACGGCACCGCCAAACCCACCATTACATTGGGCACAGCCACTACCGCAGATGTAAACGTTAGCGCGACCAATGTGGTGATTAAGAACTTCCGGTTTGTCACCAGCATTGATAACCTGGTCAACTTCCTCGATCTGGATGCGGCCAACTGCCTCGTTGAAGATTGCGACTTTGTTGGTGATTCTTCGGCACAAGCCCTTGGGTTTATCAATTTGGCCACCACAGTGGACGACTTCATCATCCGCGGATGCACCTTCTCCCAAGACACCGACCCGGCTGGAAGCGATGGGGCCGTCGATACCGGTTGCATCTTCATCATTGATTCGGAGAACATCCTGGTCGAGAATTGCTCTTTTAACGGCAACTTCGAGACCGCCATGATCCACAACAGGGGCACGGCTTGCAAAAACCTGTTTGTTAAGAACTGCCACGGCCAAAACTTGCTGTCGGGGTCTGAGACCTTCCAACTTGTTGACGGGGCCACGGGGGCACAGCTTGGTGGTGGTTTCAACACCCCAGCGGAATCGGCCGTATCGGAAGCCACCTTGGTGGGAACCATTGGGGCGAACTTCTTTGTTCTGGCCCCAGGCACGTACTCCAATGATGGCGCCGCTGGTGGTGGTGGTGGCATCATTATTGCGACCCCGAGCTAACCAATGCCAGCATCAGGATATAGCATAGTAAGAACGGGCGAGCTTGCAGGGTCGGCAACGGCCGCCCAGATGCCCGACATTGACTGCCAGATGGTCAAGTTCAAGGCCGTAATTGGCAACGCTGGAAACGTCTACATTGGCGGGTCCGGCGTCACTGTCGTGGATGGCACCACCGACACGACATCGGGCCTTGAATTAGACGCGGGGGAGGAAACCCCGTGGCTCAACGTCCCCAACCTCAATATCTTCTATCGGATTTGCGATAACGCCGGGGACGACTTGACCTACATCGCACTGGATCGTTAGTTGCTTGTCTGCGCCGTTCTCACGGCTCACAACGGGGTGTTCTTCGGCCTCTGTGGTTGGGTGTTGTAAATATGTCTTGGGAACAACTGCAAACAATCCAAAAGGAAAACCGCGCAGCCGTAGAGGCAGAGAAGCGTGCCCCCCCGGTTGCTTGCCCCTTTGACGGGACGCCGCTGGAGATAAAGGCCAACGGAATACGGAACTGCCCAATGGGAAATTATACCTACCGGGGCGGTCAGAGGATTATTTAATACAGCCACCTGAGAACACACACAAGAATAAATAGGTCGAGCCGACCTACTGACCACCTAACGCAATAAACGGCTATATGCAGCTTAGAAAGAAGGGGTAGCATAAGTGCCCAATTGGTTTTGCAGCAGGGAAAGCGTCAAGAGGGCGCTCCGAATTAGCGGCATTGCCCAAGACAGGTTTGTTGATGAAGCCATCGAGGGGATGAGCCGGGAGATTGAGCGTTGGACTAGGCGCATCTTTATTCCCAAAACTCAGACCCGTCTCTACGAATGGTTTCCCGGGCAGTCCACGGAAAGCTACGTTCTCTGGCTGGACTTTGACCTCATTTCTGTCACCACCCTCCAGACAAAGGCGCAGGATTCTAGCCCTACTACCATTGCGTCCACCGACTTCTTTACCGAGCCCAACAACTACGGACCGCCTTATAACCGCATTGAGATTGACCTGTCGAGCAATGCTGCCTTTGAATCCGGCGACACTTCCCAGCGGTCAATATCGGTGGCGGGATCGTGGGGCTATTCGAACAACACCAAGTCCACCGGGGTCATAGATGACAGCAGCGGGATCTCGGCCAGCGACACGGCTTTGATTGTTTCCAACGCCAGCCTAATTGACGTTGGCGACACCTTGCTAATCGGGAGTGAGCAAATATTCGTGGCAGAACGGGCGTTTGCCGCTTTGGGGTCAGTCTTGATTAACGATGCCAGCTTCACCTCGTCCGTGGCGGATAACGTCCTTACCGTTGATGGTAGCCACGGGATTGTGGCGGGCGAAGTTATCCGCTTGGAATCGGAGCAACTGTTCGTTGAGGCCGTGTCCACCAACGACTTGACCGTAACACGGGCATACAACGGCACTCTGTTGGCCGCACACGCCGACGATACCCCGGTTCACATTGAACGTACCTTGACCATCGAAAGGGCCGTAAACGGCACCACATCGGCCACTCATGCCAACGCAACGGCGATCAACAAGTACGAGCCCGAGTTCAACAT
>Ga0208315_1001500_pt1 | contig 11695 bp, 13 predicted proteins | sample MalvireepMed_215_FD_184239 | JGI IMG/M metagenome (GOLD analysis project Ga0208315, IMG submission 184239) | Marine viral communities from the Global Malaspina Expedition - Malaspina viral metaG DeepMed_215 (SPAdes) (version 2) | ecosystem: Environmental > Aquatic > Marine > Oceanic | place... | reverse complement strand
AAACGTTTTTTCAATCTCAAATGGTAATTTTGATATATTTGCTAACTTGTTTGCAACATATAGAATATCTCTCCCTGCAAAAAGAGGCGCCATTTCGTCAACGAACCTATGATAGTTCGCATTAATCAAAAGATTGGAATAAGTGAGGTTGGGGTGGTCGCCACCATGAAGTTCCAACATCCATTCGAAATTCTCTTTTCCTACGTGACCGTCTGTTGCAGTGCAAATTCCTTTAAAATATCCTTCTTGATTGTGAAGGAAGGCCTCTATCAATTTCTCTCTATAAAACTGATGCTCTTCCGGCTTGAACTCTTTCTGTTCTTCTTCGGTATAAATATTTCTTCCAGAAACATCACCTGTGATATAGTGATCGTTCGATAATAATAGGTGCTTGTTTTGCAAAATAAACAACTCACCATCGGAAAACCGCGTAAAGGCAAAGTTTTCCTCACTCTTAATCTTATTTAAAATATGGTCGAACGCCCTGTGAAAGTCTTTTAAGTCCATGCTGACCACCGCTCTCTTCCATGATACCTTAATTCATCAATTAAAATATCCCTAATTCTATTGGCAGACTTTCCGTCTCCGTAAGGACACTCTTCCGTAGGTATATGATTATCTTTAATCATATTAAATAATCTTTCCACTTCAGATAAGTTGCTCATAAACGAGAAATGACCCATTCCCTCAGTTCTTTCTGTTTTCTCGCGACAAACAATACACTTCTTCTTGAAAAACGATGACTCCTCTTGTAAGCCGCCACTATCAGTGATCACCATATACGAAGATGCGAGCAGGTTCAAAAAGTCATTATATTCCATTGGCTCTACAACCTTGACATGTTGGAGCAAATGTGCGTGTTTTTTAACATTCGGATTAGGGTGAATCGGTAAAATGAATTTAAACTCCGGATTTTCCTGCGCAAGCTTCTCAAACATGGCAAACCACTCCGGAATAAGGTCGTGATTTTCGCGGCGATGCATCGTGATGACAATCTTATTTGTATATTCTGGTGTGATATCTACTAGATTGTCCAAGACGGTGTTGCCAACAGTGAAAATCTTACCATCGACCCTCTCCTTTTTAAGATGATTTGTGCATGCATCAGTAGGCGAAAGATGAATATCTGTCATACACGATATGGCGCGGCGGTTAAATTCTTCTGGATACGGATGATTCTTGTTAAATGTCCGGAGGCCGGCCTCAAGGTGAATAATTTTTAACCTTCTATGAAATGCTGCCAGCGCAACAGAAAATGCAGATGTGGTATCGCCTTGAATTAAAACTGAATCAATATCTTCAAAAATTCTATCGTTATTCATAATAGAGGAAACGATAGAGTCCAAGCGATTTTCTCCATCTTGTATCTCTAATTTTATCACTTCATCTTTTATATGGGACAGCAAGTCAACATGCTGACCTGTGAACAATAACCTGAAAGGTATGCGGCCGCGAAAGGCGCCCAAAAGCGGCTTAATTTTAATATACTCGGGGCGAGTACCAAAACTAATCAACATCATAGCGTTATTCCTCTAACTGTCTTCCATCCTTTTTTAATTCCTGTCTGCACGCATACATCTCTTTCGTTAAAGAACTGTTGATGAGACACTGCACTGTTAGTAGAAGTAGCCTTATCATCTATCCCCAACTCATTTCCCAACACAGAGCCATGCATTTCCTTATCGCTTGGCGGGTGTGGAGGGCAATACGTCGGTATGCCGCCGTGTATCTTGGCCATAAAGGCGAACTGAATGTCTTCGCCGTTGTCCCAAGTAGTTGGTTTCTCTTGCCAAAGGTACTTCAACCACTCTCGTTTGAAGAACCAAGCATGTCCAACGAGGTCTACTTCGGTCACCTCTTCATTCTGGGAGGGCCAGCCGCATCTATCGTGCTGAACGTACCGATTGCCGGTCAGAATGACCCCTGCGCTGCCGAGTATCCCCTCATTGGTGGTCATGGTGCTTAGGCAGTTTTCGAACCATTTAGAGCCCGGTACAGTGTCGTCATCGAATATGGCAATGTACTCTGTATCGGCCAACAAAGCGGCCGCGAATCTGCCGTAAAACTTCCAATTGTGATCATTATGAAAAACTCTATCTATATCTAAACCTTTAAAGTCATACCCATCGTTATCTGGGTGTGCATTGACCCATAGCCAAATCTGGGCTGGTTTGGTTGTTTGGCTGCGAATCGCGTCTATTTGCATCTTTAAATTGTGGGGGCGTCTGTAAGCATTGAGAATGACTGTGATATGATCGCCCCTCTCGACTTCTTTCGTTTCAAACAACGCAGTTTTAATATCGTTGTAAACTCTCGGTCGCTGCTCTCGCACATATTCGATAAGCTCTTTGCCTTTGTATTGTGTGAACCAATCCTCCGAAATACATCCATTGAGATTCGTGGTTAATATCTTGCAATCAAGCATGCGAGCTTCAAGCAACACTCTATTGAAGGTTTCTAAAACCTTTGGAATATATGCGTATGTCGCGTGATTTGATAATTGCTCTATATATTCTTCATAATTACTTGAACCGATCAGTACACACGGGAGCTGCTTACTCCTGCAGTATTCAAGCGTCACGGCCGTGTTCTTTGTGGGATTGTCGCTCTTGATGATAGAAACGTCATCAAGTTTCTCGCCGTTTAGGTTTCTTTCTATAATCTCAAGCTGTTCATCCGTCCATAAACTTATACCAAGATGTATAACATTGTTGATTCTTAAATTCTTTTGAATAACTTCTGCGTGAATCTTTGATTGAGCAAATACATTTTTAGCATTAGCATAAAACACCCTATTAATAATACGCTCGGGTGGCACTTCAAAATTTTCATATGGTGACGGGTCACGATCCATAATGTATTTGTGGTCATGCTCTAAGATGCTATACGAGCCCGGGTGACTTGTTAGTTCTCCACCAACATCGTGTTTCATAAAGCAAAAATTAGACACTAATACATGAAAGCCGCAGTTTCTGTACAGGCGAATGTGCTTATCTGAAATTTCTGTTGTCTTCAGCTTGACGACCTTTACGTCATCTTCTTGAAGGAGATTAATCAGTATATCATCATATATTTCTGCTCCACCGCGCATCTCATCAGCAAAGAAATCTGAAATAAATAAGATTTTTTTCATTAGTCAATTTCTAAAACTTCAGCTTCCGAAGCAGTTTCGGCCGGCTTAAGAACTTCGCAAATTTGCGATATCATCAGGGCATATTGATTTTCTTCAGAAAAAATCTCATGCAATCTAGCTGCATGTTCTCTGGCTTTTTCGGTAATCTTTGAAGCAGATGAAGAATTTAGCCCAGCATAACAATGTCGCATTTGCTGTTTAGCAGAATGTTCACGGGGATAAGCCCACATAGACTCTTTAATAATCACGCCATCCCACACAACACTTTCTGGAATCGGCTGTAAGTCATATTCTACATTGTAAAAATATGACATTCCAGTCTCCCTATCAACTAAAAAGTCCAATTGGCCAGACCACCCGGGTGCAATCACTGGCATTCCCGTATACGCCGCTTCGAAAATAGGTAAACCAAAGCCTTCTCCGTGCGTAAAGGTTAAAAATGCCCTGATTTTCGGATGTTCAAATAAAGAATGAATTTCCTTATCTGTCATATCCCCATGCAACAAATAAACCTTGCATTTGTGTTCAGGATACATATTCATCAATGCTTTCATATCATGAAAAAGTTTTTCACGATCCATTAAGCAGTTTTTAGCAATATTGGTTTTAATAACCAGTCCAACTTCATCATTATGAAATTCCTCAACAAACCACTTAACAGTATTTGGCAAGTTCTTTCGGGGTCCAAATTGTGCCATGGCCAAGAAATTAAAATCGTAATCCAATTTCATTCCCAAGTCCGTTGGCGGACCGAAATCTTTAACCGGATAGTTAACAGTCTCAATCGGAGTTTCTAACTTAAGTTCTGTTTCTTGACCAGTTTGATTGTGTGTTGCAACATAAGTTGTATTACGATAGATATCGCGAGAATGATTAGAAACAACAAGAATCTTATCCATTTGATTGCCTTTTTGAATCCATTCATGGGCCACCTTTGTTGTTTCCATCCCAGCGGTAAATCCAATATTAACTGGAGCATGTAGTTCCCATTCATTTGGAATAGTTACTTGAAAAGACACGTCAAATTGGCCCTCGTGCTGAATAAAGGCAATTGTCTTTTCAATTGTGTGATCAATCCATTTCTTCTCTTCATCCTCTTCCATAATCCACGAAGTTTGCCCCCACTGGAGGGGTTGAATAAATATTTCAAATAAGTCCGGTCGCGAACGAAGAGCCCTCAAAGCAAATCTACTCTGTTCGCCATATCCCGAACGAGTCAGCACAGGCGCCTTAAACAAAATTTTCTTTTTCATGCTACCTCCAACAAGTGCCACCGATCATAATTCTTTCTTGTATCCCATGATCCATGTTTTTCTACAATCTCATCTATTGCCTCAATCCACCGTTCTTGATAGCTTTCAAAACTATAATTCTTTTTTACATGATTCAATCCCTGTCTAGACATTTTATCATACGCCTTTGGGCTCCAATTCATAGCTTTCTTTAAGACTGTGTTAAAATCCTCTTGAGAAATTCTATCTTCGTAAATGTACGGCACTTGTAAAGAGCCAATGACGCTTTTAGCCGCTGGCTCTATTCCAAAGCCAAACCAGTTTTTTCCATCCGTAATTTGTTCTTGCATGCCGCCAGTCATTGTCGCTATGATGGGGGTGCCACAAGAAAGAGATTCAAGCATACTTAATCCAAACCCCTCTGCATCGCTAATACTTATTGTAAAGTCTGCTGCATTATATAAAGACGCAAGATTCGATGCATCAACCTTATTTGTTGAAAGCAAGACTTGCCCATCATTCGCGCCTAAATGCTCGATAATATGTGGTAAATCAGTACCATGCGGATCTCTGGCATCAGTATGCATCAAAAGACAGGCTTGATCTTCACCAACGATATCCAAAAACTCCTTGAACCACCACACCAAAGTTCCGCTTTGTTTGCGGCGAGCATTTCGACTATTCCAGAAGAAAATCTTTTTATCTTTATTTTTAAGGTTTATGCTGCTGTTAACAGTAATATTTTCTCTAATCTGTTTAATCGCTGCAGTTTCTTCATCGGTTTTAAATTTATAAAAAAATGTAGGATCAACCGCATGCGGCAAATATCGTGAGGATACATCTGGTGTAACATCTTTAAGAATTTCGTGGGTTACTTTTGAAATACACACAACTTCGTCAGTGGAGCGATAAAATATTCCATTAAATACCGGTGCAGGAAAGTTATCCCAGACATGATAATATACCATCGGCACATTAGCACGAATTTCATTTTCAATTTCCCATAGCCATCCATAAAATCTAGGATCAGTCATAAACCAGAGTACGTCTGGTTTTTCTTTTTGCATAATTGAACGAATCATTTCGTGATTTCCGTAACCATCGATTGGGAAAATACGCCAATCCTCGCCCCATGGTTCAACCGTTTGAGGTGTATAGTCGTCATGTTTAATCGCCCCACCCAAACAAAGAAACGAATAGCGGCCGGTTTTTAACAACGCTTCAATAAAATATTTTGTCTGAATACCCACGCCGGACGGCGAAAGTGGGTGGTCAGACAGTACTAAGATTTTCTTTTTCATTTTTCCTCTTGTCCACATACTGTGTTTAAAATTAGTCTTGTTACAATGTACGGATCGCAATTTGCATTCGGTCTACGATCCTCAATATATCCCTTACCAAGTTTTTCAACTTGCCATGGAATGCGCACTGACGCAGTTCTATCAGAAACTCCCCATTTATATTCTTTATATGAGCAAGTTTCGTGCTTTCCTGTCAGTCTCTTCTCAATGCCATCGCCATAGTTGCGAATGTGCTCTTCTGTATTTTTCCCAAGCGCTTCTGCCGCGGCCTGACACGCTTCAAACGACTCTCTCATTGCGTTTGTGGAGAAATTAGTATGACAGCCTGCGCCATTCCAGTCGCCTTTCTCTGGCTTGGCGTCGAATGATACCGTAACGCCGTGCTTTTCTGCGACTTTTTGTAGCAGATATCGAGCAATCCATAACTGATCGCCCGTTTCTACTGCGGGCAGCGGACCAACTTGAAACTCCCATTGGCCCGGCATAACTTCTGCATTAATGCCACCAATCGTCAGGCCAGCTTTCAAACAAGCATGTAAGTGCTCTTCGACTATTTCCCTTCCAAAAGTAGCGTCAGCTCCAACAGAACAATAATATTTGCCCTGTGGATCTGGTTCTCCTGCAGAGGGAAACCCCAGCGGACGTTCATTTTTATAAAATGTATATTCTTGCTCCATTCCGTAAAGGGGAGCATGCGCAGCGAACTGTTCGGCCGCTTCTCTGCAAAGAGCGCGGGTGTTGGTCATATGCGGAGTCAAATCAGTATTATATACTTCACACAATACCAATGATGATCCCTCTCGTCGCAGCGGATCTGCACATGCCATTACCGGGAATAGAACACAATCTGAATTCATCCCTTCTGCCTGCTCTGTGCTAGAACCATCAAACCCCCAAATTTCTGGTTCTTGGTCATCTTGCAAAACTTTCGTTTTACTTCGTAATCTTGGAGATGGTTGCATACCATCAATCCAAATATACTCTGCTAATTTCATTTATAATATTTCCTTTATGGGCAATGTACTGTGTGTCTAAAATCACAACGAGCACAAGATAATCTATTTTTAATATATCGTTTGTTTTTGATATTATACAGTGCCTTATTCAATAGTTTTAAAGCATTTTGTGTTTTTTTCGGACCACTAGTTACTCTAAAAAATTCTACTTTGTCTCCTTTTGAAGTTCTCTTCAAAAGAGCAAAATGGGTTTCTACGTCTGCAGGGTCTATATCGAATTTCAAACAAAAGAAGTGTTTGTATAAAGTCAACTGGTAAGTAGTCATCTTATCGGCTCGACGCCTTGCATCCCACCCCCAACCGCAAGTTTTCCAATCAAAAATATGTACTTTTTTGTCAGGAGTCACCACAATAGCGTCGATAAATCCTTTGAATTTATATTCCTCTCCCTGCATTGGCTCGTACAGCGGCATTTCAGCCGCAAACAGTTTATATTCTCCAAAATAATCATTTAATGCGTCTTCAATTTCAGGCAAGATGGCTTTTCCTTGATCCATCATTTTGGTGGCCAAATCTTCATCTATTTCAATATCATCATCTAATTTGTCCACACACTTCTCAAACTGCTGGATAAAATATTCATCATTTACGTCTTCTTGTAAGAGCTTTTTCTCACAAACATCGTGAATGGCTGTTCCAAACGCAGTAAAAAGGTTTCCTTTGAAACCTCCTATTTTGTCGATACGGGTTAACTTATGATAAAAAGCGCAGAACGTCCAATCTTTAAGTTCCGAATATGATATATGTGGCACAAAAACTCCAGTGACTCTATATTATAACCACTTTATGCTATGTTGTCAAGTTTTTCTGGGTCTTGAATCAATAATAATTTTTTATATAGCTCCGGGCTCACTTTTCTTAAGAAGTTATGATTCGAATCAAAATAGAATTCTGAAAACCCGGTGGCGTAATATTCCCTTAAGGAAGTCGCAGCATATGGCGTAATAAATAGTCCCATCATTAGGTCAGACAGTTTATCATAGCCAATTTTTTTATAAAGAAGCATATCAAATTCTTCGTTATATTCTGTATCCATGAAGGCAGACAGAGGGGCCCTATATCCTTTGGCCCATAAGATATCATACAAATATTTTCTTTTTCTGAGGAATTCTTCTTTGACTTTTTGATCGCTATATATCTCGTAACCCAGCGCGCTCTCCAGGGAATGGGCTATTTCATGAATAATATCATCGTACATATCATCTTCATCATCTTGAACATTAGATATATAAAGGGTGCCATTTTCGTAAAAAGCATTTAGCTTGCGTTCTTCAAATTCATCAAACCACCCTACAATGACCATTTCCACTTCTGATAATAAATGCAAAGGAATTTTTTCCTCGACTTTACTAATAACTCTCTCTACATCAACATCGTCGTTTGTCACAGGCTCTTTAAAATATACATGAATTCCTGTGGGAGTATAAAAATTACTCACCGCCTCAGTTATTCGTTTCTGCGACTTTTGTATGTAATCTATCAGCATCATCCAACCCCAATTGGTAACCTCTTAAAAAATTCTCTTCTGCGAAAGCAAACACAAATTCAGGAAATTCTGCTGCTAGCACTTCTGCAATCATATTAACTGTCACCTCTTCATTATCTAGTTTTGTGCCTACGTAATCTACTAACATTTTCTTTAATTCAGAATCTCTTTCTACTGTCATTGCTAGCATTGGATTCTCATGTGCTTGCTCTTCTGTTTTAACTTTTTCTTCGCTCATTTTTTCTCCTTCACGATTATAATGCTATATTAGCATAATCTGATTATCTTTGTAAAGCTTTTTATAGAACTTTTGATGCGAGAGTAGCTACTTCGCTTCTTTCGCCCTTTCTAAATGTCATGTGTCCGGCTATATGAAATGTTTTAAATTTTTCGACTGCGTGCGCTAAACCATTTGAAGTTTCATTAACATACACATTATCAATTTGTTCAATATCACCAGTTAACACGATTTTGGTTCCTTCGCCAATTCTTGTAATAATTGTTTTAATTTCGTGCATCGTTAAGTTCTGTGCTTCGTCAATAATTATGTATGCATTGGAAATTGAACGGCCGCGGATATATGTTAGCGCCTCTACTTCAACTTTGCCTTTATCAATATACATTTGAAGTGTGTTCTTATCCCCTCCCAACAAAAATTCAAGATTATCTTGGATGGGCATAAGCCATGGAAGCAATTTTTCCTGCATTGTGCCAGGAAGATAGCCAATATCACGACCTAGCGGCTGGATTGGCCTGGAAACAATCAACCTAGAATAATGATTCTCTCGGAGACCAATGGTTTGTTGTAAGCCTGCCGCTACGCTACATAGAGTTTTACCACTTCCTGCAGTTCCCACAAGAGTAACGATTTTAACATCCGGATTCATCAGCAGATCAATTGCAAACGCCTGCTCTTTGTTTCTAGCAGCAATTTTCCAATCAGGTATCTTGTCGTGCATAACTTTTTTTAACGGCTTGTGATGCGCATCAAAGCGAGCTAACGCAGACTTTTTCTCATTGGCGTTGGACACCAACATCACATACTGGTTCGGATGCCATTTGCCGGCAATTTCTTCTTTTCCAATTACAATATTTTCGCCTTGGTAGAACCGATCAACAATTGGATCATCAACGGAATGTATTGTAAAGCCAGAATACAACTCTTCAAAAGATGTGACTGCTTTTTCCAGAATAAAGTCTTGCGCATCAATCCCCACAGAATCACAAATCACACGCATGTTGATATCGCGCGACACGACAACCATCTTTCTCTTGGGAAATTGTTCTCTGACAGCTTTTGCTGTGGCAATAATTATATGATCAGGTATTCGTATATCCAGATCTGGCGGAAATATAGTCCCCTTGAGGCACTCGTAAGATATTGCCTTGACGATGCCTTTCCCCTTCCCTAACCTGACGCCTTTCTGAAGGCTGCCTTGCGCCCTAAGATCATCAAGAATACGAATAACCCTTCGTGCGTTTACTCCCACAGGATCTTGCCGTTTCTTGTGCTTATCTATTTCCTCAAGCACTTTTAACGGTATGAAAATATCGTGATTGCCAAATTTATAAATGGAATCTGCATCTGTCAAAAAGACGCTAGTATCTAAAACATAGTTTTTCTTCATAGAGCACCGTATACTCTATATAGTATTCTGCGATAAATCATATTGTCTGGTCGCTTCGTAAAGCATAATGTTGGCCGTTTGAGAGGTATTGAGGCAATAGCCCACCCCTGGCAGCGGAATATACACTTTGTCGCTATTTTTTAATATTTCTACGGGTACCCCGCATTCTTCGTGACCCACCACCAAACAGCTGTGGCGATCAAAAGTGAAATTATAGCTAGAAATGGGTATTGCGGCATTAACAAGTTCCGCAGAAACGAGTTTGATACCTTCTTTTCTCGCATAATCAAGAAAGTCAGAAGGAGTAGAATATTTCTTAATTTTGACATAATCGTACAGGCCTCCAGATAAGGGATTTAAAACACCCCTTGAGGGAACATGACCTATGACGTGAACAGTTGCTGCCCCAAAGCAAGCAGCAGCTCGGATAAGATAGCCCAAGTTACCGTTGTGCATGAAATTAACACAAGCCATATCAATGGGATAAGTTTTAGCAAATTTCTTTTTTTCATCATACCTCTCTCTTCTTGTTTTCTTTCTTGATGATTTCTTCATCAAATACCCATACCTCTCTTTCGCCTTTTTTGGGATAAGGGACACCGGCTTTTCTTAAAGCTTCAACATCTTCTTCATTAATGAGAATGGCTTCCCATCCCTGTTGTTCTTCTTCTCGTTTTTGTAATTTAACATGCACAGATGGACCAGCGGCCGATTCAACTAATACAATATCGTTAACTTTATATACCATAAATACTGGGGCGGGTGGATTCGAACCACCAACCGTCCGGGTAACAACCGAATGCACTGCCAATTGTGCTACACCCCATCACATTCTTTATGCTGATAGAGTGAGAGTGCCGCCCTTGAAATTCACAGACACCTTCCAGTTGTCTACGTAAAGCTCTCTTTCAAGAATTTCTGCCACCGGCACTTGAACCTCTGCTGTAAGCGTACAGAACCCGCGCTTGTAGTCGTACTTCTCAATAGAACGATCAATAAAATCGAAATCATAGATGCTCTCTGTGACAACATCGTTCAGATAATCTTCAAACGTAAAATCGTGCTCATAGTCATCGAGCAAGTCGCTTCCTCGCAATTCATCCAGAATATTATCACCATATGCTGTTGTGACATGAACTCCTGGCGTTGCCAGCAACGAACAGAGCTGACTTACTACGTCAGTTTCCGCCAACGCTGTTTCAACCTCCGTTTCATTATGAACAAACACATCGGCACCCTCACTATATGTAAGGGTGGCCATGGCGCCCGAATCCAAATTTAGTTCTTGCAAGCGTGAAATAATTGACATTATACCTCCTTGTTATAGTCTAGCCAATTTAACCAGAAACCCCCAGCAACAGCCAAGTGCATGAGGACTGAACTGATTAACTCTACTATATCATGATAGTCGTGAAAATGCAAGTGAATATGGCCAACAATCCAAAAAGGGATTGCGAATTGCTGGCCATACCAAATTAGGGAAAATTTTACAAATTTATCTTTGTTCTTTAAGATCTTTAAACGCATCGATAACATCTAGCAAATCTTTGCTTACGTTCTTTTTGAACATGCCAAGATCACTTTCAAACACTGCCATGTTATCAACTAGTTCATTCAGGCGCGCCCTTAATTTTCCAATTTCTGCGCTTTGCTCAGCTACTTTCTTTTTAAGCTTTGCGTCTGAACGTGTTGTGTTAGCACTAGTGGTCATATTTTCCTCCTTTTTTTGAAATATATTATACCATAATCTTCTAAACATTTATCTCTCTGAATGTTTAGCGTTCGTTCTTATGGGACTTAAGGAACCTTTATCCGTAAAGCCTTTTAATCCGCTTACGCTTTCGGTACCCCCGACGCCCCATAATAATTCTACATTTAAATCGTTGCACAGCTCAACTT
>Ga0208315_1001497_pt1 | contig 11703 bp, 13 predicted proteins | sample MalvireepMed_215_FD_184239 | JGI IMG/M metagenome (GOLD analysis project Ga0208315, IMG submission 184239) | Marine viral communities from the Global Malaspina Expedition - Malaspina viral metaG DeepMed_215 (SPAdes) (version 2) | ecosystem: Environmental > Aquatic > Marine > Oceanic | place... | reverse complement strand
TCTTCTTCCTGGGTTGGTTCCATAGTGGATTCTTCAAAGGATTCTTCTTCCTCCGAAACCACCTCCTCTTCTTCAGAAGTTGTCGGTACAAAAGAAGTTTCGACTTCCTCTGCCTCTTCATAAATTTCCTCCTCCATCGGTTCTTCTTCCACTACAGGTTCTTCAAAGGATTCTTCTTCAAAGGATTCTTCTTCAAAAGAAAAGGTCTCTTCAAAAGATTCTTCTTCAAAAGAAAAGGTTTCTTCAAAAGAAGCCTCTTCCTCTATTTCCATAGAGAATGTTACAGGATCCTCTGCAATAACGCTAACTGCTTCAGCAAAAGTTTCTTCTAATTCTGCAAAAGTTGTTTCTACACTTGTAAGAGCAGTTTGTGATTCCGTTGATATTGTAACATAGTCTTCACTGTCAAAAGTCATTAATAATTTTGCTCCTAATAAGTTAGGGCCTCGTTGATTAGCATGTGATGACGTTGACCCTGAGCCATCGACACCATTCCAGGACCATTCATATTTACTAGCTCCGATTCCCGTATAGATTAATTGATTGGTAAAAGTTTCTGAGTTGGCATAATAACCTGCATCATTTGTTCTTGTTTGAGTTACAGCTGCTAGCTCCTCGTCGCTACTATCTAGTATCCGGATCTTAACGGTGTAGCTATCCACGGCTCCAGTGCTGTCACCGCAACGAAAGGCCGAACCGGACCATTCACAATTCTGCATGTCGATGGTGCTGTCTAGTGTGATTCCATTATCGAGTTTATCTGCTGTAGAAGTGATTGTATCGCTGGACGTTTGACCGGTGCCAGCTATACCTACTAAGGTTGCTGTAGAAGTAATTTTTAAATCGTGTGCAGCTTCAACTGCTTTGTCATAAGTGAAAAATGCACCACATCCACCGTTTTGACCATTAGCTGTATCGCAAGTAATTGCAAAGCCATCCAAAGTGGTGTTGTTGCTCATGGTTGTATCTGAAGTATTGTCGGATATGACTGGAGTAGTTCCACTGTTATAGGAGCTGACTGAATTGCCAGCATTAGGTAAAATATTTCCGGTAATCACATTTTCTGCTCTGACAGCGTTAGCAAAACAGCTTGCCAATAGGTAGCTACAGAAAAAAGCTATAATGATAGTTTTTATTTTGGATCTGTCCATTGAACCTTTTTATCTGTCGATTTGTCCGTTGGTAAATTTACAATAGGTTCTATTTTTTTTCTTTTTTCCATACGTTTAACGTAAGCTTTATAGTCAGGTCTTTCAAAATCATATTTTTTCCAAAGCTTAAGGGCCTGAGATCCAATTTTACCATCAATCGGACAAGGTGTTCCTGCTTGAATCATGCTTTCAAATACTCTTTCATCCTGACATAAAAGAGCCACCGCTGCAACCTTCATTCCAAAATCATTAAGTATTCGTGAAAGTTTTAACCGTTCACAATTTTTATCTATAACGTGTTTACCGCCGGATACTCCAATACCAAAAGTTTGAATACCTGCAGATATACCAACAGCACATACGTCTTGTGTCATGGAATTATAGGAAGGTGCGCTGGATGTCGGAGGTGATGATTTTATATTAGAAGTTGTTGTATTGGACGTTGTTGAAGTTGATTCACTTCCAGATTGATAGGTCGTACTTGATTCGTATCCGCCTTCAATAGCGGTATTGGATCCGGAAACGTTAGATTGGGTCGAACCTGCATAAGCTGTTGAACACACCAATAGTGTCAGTATCAAAAATGCATACAAATATTTCATCAGATTTCATGTACTCCTAAGTACAGTTGTTTTTGTCTAAATCAATCGGCTTGTCGCCCTGTATAAACCAGACCCACGATGAAATCTTCGTTCCTTCTTGGGTATAGGTACATTTTTTGCCTACCGAGCAGGCGCTCAAGGCAAATAGTAACGCTAATACCAAAAATAATTTATTCATTTTACTCCTTTGTTTCCGTTTTAACGGAATGTTCGTAAGTGTCTTGTTCTGCTTTTTCTTGTTCTTCTAGTTGACAGCATTCACCAGACAGTTCCTTTTCTCTTGTATGTTTACCGCAACATTTTGTTTTATCTACTGACATGCTTCACATTCTTCATGTTCGCAGTTCATACAATTACAAACACCATACATATCACCATGTTCTTTTAAAGAACAGTGACAGTCACAATTACAATTTTTACACTTTGTCATCTTTACTCAAAAAATCCCAAAATCTTTTTAGGGGTCTTATAATCCATTTTTTAATCATTTTTGGTCTCCTCAATTTCATAGAAGAACTTGTCCGAGTCTTCTGTTCTCCATTTGGTAGTATCTTCAACAGTCCAATCACTTGTTTGTACCTTCCAATCTGGCACTTCATCTTTCACGGTGAAAGATGGGATACTCCATATTAATCTATTGTTTGGCTGAGCCGCATAGTTGCCGTTTTCAAGGGCTAGTATGTGTGCGCACTTATGTTCGTGCGGAATTTCGGAATGATCCGTATCGACTATATTACTCTCTGGGTGGGCCCAGTCAACTGTAAAAAGATAGGTTCCCTTATACCATTTTTTATCTTTACCTATATATTTTCCAGACTGTCCTAAAAGGATATCATAAGTGACAATACTAGGATAGTAACTAAAGCAATTCCATAGCTCCAGCTCATCAAGTCGCATCCTAGGAACTTTTTGTACATCAAAGCTTCTTTGTATGAAGGCACTAATCGGTAAACGATAGAAGATAGCACCATTTTCCATAACTGCATGAAAGAGTATAGCCTTCCCTGAAATCGATGCCATACCAAAGATGATACAGTCTTCAGCTTCTCCCACGTGTCCGGAAAGGTCATAAAGATACTCTCTCCTGACCTGCGCGTAGGTTGCAGGAATATTCGCGTTTAAGTATGCCATTCAGCATAAAGTCCTATTGTGATATGATTATTAAAGTGCTGCTATAATTAGTATAACAACAACGACGCCGGCTCCAATCACAACTTTTCTGTGATCTTTCCAGATTTGCTTAATTGTTTCCATATTTCCTCCTAATCGTAAATGTTGCCCCAAGTTTTCCCGGATTCGTAGTCTACTTTATTAGGCACTTCCAGGTCAACTGCAGCTTCCATTATTTCAATTATTCGTTTAGCTTTCTTATCAGATTCTACAGAAATATCCAGTTCATCGTGAATCTGTATATGAGCTATAATACCTTCTTTATATAAATCCAGCATCGATTTTTTAGTCATATCTGCTGCAGATCCTTGTATTAATTTGTTTAAAGCTTTGTAAGTAAAGGCTCTTCTAATTCTGTTTTCACCATATTTTTTCATTGCATCTTCCCATGTCATAGGTGTGTGCATGCCAAATTGGGCCGGTTCCCATTTATTAAATCTACAACCTCTTCCTAGGAGAGTTCTAATTTCTCCTTCTCTTGAAGCCCACCTTGATGTTTCGTTCATAAGATCTCTAACGAAGGGAACTCGTTCATGATATTGGTTGAATAATTTTTCAGCTTCTTGTTTTGTGCTTAAACCTAACTCTGCTTGTAGTTTGGCTTTACCCATTCCATAAAATAATCCAAGATTAATAGTCTTTGCCTGAAGTCTACTAATGCCCGCCATATCAGCAACGGTTTTATGGAAATCAATATTACTATTAGAATAATTATTTACAATTTCTTTTACAGAGGCGTCTTCCTTTATACTAGCAGTGGTCGCTGCAAAATGTACTACAAGTCTTGGTTCTTGTTGATTGTAATCAAAGCATCCCCACACACAACCATCCTCAGGGATGAATAGGGATCGAATCATTGGCCCAAGGTCCTTATTGCGTGCAGGAATTTGTTGTAAGTTTGGATTAGAATATGAAAATCTTCCAGTGACAGTTCCTCCTTGATCAGAACGTATCTGATTAATATCTGCGTGGATTCTGCCTTTGTGTTCGTATCTTAAAATTGTATCAAGAAAGGTGGTATGTGCCTTGTTTATTTCTCTGGCTTTTGCTATTTTATTAACTACAGGATGAGAATGCTCTTGCAAAAAATTTTTAGTGAAAGAGGGTGCATCTGTTTTTACAGTTCTTTCGTATGGTAATTTTAATTTGTCAAAAACTTTGGCAATCGATCGTGCTGCCCATATTTGGGCATCTATTTGCGTTTCTTTTTTTATTTCTAGCAGCAACTCTTTTTCTTGTCCTAGTAATTTTTTTTTCAATTGGTGAGCTTTTTCGGCATCTACGCGGACGCCCTTGAATCGCATGTCTACTAAGCAAGGAAAGAGCTGAGTTTCTAAATCAAATATTTCTGTTAAATTTTCTTTTTTAATTTCGGTTGATAGCCGTTTGAATAAATTTAATGTTAAGTAAGCATCTTTTTCTGCGTATTCACCTACATATATTGCTGGTAATTTATATAATTCTGCTTTAGCATCTATGCCCCAATTTTTTGCAACTTCAAATAAAGTCGATTCATTTTTTCTTTCTCCTAAATATTCCCAACTTAATGCGTTCAAAGTGTAACGCATCCTGTTTTCGTCGACTAGAGAGGCCATGACCATAGTATCTACAATATGCCCATTAATTTTTATTCCATAGGAACGAAGCCAGCAGATATCGTACATGGCATTATGAAATATCTTAGTCGCTTTAGTTGCGCAAACGTCAGAGACCCACTTTAAAATTTTCTTTTTGTCTAGATTGCCACCGCCTTCATGTCCAAAAGGATAGTATTTACACCAACCATCCACTGCTACGGCAACTCCAATAATTTCTCCATTACCTATAACAGCACCGGATCCTTTAGATTTTAGATCGGGATCTCTTGTTTCTAAGTCTATGGCTATGAGTTTATATCCACTCAGGTCTGGAAAATTGTCAGGGGCTATCCATTCAGTTTGAGCCTCGAACATCATTTTGTATAATCTCTTTCAATAATCATATCAATAAAATGCTTTGCTTTCTCTAAATCTTCCTTTCCTCCTTTAGCGTGATGTCTTAAGATGTATTTAATAACATTTCCTTCAGGATAAAGCAATTTATTCTCTACCACAAACTTGCTTGGCTGAATTTTATATTTGATATAGTGCTTTCCTCCAACTTGTTTTTTCCATACACTCATACTATCCTCTTTTGTCCAATTCTATAATAATGTTCGGTTTCAGGATTTAACCAATATACTTTTTGTTTTGCTCTAGTTACAGCGACAAACCACATCCGATGTTCTGTGTCCGAGTCTCTTTTTGCACTTTTCCAGGCAGGTCTCGGCATATCCGGAAAAATGACAACATTTTCTGCTTCATCTCCTTTGGCTCCGTGAATGGTTCTTATTCTAACTCTTGTTTTTTCTTTTGGATTTAAATCTTTTTCTACGTTCTCAATATAACTAATTTGCCCCAAATCTTTTATGAGATCAAAACAATCTTGCCACTTGCCTCTACATAATATACCATATTCAGCTATTAATTCTTCTAAAGTAAGCTGCTCGTTTTTTGCTTTTTTTAATTTTTCTAAATTTTTACCTTTGGGCTTGATTTTCTTACCACTCATGTATTCCCAAATATCAACAATTTCTCCACTGCGTATCGCTTCTTTATTATTTAATTTTTTCCACACAGTTAACGCTCGTACTAATTTTGGTTGTAGAAGACTATTACCCTTATCAAAGTAAATGTTTTTTCTGTAAAAATGTTCTTTGACTTTTTTAACTATTAAATTATCTTTTTTCCATCGAAATAATAAAAACCATTGTCCCTTGCTATAATCTAGATTATGAAACAATTGGTTAGTTATAAAGTCTCCTTCTTCTCCCTTTGGCTCCCATTTTTTAGGCATTCTTGTTGTTATACAGTTTAATATTCTTTTTGCTTGATCAAAAATTTTTCTAGGCACTCTCCATGAAAGTGTAGTTTCCTTATCGTCGATGAATCCTTTTAAATTAATAAAAGGAGTGGGATCTGCGCCTTGAAATTTAAAAATAGTTTGATCATCGTCTCCTGCAATGTAAGATCGTTTACAATTTTCCTCTATGTAAAAAAACATTTCCCATTGTAGAGGATTTAAGTCCTGCGCTTCATCTAAGAAGATTACGTCTAAGTTTAAATTGTTCATCATTTTATCTTTCTTAAATAGATCGATCATATCAGTAAAATCTAACATTCCGCGGTCTTTTTTATATTGAATTAAGTGATTGTTAAAAATTTCTAGCTTAGAGTATTTAAAATTAGGATGTTCTATCAGCATTTCTTTATGCTGTTGGCGGAGTTTTATTTTTCTACATCTAGAAAGATTAACAGCTTTTAAATATTGATTCCCGAAAGTCATGACTCCGTCGTCATTTTCTTTTTCATCATAAGGAAATTTGGCAAAATATTGACTGCCTTGACTTTTACATATATATTTTTTGAATCCGTTCCATTCGTTTCCAGTTAATAAAGTATTTCCTTGAAATTTTTTATTGCTTCTTTTTCCCATAGCATGCATGGTAGAAAAGAAAGGAAAAGATTTTTCCAGATTACTGTATTGAGGAAACTCTTCTGCAATGTTTGCTAGTTTTCTTTGTACTTCTCGCGTAGGGTCTTTTCCAAAAGTCAAGTAAGCTATTTTTGATGGGTGTGTGCCTTGTCGTAATTCTTTTCTAAGATAACTGTTTGGTCCTTCAATCAAACGATAAGTTTTCCCGGTTCCTGGAGGACCGGGAATTTTTGTTCTTTTTACTTCTTCTGCCATTTAGCTTTCTCTATTTCTGGAGCCTTATTATCAATTTCTTTCGCTACAGGTTCCGGCATCCTAAAGACTCTAATTTCAATCATTTTGTCATTTACTTTAGGGTAAACTTTATCTTCTACTGCGCTAAATTTTTTCTTCAATAAACGAACTGTAACATTTCTTTTTATTGCCCATTCGTTTGTATTTTTTAAAAATTTCCAAAAATCTTTAAATTTAAAATAGCTTGTACCATCTTCAGAAAAAGCGGATCCATTACAGATATGTTCTAATTTTTCTCCTTTGTATGAATCTGTTATAAAATCCTCTAAATGTTCTCTTAATATGTTTTCAGGTTTTAAACTTTCAGGAGCTTGTATAAAAAATTCTTCATCATCGTCTGTTTTAGGAAATAATTCTGATAAATTCTTTTTCCATATGGTTTGTCCGATATGAGGTAAAAGAATGCTAATCTGTCCCATACATGCTTTTGAAAAGTCATCAAATTTGTATAAAGTATCAGTATCAACTTCCACAGTTTTACCATTAACATCTAAAAACCATAAAGGAGGTTCAGAAGTATATTTTCTCAAGTTTGTTAGTTCTGGCATTAAATTCCCTTTGCCTATTCCAAATTTTCTAGTTTGACAGGTTATTGAATCACAAAAATTACATATTGGAGGACTTTTACATTTATATTGATAGTCTTTTTTCTCTAATGATTTTTTCACTGTTTCCACCTCTTGATTTCTTAAAGGTGGTTTCATATATTTATTGTTATAATTTTCTAATTCTGTTTTCCAATTATCTTGTTTAGCTTTTTTTAAATAAACTCCAATATTATATAAGCCATCGTTTCTACTTCCTTCCGGGAATCCTTCCGAACAAAGAGTCTGTAGACAAGGAGGTCCATCTGTTACTGAATCATTTTTTACTTGTTTCTTTGTCTCTATATGTAAATTTTCTAATTGTTTTTTAATTAAACTATTATTTTTATGTAATTCTATGAACTCATTTAAATTAGCAGCGTCTCCATTTTCAAGAAAAGCATATCTTGTTGTGTTATCGCCTCTATGATAGGGTAAATTTAAAAAATTTCCGGTATCTCCTCTATCAACTAAAATGTGTTCTTGTTTAGGAAAAATTTCGCTAGAAGAATATCCCAAATGAGCTGCAATTAATTTTAATTTTAATCGCATTAAAGAAGCTTCTACAGGTTCTTTTGTGAATAAGAATAAGTGAGCCCCTCCAGATTTTGATCTAAATACAATTAGCGGTAAGTCTTTTTGTTTTAATATTTTTATTAGTTTTTTATGATTAAAATTATATTCATCAATATCAATACAACCCCATTTACATTTATCATTTTCATTAATCGGGACAATGCCTAGACCAGGTTCTTTGCCTTCAAGATGATTTACCCATAATTCGTCTGTTACAGGTTTCTTGACAGTAAAAGATTTAGTCTTTTGCTTACCATTGTCTGAATAAGTGCTACTTAGTATTGTTTGACCGTAGGCACTATTTAAACCTTCAAATATATCTTTAAATGCTTTCATCATATGCTTTGTATGGGCGAGTTAAGTCTCCCGCTCTCGCCCACCTCTCCATCCGGTGTGGAAACTTATGATGTTTTACCGTTCAACTGATCTACTCTATGGCAACTTTCATAAAATGATTTTGCCCTCTTATAGAGATTGACATCAGTTATTTCCGATACCTTTTGTATATTGTATCCATACCATTCGTTTCCTTTTCCAGTATTTTTTACTGAAGATAACTTATAGATATGGCTAAAAGGTGGCGGTGTATAAGGACCGTCTTTTCCATCCTTTGTGATGCTCATCATCATTGAATTCCATTTTCTGGAAATCTTTGCTTGTGTTGAAGACATTGATATCAAAGCCGTTTCAGCAGATTTGCCATCAGAAATGATAACAAAATGTTGAGCCGTCTTTTGAATATAATTACCATTTGGTAATCTGTCTTTATTCATAGCATCTTTTGATGTTTTAGAAAGAATATCACTGTTACCAGGAAATATATTTTCCGGTCTTCCTGATCCTGTGCCAAAATCGGCCCATTCTTGATACTCTAATCTATAGTGACAAGGAATAACATGTATTCCTTTTTCTCCATCGTACAGTTGTCTTGTCACTGTGTTGAAAAACATACCAGGGTCAGCACCTTCAACATAATTAGCATGTTTTCTTTGTGCTTCTGCTGATCCGTTTTGTAGAAGTTTCAAAATTGGTAGAGCAACACTTTCTTGATCTACGTTTTCGAAACCTTTCTTAGCGTCCGCTTCAAACAGAGCGTCTGATGGCAGACCTGCTTCCTGTCTTTTAGCTACTTGCTTCTCGTTACTAGTTTCCATTTTCTAGTTTCTCCTATTTATTTTCGTTTGGTTACCTACAAACGGGTTAAAGAGATCCGCGGGCATATCTTGTCCAGATTCTGTACGCTCGCGAACCACCGCTTTGAGTGTCTGAGCATGAACCCCTATTTTCTGGACGGGTTCATAGCCCTGACCTCGTGCAAGGGTAGCATAAGCCATTGCCTTGTTGTCTTCGCCACGACCAAAGGTAACGGTGACATCATTTTTAATAATGTCCCCTAGGCCGTTTTCTCGAAGCCAGTTAAACGCCGCTTCCTGTTTGTCAGGAGTTATATGGGCGCCATAAAATGGTTTGACTTCTATTGAAGCACCATCTTTTAATTTTAGTTTTGTGACATTCATTTCTTGCATCATTTTAGGAATGTCAAAATTAGAAAGCTGCTTGGCTTTCTCTTTTAAATCTTTCGTGTGATTTTCGGAGGCTGCAACTTGATCTTCTAAATTTCTTAATTCAATAACTTTATCGGATAGATTTTTTGTTTGATCTATCTGTGTTATCGAGTCTACTCTGTCTTTTTCAAAATCAATTGAGTTCATTTAATTATGTGGGCACCTTTCATTTTTCCATTTATTATATCCTTTTACCCAGGATTCTTTCGGTTTCATTTGTTTGATTTCTTTTCTTAAAACTTTAATACGATGTTTTAATCCATCAATCGTTGTATGCATCCAACCACAATCATGAGGTTCGATTTGTGAATTGAAATATTTAATCGTGTCTTTTAAAACTTTTATTTCTTCTAATTTACTCATAACTCTTTAATTCTTTCTTGATAATTTCTACTTCTTTACACCATTTACGATATCGGTTCCACCAAATTGTATCGGAAATAAAACCTGTAATTCTAGTTGGTAGGTATAAAATAATAAAGATAAGTCCCAAAAAAGGTTTATCTCTATTAAGTGCTTTTCTAGCTTTTTTAGAAATGGTTCTATGTTTTTCTACATCTAAAAAATTTTCAATACAGATTTCAGTATGTTTTAATCTGCTTTTTAATCTATGGTATCTTTTATTCATCTATCTTTCCTTTCTCGTACAAATCTATTTCTAATGGATAATATACTTTCTCTTGTCGGTCCCATTTTAATAAATTAAATCTGCCGTTGTTTATATCAGATACAATGGCAACAGCAATACCAATTACCGATGGATCTCCTGATAATAATAAATAATCTTTAGATGTGTAATTTTTTAATAATCGTCTTAATTCAAACACAATAGGTCCTGGACTTAAAACGATTTGAGTATTCTCTTTTAAAAGAACTTTTAGTTTACCATATTTCAAAGCACCCATAATATTATATTTAGGACGACCAGTACTTGTTCCGGGTAGTTCCTGTAATACATAAACTATGCTTTCTTTTTCCATAATAACTTTCTTGACAAGTTATAGGATAATATGTATATAATGTCAATAGAAAGTAAAAATGAATTACAAATTTAAAACGAAGCCATATGCGCATCAGTTAAAGGCGCTTGACATGTCCTGGAATAAGGAAGTTTTTGCTTATTTCATGGAAATGGGAACCGGTAAATCAAAAGTTTTACTGGATAATATTGCTATGCTCTATGATAAGGGTAAAATAGATAGCGTCTTAATTGTGGCACCGAAAGGTGTATACAAGAACTGGTATGATTCTGAAATTCCTACACATCTGGTAGATCATATCGAAAAAAATGTTGTTTTATGGAAGTCTCTCATTACTAAAGAGCAAAAACTTAAGTATGATTCTTTTTTTAAAATTGATTACACTAAATTACATATTTTCATTATGAATGTTGAGGCTTTATCAACTAAAAAAGGCCTCGAAGCTGCTCGTCAGTTTTTAAACGTTAAAAAAACCTTATTTGCAGTTGATGAGTCTACAACTATTAAAAATCCACAGGCCAAACGAACTAAAAATATTCTTCAACTGTCTAAGATGGCTAAATACAGAAGAATTTTAACGGGGTCACCTGTTACCAAGTCTCCTCTAGATTTATATACACAATGTTTTTTCCTCGATCCTTATTTATTGGATTTTACGTCTTATTATGCGTTTAGGAACAGATATGCAGAAATGAGAAACGCTAATTTTGGTGGTCGTTCTATACAACTTGTGTCTGGTTATAAAAATCTTTCAGAATTAGCAGAAACATTAAAACCCTTTTCTTACCGTATTTTAAAAGATGAGTGTTTAGATCTTCCTCCTAAAACCTACATGAAAAGGATTATTCAGCTTACACCAGAACAAAAGCGCGTTTATCAACAAATGAAGCAAATGGCACTTGCTGAGTTAAAAGGCAAAATGATCACGACTGTTAATGTCATTACTCAACTAATGCGACTTCAGCAAATTACTTGTGGCCATTTCAAAGCGGACGACGGCTCTGTTCAAGAAATTAAAAATAATCGTATTGAAGAGCTGTTAGATTTAATCGAGGAAATAGAAGGAAAAGCCATTATCTGGGCTCATTGGCGCCATGATATCGCCACGATTGTGAGAGAGATTGAGAAAGAATATCCAGGCTCTGTGATGACCTACTATGGAGATACAACCGTTGAAGATCGACAGAAAGCTATTAAAGAGATACAGAATCCAGAAAGTAAAATAAGATTCCTGGTAGGTACACCACAGACTGCTGGGTATGGAATTA
>Ga0208315_1001488_pt1 | contig 11761 bp, 24 predicted proteins | sample MalvireepMed_215_FD_184239 | JGI IMG/M metagenome (GOLD analysis project Ga0208315, IMG submission 184239) | Marine viral communities from the Global Malaspina Expedition - Malaspina viral metaG DeepMed_215 (SPAdes) (version 2) | ecosystem: Environmental > Aquatic > Marine > Oceanic | place... | reverse complement strand
CTGATTTGTTTATGCGGACATCCCGATGGTGTGCATGATGCTCAGATAGGGGAGTGCATGGTAATGGGCTGTCCCTGCATGAAGTTCGAGGAGCGGCCCAAGGCTGAGGTGACGGCGTGATGGCGAACACGATACGGATTGAAGTGAAGGAGGCGTAGATGACTGAGGAACCAACCAGGCTGAGGCAAAGGACTATGGTGGCTCGTGGGATGAAGGGCCAGTACAGCTTTGAGGCCGTGGTGGACAGCGAGAGCTACACCGCCGACGAGCATGTGCAGATGCAGAAAGATCTGGTGGACAAGATGGAGGCACTCTATCCACTGCAACTCGATTCGGTCCCGAAGGTGGCGTGATGGTCCGCCCTTACCTATACCTTCATCCAGGCATGTGTACGGGGAGGCCGACCATCAACGGCTCACGACTCTATGTGCAGGTAGTGGCTGAGGTATGGTGGAGTGGGGAGATACCAGAGAAGGCTATATATAAGAGTTGGCCAAACTGCAAAGGAAGACCTGAGCTCTTGTTAGCCTGCTGGTGGATGGCTCGCTACGGCCCAGCAACATGGCGAAGACGATGGCGAGAGTGGCTTGAACGGGCGGCGGGAGAGTTGTGGTGGTCGAACTACGACATTGACCTCCCGCCTCAAAAGGCACGTAGCCTGAGCTGACGGCGTTGTGGGGATGACTGCTGCGGCTCCGGCGGTGCAACGATGCGCTGGCTTGGGGTGAAAGGGCGAGCTTAAACGCCTCACAGCCCAAGAGCAATAAACGGGACATGGGTAGCCCTGGGCCAGCGCATCAAATGATAGGAGTGGGGCGCAATGATTCTATCAATACTATCAGGGGTGGTGTGATGGGAGAGAAGCCAGGGCTACAGGCCCAGTACAACGCCCGTATGATGGGCCAGGACATCATCCTGTTGCGGCTGCGCTTCCTGGAGGGCGAGGTCAAGAAGCTGAATGAACGGATAGCGTTGCTGAAGGCGATGCTGGAGGGAGACGTATGAACGACAGGCTACCCGAAGTGGGCGATACCGTGGAGGTGTGGGCTCCTCCCCTCGAAGAACCCGCCTGGCGGCACGGCAGCTGGGAATAAAATCTCGCAAGCGCCCCCCCTAAAGACGAGCCCTCAGGGGCCTTACGATGTCACAATCGGTTGATGTTGTTGGTAGTAGGCTGGTGTCAAAGAAGACACCAGCCTTTCACTTTCTAGGAGGAGATATGCCTACCACCATCAAGGGCGGGGAGTATCTGGATCTCGTGGAGTCTGCCAGCCTTGTGGGGCTGCACCCGGAGAGCTTGAGGAGACTAGTCCGCTACGGAGAGGTCAAAGCCACGAAACTGGAGCGCGGCCTCTACTTCACCCGTGCTGATTTGGAGGAAGCATTTAATATTGGTGGCGATGAAGGTCAATAAAACTTAAAGCCCTCAGCGGATCGGCTGGGTGATTTCCCCGGGTGTGCTGTTTCAGGATGGCCTACGGTCGATATGAAGATGCCGAGAGGCTCTGGAGCCCTTCCCTTTGAAGAGCATGTATCTATCCTCGACGCCGCCATACAGCGGAAGCTGAAGGCCAGGGACGAAGCCGCAGAATCCCCCGAAACGTCGCCGCATGGGGGTTGACGTAGCTACGGCGACCTAGTAACATCCTGATATTGAGACCGCTGGCTATGGCGGGTGACGCTGATAGCCCAGTGTAGCCCGCAGGACACCAGCGGTCTTTCTATTTCAGGAGTTGCCGATGGAACAAGGACGTGAAACGCCAACGCTGAGTATCGAGGAGCTACGAGACCTGTTAGAGGCCCTGGAGTCTGAGTTAGATAAGATGCCACCAGTGGTGAAACTCTGGGCCAGGGCATTGAGGGATGAGCTAGAACGAGATAGCAAATGAGCAACCTACTGATGGCTGCTCTGCAATACCTGAAGGAAGGATACTCGGTGATACCCTGCAAGCCAGAGGACAAGGTAGCGGCGGTGGAGTGGAAGCCCTACCAGGACAGGCTCCCAACCGTAGAAGAGGTGCGTGATTGGTGGACCACGTGGCCTACGGCTAACATCGCCATCGTCACTGGGAAACTCTCGGGCGTCACGGTGATTGATGTGGATGGGAAGGAAGGAGCGCAGAGTTTCTTTGAGCACCTACAGGGCGGCATCCCCCAGACACGTATTCATTCTACGCCCAAAGGCAAGCACCTCATCTTCAAGTATCATCCCGACTACCATACGGGAGCGGCTTTCTTCCCCGGCATAGACGTTAGAAACGATGGCGGCTATATTGTTGCCCCTCCTTCTCAGATCAACGGAAGCGTCTACTCTCTCTTTCGAGATAGACCCATCGTAGCCCTTCCATTTGCACCAGAGGAGTTCAAGCATAGGCAGAAGTCGGCTGCCGTAACTCTAGGACCAGGGGCTCCAGGCTGGGTATCGCTGGCCCTACAGGGCGTTGGGCTGAGTGAACGCAATATGACGGCCACGAGGTTGAGTGGCTACCTCCACTCTAAGGGACATGCGCCAGACGTGATCGAGAACCTGATGTTGCCCTTTGCCGAGAAGTGCGCCCCACCGATGGACTTGGGAGAACTCAGACGCACCATACAGTCAGTCGTGCGCTATCAGGGAGCCGTTGTGACGGAGCGCATCCAGGACGCACCTCAGAGGCGCACCGAGGGGGATACCTTCGTCTACTGGTGGGAGGGCAAGGGGATAGAGATACGCCTGGAAGACCTGCACCGTGATAGGACGGGCCTCCAGTCCCACGTCGAGGTCAAGTCCAGCCTTCCCACGGGGCCTGAACACCTCCACGGGCCTGTCAACTGGGGGCTTCACAGTACGTCAGGACACCAAAGTCTGGCGAAGCAGTTGGGCCAGATGATGCCCGATATGGACTGGTCGGGGATGCTCAGCCAGGTGGCTCGTATCGCCATCCATACCTACCAGATTGGTGAACCAGAGGTCTACCTGCATAAAGTTAAGTCGGTGGGGAGTCAGTATTCGCTCTACCCCCTGATTCTCCAGGATCAGCCAACGGTGCTGGCCGGTGATGGCGGAACAGGCAAGTCCTACATAGCTCTGGGAGCAGCTATCTCCGTGGTGACGGGCGTCCAGGCCCTGGGAATGGAGCCACGAACAGGCCATCGAGTTCTCTACCTCGATTGGGAGTCCACGGCGGATACCCATGCTCATAGGCTCCGCCAGTTATGTGCCGGGCATCAGATTATCGACGCCGAGTTACCCGAAATCCTTTACCGTCGCTGCTACGGACCCATTTGGGACCAGATTGGCTATATCAAGAGGTTAATCGCCAGAGAGGCCATCGACATGGTAATCGTAGACAGCGTGGGAGCGGCCAGTGGCGGGAGGCTCAACGAGTCCGAGACTGGCCTGGGGTACTTCGACTCCATCCGCCAGTTGGGGAGCATCACGTCCCTCTCCATCGCCCATGTGTCTAAGGAGGCCAAGGACGGGAAGCCGACTGGCTCCATCTTCTTCAACAACGCACCAAGATCGGTGTTCGAGGTGAAGCGGTTTGACGGACCCGATGAGGATACTATTGAGATTGGCATGTACCACCGAAAGGCCAACGATGACAAGCTGGCGAAGCCACTGGGGTTCCACCTCACCTTTGAAGGCGAGGACTTTGCCATGTTCAGTCAGATTGATCCCCGCAAGTCTCCCAACCTACTCCGCACCATAAGCATGACGGCGCAGGTTACGGAGCACCTTCGCTTTGCGCCAGAGTCGTCGGCGTTAGAGATAGCGAATGAGCTGGCGATGCTGGTCAAAGATGTATCGACATGCCTGCGGAACGGACAGAAGCGTGGCATCTTCGTCAACTCTCAATTCCGCCATCAAGAGGGTAAGTGGAGCCTAAAGAGCACCAGGGAGGACGAAGCCCCTGACGACGCTGGTGTGTTATGACACACGTGACACACCAGAATAACCCGTATAGCGGTGGGTGTGTCATGGGGGGACTAGTATACTGTCCCCATGACCCACGCTGACCCACGAGTATGACGAACCCGCACTTTGACGGCGCAACGTACCAGCCCGAGTTGGACCACGTGCGGCTCACCACGCAGTTGACGAAGGTGCGCTCCATGCTGCGTACCGGGGACTGGTTCACCCTGGCGGTGCTGGCTCACTGGGCGGGGGGCTCAGAGGCGTCGGTCAGTGCGCGGCTGCGAGACCTGCGCAAGGCGAAGTTCGGCGCCCACACGATAGAGCGGCAGCGAGTGTCGGCGGGGCTATTTCGGTACAGGATGGTGGCGTAACGAAAGGAGACGGAGATGGACTGGTTGGACAAGGCTGAACTTGAGCTAAATCAGGCAATCGCCTGTAAGGGATCGCTTACCTTCAATCTAGGTAAATGGGCTGTAAAGTACGGGAAGCGCCTTCTACTGCGTGTCAAAGTCCTGGAGTCGCACCAGAGGGCGGTGAACGCCGTCGCCCAGGGCACCCTGGCAGCGGGCATCCCGTACATCATGGAGCAGTAGCCGATGACTGAACGTGAAGAGGAGCTACAGGACGCCCTTGAGGACATGGTGGACCAATTTGCCTATCGCACCACTAAGGGCCGTCGATTAAACCAGAATACAGGTGGACTCTCAGCCCTAGAACATGCCTTTCACGTGCTGGGCTGGGATGACCCCCATTACATCAAGGGCCGACCAGACTTTGCAGGTTGTGACGTCAAAATCTGCTATGAATGGTCGAGGGGCACTGGACGTTGGGATGGCATGTACCTGGCTCTTTGCTCCGACCACCTGTTGGCAGCCCACAGGAATGAACCTCGCCCTCCATTGCGGGAGCAAGCTATTAGACGACAGCGGAGAAGGGACATGGGGGGACTGCTACGATGACCATGCAGGTCTACGCACCGAATCCTCCTGACGATGTCACGCCCCAGCAGTTCGAGGAGCGGGTGGACCTCCGCAAGGTCGAGACGCTGGAGCTTCACCCCAAGCTGGCCCGGACGAAGCCCTGGGCCAAGCTCCTCGCTACCCTCTCTGGCGTCGAGGTGCGGGAGACCGAGGGCGTGGCGATGTGGGCCGTCCACTATGCGGTGAAACAGAGGCCACAATCCATGACGGAACCGCCTGTTTTTGCCGCCAAATCGCCACGAGACGGCGTTTCAGGGGGTGACGCAGTGTCTGACGTAGGGGGGGAGGCCGAGAGGCCAGTTTTGGAGACGATGCGTTTTAAGCCAGACGCAAGTACCCGACGCCGATTCTTCCCTACTGATAGTTTTAGTCATCCGGCCAAAATGCACTGCGGTTTACTCATGGAGATTGCGGCTCGCTACGATATCCAGCCAGGGTCTCTTGTTGTGGATCCAATGGCGGGTTCGGGAACTTCGCTGTTGCTGGCTCAACTGGGAATCAATGTGGTGGCAATTGAACTCGAAACTCATTTTGTTCAGCCGATGGAGAAGGCATGGCTCAAAATCCAACGGCATGGCCCACAAATGGGCTATGAGATGGGCGAGGTGACGATACTGCAGGGCGACGCCCGGAACCTGGGCGACCTGCTGGCGGATGCAGCTGTGTTCAGTCCGCCGTTTCAAGACCAAAAGGCAGCGCAGGATGCCAGGTGGCTAGAGGAGCATGCTCATGAAATTACGAGTGGTGGAAAGGCAGGGGTGCAGTTTGGTCCAGCAATGAAGCAGGGCTACACCAGGCCCGACGCTGCGGTGGACTCGGTAATAACGTCGCCACCATTTGAGAATAGCGTTGAAGAAACCAAGCCTAATACATCAAGGGGGTTGCGGACACGCTTAATGATGCAGGAGCGGAGTCACTTGCCGTCCCAGGCTGGTGGGCAAGGACAGGGCTACACCCGCCCCGACGCTGCGGTGGACTCGGTAATCACGTCGCCGCCGTATGAGGAGGCCCAGAGCGGAGGCGGCATTAGTGCGGTGATGAGGGGTGAAGGTAGCTATCAAATGACGACACGGGTACCGGGGTCGGTATATCAGCCAGCTAGTCACGGCAAAGCATTAGAGAACATCGGCAACCAGCGTGGGAGCCAGTATTGGGAAAGCATGTTTTCTGTGTATTCTGAGTGCCTACGCATCCTGCGGCCAGGGGGGGTGATGGTTCTTGTGCTCAAGGGGTTCACCCGGGACGGCCAGTACATCGACCTGCCGCAGCAAACCGCCGAAATGTGCGAGGCCCTGGGGTTCAAGCTCTTTGATAGGTGGGCCAGAGAGCTATGGAGCCTGAGCTTCTGGCGCATCTTGCAAAAGCGAAAGAACCCTGACGCATTTGACGATAGGCTTAACTACGAGGAGGTGCTGGCCTTCCGCAAGGGAGAGGACGGCGGCGGCACCGTGGACTCCGTGGTGACGAGCCCGCCATATGAGGGTTTCACCGAACCCAATGATGAACAGCGCACCCATGCTGCGAAGGGCCTGAAGTTTGAGTCCAGGGTAGGCTACACCCGCAAGGGCGTGGACGTGGTGCTGACCTCTCCGCCTTACGAGGGCAGTATTCAAGGGGAGCCCGGCATCGACTGGACCAAGGCAATGGGGGGGAAGCGAGATATGACGATAGAGCCAGCACAAGCGACCAGGGTGGCGAGTCTGTCGGGGTATGCTCGAAGGAATAGAGACGATGATAGAGACGATGCTAGCGACGGCTGAACGCTGCGCCCACTGCGGGGAGGCGTGGTACGGTAGGTCGGTGCCGACGGCGACGCCGCTGGGCACGATGCACCGTAGCTGCTCGGAGCTCTATGGCCGCTGGGTCATTCCGCTGTCACCAGGCAGGCAGGGCAGGATGAAGTGGCAGGCGTGGAAACGGAGGAGGTGATGCCGAGACTGTTGGACTTGTTCTGTGGTGCTGGTGGCGCAGCGATGGGCTACTATCGGGCTGGATTCACCGACATCGTGGGTGTGGACATCAAGCCTCAGCCGAGATATCCCTTCGAGTTCATCCAGGCCGATGCCTTAGAGTACTTTGCGGAGCATGGGCATGAGTTCGATGCCATCCACGCCAGCCCTCCTTGCCAAGGCTACTCGATAATGAATAACCTGCCCTGGAACCGTGACCGAGAATACCCGTTGCTCATTCTGCCAACCCTGGAGTTGCTAAAGCAAACCGGGAAGCCCTACGTGCTGGAGAACGTGATGGGGGCACGGCGAGGAGCCAAGGGGCTGACTAAGCGGGGGCTAGAGGAGCACGGACTGGAGGCGGGGTGGCTGTGCGGGACCATGTTTGGTCTACCCTTCTATCGCCACCGGCTGTTTGCCAGCAGCTTCTTCTGGATGCAGCCTGGCCACCCTAAGCATCAAAATGTTCTGAGGCATGGACAGCACTTTGACAATAATGGCGGAAGGCTATCTCAGGTTGCCTTTAGCGAAGCCGAAGATAATCGAGGAGTAGAGAGTTGGCCTAACCGCCGTGGGGGTAACGAGCAAAACGGCACCCTACGAGTCTATCAACGAGCCTCTGGCAAAGTGGAGATTACGACACCTGGTAGTCCAACGGAACCAGGGTACGGGCTCACCCAGTGGCAGCAGAACGGATTGGCTGCTGGTATAGGCCATATAGCGGGCTGGCGAAAGGCTGCCGAGGCGATGGGCATTGACTGGATGAAGCGAGAGGAACTTACTCAGGCTATCCCACCAAGCTATGCTGAGTTCATCGGCAAAGCCCTTATGGAGGCCCTGACATGCCCTACATAGACGATGAGACGGGCGAAGAGATAGTTTTGGGTGGTTTACGCATGGAGGTTTGTGGACCAAGAGCGATTGAACCACTCATAAAAGCCTATCATTACCTTCACCGTATGCCAGCGGGAATACTCCAGTGTTTTGTCTTACTAGAAGACAATGGCATCGTCCCTGTTGGGGGCGCTGTCTTTAGCAATGGACGTATACAATATCAAGCTAAATATCTTGACTTCTCTCGCTTATGGGTCGATGACAGATGTCCCAAGAATACTGAAAGTAAATTCGTGGGATACTGTCTAAGGTATTTACAGAGGCATTTTCCAGCTTTTGAGGGCGTAGTTACCTGGGCTGACCCGAAGGCTGGCCATACAGGAACGCTTTATAGGGCCTGTAACTTCTCTTTTGACGGGTATAGCCGAGAAGTAAAGCGATATAGGGACTTGTCTACAAAGAGGATTGTATATCAAAGAAGTTTCACTAAGCAGCCCTGGATGTCCGAACTCCCCAGTGATGTTCCAAAGAGACGTTTCATATACTACTTCCAGCCTAAGCAACGTGAATTAACGAGGCAACGATGCCCTACATAGACGCTGAGACGGGGGAAGAGGTCAAGATAAAGGGTGCGGACCGAGGCGAGAAATACTACAGCCGTTGGGTTTATTCGCCCCTTTGGGAGCTATCGTTCCAATCGAAGCGGGAGGCGGACAGGGCCGACGAGCTCTGGGCCCTGGTCCAGGCTGGTGAGATAAGCCAACTGCTGTTCCAGCCCAAGTACCTGTTGCAGGGAGCGTTCCAGGACATGCACGGGAAGCGGATACGGGCTGTTCACTATCAAGGTGACTTTCAATACGATAAGGGCGGTAGAACCTACGTAGAGGATTCGAAAGGCTACGCTACGGAAATATTCAAGCTAAAGGCAAAGCTGTTCAAGTACCGTTACCCGAACATCGAGCTACGGCTAGTCTAGGCTCTAGCTTCTCTGGCTCGTCTGCTCTTCCAGTTGTGGTGTAAACCACAAAGCCACCCCCACTTGCGGGACTTATGCCAGCCCTGCAATGTCGCCAGTTCTTGGACGGAATGGTTCTCCTTGGTGAACCATGACTGGACTGAAGGCTCAGGCGATATGTGGGGGTAGCCGCAGCGCATATTGACGTTAAAGCCAGGGGTAATCGTTATTGAGCCACGTTTCAGGCTCATAGCTACGCTCCCTTCCTGATGCGGGTGATGAGCAGCCCTTCACGGGTGACACGGCCTACGCAGATGATGGTCATGGGTGGTTCTCCTCACGTAGAGCCCAATGGATAGCGACTCTTTTGGTCGGGTAGTTTATGGCATTAGGAATAACTCCATCCCAAGAGTAGACCCATCGGCCATAGGATTTCCAGACTCGTAGCTTCTTTGAGAATACGATAGCTTGGTATGCGCTATTGCCTAGGCTACGAAACGCTGGCATGGTCATGGCTTCGCCTCCTTCCGTTCCTGGTCCTCGGCAAGACGGGCGTCTCGAACCGAACAGTACAACTCGAATAGTTCGGTATACAGCTTTTGTGCCTGTTGCGCCTGGACTAATATCTGGTGTTCCAACGCCATCAAGTCCATCACGCCTCCTTCACCAATACCTGTTTTAGCAGCTTGTCATAGGCCCGAAGCACGGCCTCCATTGGTGTAGGTTTATAGTCAGATGGCCCCTCTAAATGGAATCCTCCGTCCGACCAGCCTGTAGCGAGGCACTCGCTCCGTATCGTGTTCTTGAATAGGTCACATCGCCAGCCGGGGCCATCATTCCGCACCGCAACAATAACTTTTAGCTCATCGGCCCCAGCCTCCAGCCACCGCTCCAGGTCCTGCGTGACTACATAGCCGAGACCCTTGCAACCACCAGGGCAATCTTCTTTCTTGAGACGTTCTCCATGCACTCCAAAGACATCTCCTTCGTAAGATGCCCAGCAAGGCGAAGGCCAATTCCCCTCACATCCGTCCCTCACGTCCAGCAGCGGCACCTGGCCCGTGCCCTTGCAGACATCACATACATATAACGGACTGGAGTGCAAAGGCACCTGTTGAGGGGAGGGCTTCGTCAGGGCCGCTAGTTCTTGTGCCAGTTCTATGGTGGCGGTATCAGGCATGGGGTTCTCCTCTCGTCTCACGTTCATGGCCTCCAGCCAGCCCTCACGCTTATGCCCAAGGTCTCTTAACTCTTCCTCCTCGTCGTGGGATAGCAAATCTATTGAGTCGAACTTGCCCTCCAATGCTGCGATCTCTGCATCGTAAGGCGTCTGCTGCGGTGTCGTGGTCATGGTTGCGCCTCCTTCTGTACTAGCTCTGGGTGTTGTATGGCTACCTGGGCTGCTGCTGCCGCCAATAGGCTTGCGAGATTTGCGAACACTTGGTGGTCTACCTCCCATGATCCATCATCAAAGTAATGCCTATGCATCACCCTAACTACTAGCTCTCCGACATAAGGTATCCCGGTGTTCCAGTCGGACACGACCCAAGGATGGTCGCCCATTGCGTTGTCAAGTTGGGAGCCAACAACTTCTGCGTAAACGTCCTGCTCGTCAGGTTCGTGCCAGTCAGGGCGGAGTCCATGCTTATCATGGAAACGTTTCAACCCCTCAGTTCCATACTCAGTCACCATTCGTGGATTCTGGATGCTAATATTGACGCTTCGTTCCATTAGTTGCACCTCCTATTCTCGTCTTATGTGTTCTTTGACCAGTTCTGGATTCAGTATGGCTACTTTGGTAGCGGCTCTCATCCAGGCGCGGTATGAGAGGTTGAGCTTCCTGGCTGCTTCCTTGGCCGCTATGAGCTCCTCTACGGGCCAGTTCTGGGTATAGTTGACCGATGGCTTCTGCATGGGTTACGCCTCCTTTCTAACGTCCTACGTTGTCGGCTGCTATACGTTCTTCCATTGTGCGGATGTCCAGGTCCGCTTCATCTACGCCTATTTGTTCAGCGTACTCTTCTGGCATGAAGCGGTTGGCATCGTCTCGGCAGTCGCCCTCCCAGTCCCAAGGATGGTAACAGTCGCATATTCCGCACTCATAAATGATCTTCTCCACGTTGCGCCTCCTAGATATATTTGGCTCTCGCCTACGCTGCGTCTCCTTATCGCAGCGTTTCGGCCCTTGCCAAGGGCCTCATCAGGGCTTAGTGGAAGGATTGTCCATTCCATACGTAGATATGGGTATGAGTTGCCTTGGGCCTGTAGTCGTCCAGGGAGACGATGCGGACACGCTTCATATCGCTACGTCCCTCAACAGCAGAAAGCGCCTTGGCCTCGTCTCCGTCCTGGAAGGCCCATCCGGCGTAGCTCATACCGCCTTTTGCACCACCCCAGCCGGACATAAAGGTATCGGTCCCCACTACAGCAAAGCGATGGGTTAGCTTCTGCTCTGGTGTCCTATCGTCAACATAGATTCCCACTGTGCACCTCCTGATAGTATTGTGGCCTATGGCCGACCTCGTAAGGGGTTTCGCTAGTGGCTAGCTGGCTCGTCAGGGCCTATCGACCTGACCCAAGGGCCTTATGGCCCCCGGTCAACGCTGCGCTCTTGCCGAACCTGATATTATTGCCGGCCTCTTTGCCATGATAGAAGCCGTCGCCCATCGTGGTCCTGCTCCGCGACATCGTGGTATGGGGGAAGATTGTCTTGACCGCTACCGCAAGGGCCTTATGGCTGGCCAACACCAAATCCCGGCCGCTGCCATAACGGAACTCTTCAAGGGGTTTGGTCAACCTGGTGTTGATGGTGGAGATAGCGCCGCTAAAGAATCCGGCGTTGAACGTCTGGCCCTTCTCTCTACCGCCGCGCCTCTTGTAGGCTTTGAACTCGTCGTGTGCAAGGCGCTCCAACTGTTCACTTACCCAGTAATACATTTCCAGGACTGATCTGACGTTCTCCTGGGTGCCGAACAGGGTTGAAGACTTCTCGTAGGGCATCCCTACCGTCGAGCAAAGGTTATTCTTGGCGATGACATATAGTAGGCGCTTCCTCCACGAGTACCCTACGTCCTCGTGGACCTTGACCTGACCCACCGATGGGCCTGTTTGGGCCTCTGGCGTCGTCGCTACGCTGGCTCTGGTA
>Ga0208315_1001487_pt1 | contig 11768 bp, 22 predicted proteins | sample MalvireepMed_215_FD_184239 | JGI IMG/M metagenome (GOLD analysis project Ga0208315, IMG submission 184239) | Marine viral communities from the Global Malaspina Expedition - Malaspina viral metaG DeepMed_215 (SPAdes) (version 2) | ecosystem: Environmental > Aquatic > Marine > Oceanic | place... | reverse complement strand
GGAGAATGGGTGCGTACTACACGAGACAATTATGGCGTAATTAATGAAGGCAAAATAAAATGAAAAAAGTATTCAGTCATTTAGATATTAATAGGCAAACAAAAGGAGAACTAGATATGGCAACAGACACAGGTGAGTATAGAAAGTACTGTGATGTGTGTAGTAAAGATAAGCATTGGATAGAGTTTAGAGGAACCAACAGCACAGAGGACGGCTATCATACTACCTGTAAAGAATGTATAGAAAGTATTGCTATCGGAATAGCAGAGAAGTCTCACAGCACAAACAGGGAAAGGAACCTGGAAAGTCTTATGCTAGCTAGATGCAAACAGAACGCTAGAAAAGGAGACCTAAGATTTGATATAGGTATAGATGATATACAAGTACCTAAGAAGTGTAGTTATCTAGGAACTGAATTAATAAGAACAGCTAAAAGAACCACACATAACCCTGCAAATGTCCCATCACTTGACAGGGTAGACAACACTAAAGGATATATAAGGGGTAATGTTGAAGTTATAAGCTTACAGGCAAACGTAATGAAGAACAACGCTTCCCCCCCTGCAACTTCTTGGGTTTGGGTTAGCCCTCGTTATGAGACATAAGCACCTATTAGAGAAGAAGGGCTAACATCTGTAATAATGTACTTGCATAGTGGAACGAAATATGTCATAATGACAATTGGAGGCTTTCCCTACTATGGAAAAAAACAATCATCTAATCTACGTCAACGAGCGCCACGCATATTTGGAGTTGAAGGTCCAAAAGGGCTGGGAACTGCAAAAGTGCTATTGTGGCGATCACCGTGATGAAAAGGCCGAACTGGCTCGTTATCGACGCTGTAAGGCTAAAGGCAAGCTAGCTCAGTTGTCCCCGGTAGATCGTATCAAGAAGAGCTTTGAGGCGATGGACCAGGCGGGAAGGGAAGCCTTCTTGGAAGAACTCATTAACGGAGGTTAAAATGCACCCTTCAATAAAACAGGAAAGAGTTATGAACGCTGCAGAGCGTGAGATGTTCGGAACTGACAATCCCGGCTTCTGTCGCTCCTGCGGCGAGGAGCAGGAAGGTTGTGAGCCTGATGCTCGCAATTACGAGTGCGAAGTCTGCGGAAAGCGTGAAGTGTTCGGCGCCGCTGAGTTACTAATAATGGGAGTCGTATGATGTACGGAGTATACTTTATAAATCGCGGCGACGAGGATTGGACGAAGCTCGTTGACGCACCGACTGAGGATAAGGCCATGAAGATAATGAGAGGCTTCAGTAGGATAGCCACAGAGAGGTTTAACAGCCCACCAGACTGTGTTGCAATTAGCAAGGGGCGTGATGAAGATCACGTTCCGCGGAGAGAGCTAAAAGCGGCGTCGTGCGAATAATAGTCATTACGTTCATCCTTACTCTCTTGTACATTCTCTAAGCATTGGGGTGACTCGTTGGAGCAATCCTTTAGAGTGGCACAAGTTGAATCTCCCCTCGGGGAATAGTAAACGAAACGCCCAGTGTGTCTGGGCCACCCTTTTTAGTTACTACCACAACCGGAGGACTTATTATGTCTGATCTAGCAACAGTCGAAATGGAGTTCTACAAGGAGCATAAGGGCTCCGTTCGTTACAACTGCGACGACCCCGACGCCGCTCTGCGGTCGGCATACATCTCTAAGTCGGCCTTGCCAAAGAACAACTATCCAAGCAAGATCTTGGTAACGATTACGGCACGGGACGATGCCTAATCCTTTGAAATACTGTAAGCACGAGGGAGAGTATTCCTGGATTGAGTACGACGCCAGGGGGATACCCTTGTGTAAAGTGTGTGATAAGTGCAAGGAGGCAAAGCTAAGCACTTATCGCCCGGAGGTTCTAACCGACCCGCAATACGACCTAATGGGCGAAACACTTGAACCCGAACCTGAAATCTAAACGTGCCCAACGATTGGGCGCTGTAGAGAAAGGGGAAGAATAAGATGAAACACACATCAAAAGTTCCATTCCAACAAGTCCTTGGTCTGGCCAAGGCACTCGCAACACAGGAAGGCTGCTCGGTGCAGGAAAGCACTAGGCTGATCGGCTACTCCAATGGTGCTATGAGCCACTGGCGCAAAGCAGAGGAAGCGCCGGAGATTGCCAAGTGGGCCTACCTGGGCCGACTTGAAAAGGCACCCGACCACATAAAGCTGTCAGAGTCTACCGGGCTGACTAAGGAAGATGTGGACTCAATGCTAAACTTGATAATATCACACGGAGAAGCGACCGACAGTATGCTTCGCCTGACCGCCAAGCTGGCCTTGATGAAATGACCTTCATGAAAGGACACTTCGCTAAACGTCACTATGTCGCCATAGCCAAGGTGATAGCAAACCTAGACATAGGCTCTTACGAGCATAATGAGGTCATGAGTGGGTTTATTACTCTCCTAGCTAACGACAACAACAAGTTCGACGAGGGCAAGTTCAGAGACGCTTGTAATGACACGCCGGAGCGGATCATTAGGGATATAAGATGACCCTACCCCGTGGACTTGTATCTGAGGAGATAGCCTCAGCCATCAAGGTCGATTTGTGGGCTGGCCATATGACGCAAGAAGCTGTCGCAGAAAAGTACAATGTGAGCCAGCCCACTATTTCTCGCATATTCCGAGGCCGTGACTGGCCTCAACTGCCTTGGCCCGACGGCTCACTGGGCCATATTCCAACCGAGCGGCGCGCCATTATACACGCTTCTCGGCATCGTAGAACGAGGTATCAACATGACCAACGTGCAGGCCATTCGGAACTGGCCCCTGAAGAAGTTTCGGATATCGACTCAGTTGTGGAGAACCTACTGGCTATTGAGGATAGCAACTTTCTCAGCACTATTCAGCGAAAGGCTGGTGAAACGCGCCGACGAGCTCCGAGAGCTGACGGAGTGGGATCTCGAAAGTATCGAGGGGATATGCTTCCCTGGCCGGACATCAAAGAGTCCGATCCAGGACATCCTATTGTACAGGAACTCGAGAGGCAAGATGACCCACCCTTAAAGGTTGCACTCCGCATAGTTTGTGCTAAGTTACCACAGGAAGACTGGCAAAAACCCGCTGCCATTCAAATGGTACAAGATGAGGCGGATAAAATTAGGGAAAAGATAGGTTGAACCCTATGCCTTGCCATGCGATAATTGTCGGGTTAAATCTCTACTCTATGAACCCTTATAAGGAGTAATAAAAAATGGCTTTAGAAGAAGTAAAGGCCGTCGCCAAGACTGAGGACGGCAAGAAAATCCCCGTAACCTGCAAGTATGACTTCGGGGGAAACCTTGATGGTTTCATCAAGAAGGCCAGCGCAAAAGGCGCAGATGGTGCGGCCATTGCCTACTCGAAGTGCCGAGCATCAGAGAAGATCGACATCCAAGACCTTATGCGCCGCATGGCCGTCGCAGGTAAAACCGCAGCGGAGATCCAAAAAGCCCTCGACGCCCACACGCCGGGAGTAAAGAAGCGTGGAAAGAGCAAGAGCGAAAAGATGAAGGACGAATTCGACGCGCTCGATCCAGAGGAACGCAAGAGGCTAATTGCGGAACTCACTGGGTAGTAATAACAGCAATAAGAGAACGATGCTCTTTTGATCCTCCCCTAACAGAGCATCGGTACATACCCCCGGTATGTACAGGCTCCCTGTTAAACTATGGGGGAGTTCCTTCTTCCAAGAAGCCTTGGCTGGCTTTAGGAACTCCCCCAACTTTTTGGAGAATAAGCCGTGGGAAAGCGGACTCCATTAGTCTTCGTCACTAACCTCGGCGCTCACGACTATGCACCAGCCGGGAAGTATGGCGAACTCCGTTTTCTCACCCGTGGCAAAATCAATAGGTATGCGACTTCCACTATTTATCGGGAGTTCATAGACGCTATGCAGGATAGCGAAGAGACCGACTTCCTACTGGTGTCGAGCTTATCTATTTTAAACAGCATAGCAGCGGCAATCCTAGCTAGGAAGTATGGGATGGTCAACTTTTTGTTATTCAGCGACGGGCGTTACGTCCTACGCAGTGTAAATATAGATGCACTGCTCGACACAAACGGAGGATTTGAGGATGAAAGTCTGCGTACTGACAGGTAAGAGGGGTGGCTTCGGAGCTATGCGGCCCATGCTCCGGCTTATGAGGGATGATCCCTATTTTGAACTCGACCTCGTGGCGTGCGATATGCACCTATCAACGGAGTTCGGAGAAACATGGAACGAAATCTCGGAGGACTTCGAGTTCTCAACTGTTGGTTATTCGGCCCACTGCCAGCCCAGGATCGAGATACTGGGCAATATATCCAGAGATTTAGACGACCACTGGTCAGAGGATAAGCCTGACCTACTCATGCTCTATGGCGACCGTGGGGAGTGCCTAGCCGCTGCAATGGCAGCTACTGAGCTTTGCATTCCTATCGCACATCTGCAGGGCGGCGACCGCTCTGGCACGATGGACGACCGGCGACGGCACTCAATCAGTGCCCTTGCCGATCTAAACTTCGTCAGCACGGAAGAGGCAGGTATCCAGGTAGCTAAGATTGCGCCCAGAACGAACTGGATATGCACAGTTGGCGACAGCCACCTCGATCCCATATTCGAGATGGACCACCTAAACAGAGGTGAGACTGAGGCTGAGCTCGGGCTTGACCCTAAGAGGCCAATTATCATCGTCCTCCACCACCCCGACCCTACAGACCGTATTCCAGGCGGCCAGTACATTGACAACATCATGCAAGCGATTGATGACCCCGAAAGGCAGTTCGTCATGATCTACCCCTGCTCTGATCCCGGCTGGGAAGAGGTTGTAAAAGCACTCCACTGGTACAACGGGCATGATAACATACAGATACACAAGAACCTCCCTTCGAGGACGTTCCTAGGGCTCATGGGCATAGCCGACTGCATAGTGGGTAACTCAAGTGCGGGTATCATCGAGGCTCCCTATTTTGACCTCCCCTGCGTTAATGTAGGAAAAAGACAGGAAGGGCGACTTTGTAGTAATAACGTCGTACACTCCTCGCATAATGTTGGAGATATTGAGCGGATGTTTGAAACGGTCTGCAAAAGAAGGCCACCTTTTAAGAAGCTCTATGGAAACGGCGCAACCGGAAAGCGCATCATCAACCACCTAAAGGATTGGAATAATGGATAGATGGGTAGTACAGTTTATCGGCCTCAACGGTCCTGGAGGCTTTGCCGGAGTATTTTTTACCGGGGACAAAGCTAAGAAGGTATGGAACGCCGCAGTTAAGGCCCGTAAGGAAACAGCGGGAAGAGATATAAACGCAGTGTTCCAGTTCGTAGACGACAACGGGACCAAGTATTGCTTGAACCTATGTGCCTACACAATGCTGATGGGGAACATGAAGGAGATGGTAAAAGCCACCGCCGAGCATCAGGAAGCCGAGCAGGAGGCCCACGGCGCCTCACCACTTACTAGCATCAAGGGGGCAGGATATGACCTCAAATAAACCGGAAGTCTTATACTACTGGTGCCTCCAATACACCAAGGAGAACTTCGACTATCTGACGGACACCTTCCTAGTCCAAGTGTTAGATGACCCCAGGCACGACAGCAAGCTCTCGGAGGCACAAAGGCAGAGTATTGAGGCTATCTTCTTACCCCACGGGTTTAGCTTCAATGCCCAACAATTGGGCAAGTTCCCTAAACTTCGCATCATCGCTAGCAATACGACGACCAAGCCAGACTTGAGTGCACAAGTGGATCGGTTGAAGATCATCTATCTTGACGACCCTCAGTTCCTAGACGACATAACAGCAACAGCAGAGCACGCTCTGGGCCTGATGCACGCTGTCCACAGGCAGATAGACGGAGCTTGTACTCATGTAAAAGCAGGGCTATGGAACCGCTATGAGTTTGGCGCCCCCAAGATGTTATCCAAGATGCACGCTGTCATATGGGGGCACGGACGTGTAGGAAGGCACCTGAGTTTAAGGACTCGTCCACTGTTTAGTAGTATAAACTATATTGAAGAGGGCAATGCAGATGAGTGGATCAACGACCGGTTAGCCGAGGCAGACGTACTTTTCCTTACAATGTCGGTTGTGGGTAAGCAACCAGTTGTTACTAGAGACAGGCTAAAACAGTTGCCAAAGCAAGCAATCGTAATAAATGTCTCTAACGGCGAAGTGCTAGATCACACAGCCCTCTTCGGAATGCTACTTGAAGGTAGTATACGGGGAGCAGGGCTAGATGTACTTCCAAGAGACCACGCATATCCCTACGGGGAGACATCAGATGAGTGGGAGTGGGCAAAGGACTATATGAGAGATCACACTAACCTAATAGTAACACCTCATATCGCTGGAAGCACAGAGGATGCCTGGCAAGACACACAGCGATGGGTGATAGATAGAGTAAAGGAGATCCTATGTCAAACATCTTAGCCTTTATTCCAGCCAGAGGTGGGAGCATCAGCATTCCTTTGAAGAACATGGCCAGGATAAATGATATCCCACTAGTTGGCTGGTCACTACACGCTGCTACAAGGAACAGTGACTTTAAGAAAATCGTAGTGTCAACGGACAACAACATTATTAGGGACTATTGTCAGCAGTTCCGAAATATGAGCGGCGACGACCGCATAACTGTGATTGAGCGACCAGGCCACCTGCGCGACGGCGAGTCTTATCCGATACAAGACGTCGTCCTAGACTACCTAGATAAGAGCAAGTTCTATCGCTACGTAGCCCTGCTCCAGCCTACTAGCCCGTTCATCAGGCAGTGGCAAATAGACCACTGCATTACTACCATCAGGTCTAAGGGCTGTAAGAGCTGTTTTACGATAGCAGAGGTGCCCCACAATATGAACTATGCCAATCAGCGCAGCTTTAAGTATGGCCTAGTTAAGTTTCTTTTTCCGGAGACTCGAAGAAAACGCTGGAATAAGCAGAAAAAAGAGAGGTCATATATGTTTGGTAATTTCGTCGTCGCCGACTGGGGCTACATAAAAGACGGTTTCTTCCCAACCCCTGCTGCTGGCGTCGTAATAGACCGTGTAGATGCCATTGACGTAGATACGATGGACGACCTACGAATGGCAGAACACCTTCTTCCACTTCACCAATCAGAAACGGCTCAACGATGGGCAGGTGTTGGGACATAAAATCTAGCAAAACTTAAAATTACTTCAAAATCCGTGTGACAGGATGACAGTAGATGAGAGCCACAACGATCATGTTAGCTGTATCAGCGATCATACTAGTCCTGCTTCTAAGCGGATGCACAATAGCCCAGCCTGTAGCTTCAGCCGTTGGCGGTGCCATAACTCACAACAGGATATCCAACATAGAGGAGGAGATAGAGATGAACAGGATCAGTGACTTGGAGCAGAGAGTAAAGGTGTTAGAAAGTATACTAGGATACGACAAGTAAATGGATATACCAGACATAACACCGGACCATAACCCAGTCTCTCTTGCCAGAGATATGGTAGATAAGGCACCTGGATGCATAGCCGGATTCTATTGTCTCGTAAGGGAAGACAACGCTATGGCATACGATATGGCAGGGCTTCAACGACAAGACATTCTTTGGGCACTAGAGAGGATGAAGATACTATTACTTAGGGGAGTAGAATGAAAATACTAATACTCGGCGGCGACGGCTATTTGGGCTGGCCTACAGCGATGTATCTCTCTTCGGGAGGTCACACTATAGGGGTAGTGGACAACCTTGCTAAGAGGAAGTGGGAAGCAGAGGTAGGATGCGGTCCACTGTGGCCTATCCCCCCGCTACACGATAGAGTTAGGGCCTGGAATAATAGTACACTGAGTAATGACTATCACATGGAGATGTGGATCTGCGACATAGCAGAGAACCGATCGCTCTTATACAAAATCATGGAGGGGTTCAAGCCAGATACTATTATCCATTACGCAGAGCAGCCGTCCGCTCCTTACTCACAGATGGACGCAGGACGGGTGGTCTATACCCAGCAGAACAACATAATAGGTACTTTGAATATCCTCATGGCCGTACTACACCACGACACGAATATACACATAGTAAAGCTGGGAACGATGGGTGAGTATGGGACACCAAACATAGACATAGAGGAAGGATGGCTTGATGTTGAACATAAAGGCAGAGGCGAAAGGGTGCTCTACCCAAAGAGACCCGGAAGCTGGTACCACCTCAGCAAAGTTCACGACTCCCATAACCTTGAGTTTGCCTGTAGAACCTGGGGGCTACGAGTTACGGACCTCAATCAAGGTATTGTCTACGGGACACATACTAATGAAACACGACGAGCTGCTGCTCTTAGAACCAGCTTCCACTACGACGCCATCTTCGGAACCGTCCTCAACCGTTTCATTACGCAGTCGGTTGCGGGAGAACCTCTTACAGTTTACGGCTCAGGCACCCAAACTAGAGGATTCCTTGATATACGAGACACAATCCGTTGCGTTGAGCTTGCTTGCGAAACTCCGCCAGATGGAGGAACTTTCAGAGTAATGAATCAATTCACTGAGCAGTATGCCGTGATAGATCTAGCCAACATGGTATCTGATGCTACCGGCGCCAAGGTACAACACATCTCCAACCCTCGGGTGGAGGCGGAAGATCATTACTACAATGCAGCTCATACAAAGCTAATAGACCTAGGACTTTCACCCCACCATTTAACCGAGGAGATGATTGAAACTATGGTCTTAGAAGTGGAGCGGTTCAAAGACAACATTAACCCTACAGCTATCTATCCAACAGTGAAATGGAGGCAGTAATGGATACAGTTTGGATCTTAATAATGCTGCTCGTTGGGACAAACGGCATGAGCATGGATCACCTCATGATGTACACAGAGGTAGACTGCCAAGCCGCCGTGGATAAGGTAAATAAGGTTAAGCCAGAGAAGATCTGGGAAGAGGATGCAAAGTTATATGTAAAGTGCATCCCAATGGAAGGGATAATTAACTAATGGTATACATCATAGCAGAAGCAGGGGTAGACCACGAAGGCTCGTACGACCGAGCTCTGGTGCTACTCAACAGCGCTATCAAAGCAAAGGCAAGCTGTTTTAAAATACAATACTACGCTGAAGGTTTCCAGGGGGAACACCGTGAGTTACCTTGGCTATCCAAAACAGATATCCACGACCTAAAAGGTGTGGCTGAAAGCAAAGGGATTGACTTCCTTATAACCCCACACGACCAGTGGGCACTGGACTTCATCATAAACGAGACAGATCTACACCAGATAAAGATCGGCTCAGGGGATTGGGATCTACTTCCCGCTGCCATAGATAGTGGCAAGGAGGTGATCGTAAGCACCGGAGGCCACGACTTGGACGAAGTGATGAGCATTGAAGATCAAGTGGGCGGCATCTTGTATTGTGTCTCCGAGTATCCCTGCCCGTCAAGTCATCTTGACTTCTACCAGCTTGAGAAAATGATACATGATATAAGAAACGATATAGGATTCAGCGACCACACTCAGGGAACAGCTTGTGCCCTAGCCGCCGTCGGCATGAGGGCTGAGATAATTGAGAAGCACATGACACTTGAGCGTGATATCCGTGGCCATCTTGACACGGCTTGCTCCCTACTCCCACACGAGTGGCCCAAGTTTGTTGAAGATATCCGCCAGATAGAACGGGCACTTGCTTACTAATAAGGGATATGTAATAATGTTTCTTTCCCCCTCAGACTTAGGAGCAAGCCAAGTGTATGGGCCAACAACACCCTACTCGGAGCATCTTCATGCTACAAAATATCGGGTTGATAGTGAGACATTCGATGACTACTGTGTGCGATACGCAAGGACTACAACAGACGACGAGCTGCATTTTAGACATATCCTAGATGGATTACGACAACAACGAATACTACCCGCGGGCAGGCAACAACTCGCAGTCGGCAGGCCTTACGACATAACTGCTATGAACTGCTACGTCGGCGGAAGCATCCCGGACACCAGCGAAGGAATTATGGATGAACTTAAACACTCCATGCTCACCCTACGTTCGGGCGGGGGTTGCGGTTGGGATTTCAGCACACTTCGCCCTTTTGGCGATCCTATACGCGGTCTTGGTATCAAAGCCTATAGTACTGGTCCCGTTAGCTTTATGGGTTGTTGGGATAGTATGTGCGGAACTGTACTGTCGGCAGGACACCGCCGAGGAGCAATGATGGGCGTCTTGCGAGTCGACCACCCAGATATAATGAGGTTCATCAATGCTAAGGCAAACAACAATGTACTTACTAACTTCAACATATCTGTCGCGTGCACCAACGCCTTTATGGAAGCATTGGAAGGAGACAAGAGCTACGATCTTTCGTTTGGGGGACGGACATACGATACGGTTCGAGCCGTCGATGTATGGGCAAGAATCATGGAACGTAACTGGGACTGGGCTGAGCCAGGTGTCCTTTTCATCGACAGGATTAATGAACAAAATCCTCTCGCTTACATTGAGTCTATCTCAGCGACGAACCCTTGCGGCGAACAGCCCTTACCACCAAATGGGGCTTGTCTTCTCGGATCACTAAACATGGTCAAGTACATCTCATACCAAGGCAAAGAGCTTGACTACGACTTGCTAAAGCTAGATGTTGCGATGGCTTGCCGAGCCTTCGACAAAGTGATTGATGTAACACGCTATCCACTGGAGCAACAACGTGAAGAGGCACAGAACAAGAGGCGCATGGGCATCGGCGTTACTGGCGTGGCGAATGCTTTGGAGATCATGGATCTTGCGTATGGAAGTGCAGCTTATATTAAGGAGCAAGAGAAGATACTCACAACGGTCCGCGACACAGCTTATCTTACTTCTATCAAGTCTGCTGCAAAGTTGGGATCATTCCCTGCTTTCGACGCAAAGGGATGGCTGCGCTCAGGCTTTGCTAAGACTTTGCCTCCACAGATTAGAGATGGCATCAAAAAGAAGGGACTGAGGAATGGGTTACTACTTAGCATTGCTCCCACTGGCACTATCAGTATGTGTGCTGATAATATCTCTAGCGGTATTGAGCCTCCTTACAGCCTTGAGCAAAAGCGTCTTGTCCATATGCCTGACGGCCAACAGGAGATCCATCTCATTGATTATGCGTTTCGGGAGTTCGGTGTCAAGGGAAAGACAGCCGAGGAAGTCTCCGCCAAGGATCACATCAAAGTGCTCTGCTCTGCTCAGCAGTTTGTGGATAGTGCAGTGTCGAAAACTTGCAACGTTAATGGGGCAATCAAGGGGGAAAAGAGCAAGGGAACAGTTTCCTTTAAACAATTCAAGCAGCTTTACCTCCAGGCCTATCATGGCGGCGCCAAGGGATGCACTACGTTCAACCGGAACGGGAAACGATTCGGGATCATTGAGAGCTTAGATGACAAGGGCGAAGAGGGGTGTACTATTGACCCTAACACGGGCGCTCGAACTTGTGAGATATAGGAGTACGATATATGCCAAGACTGAAAGAAATGCGCAGACGGAGAAAGGAGTTTGACAAACTTAGCCCTAAAGAGCAGAAAGCTTTAACCAAGAAGCAGAAAGCAGATCAATTAGCTAGACGTAAGAAAAAGCACGCAGAGAAGGTCAAGAGACAGAAGGCAATTTCCGCTGGCAGGGGTGGGCCAAAGCTATATAACCCACGTGGAACTATAGGAAAACTATTCAGTCTAGGGGGGAGGGGTGGAATATCTTCTAAAAAGTTATAACTTGTGAAATTTAACGTGCAAAGTGGCGCGAAATATGTCATAATACACCATCAGGCTTATCACAACTAGGAGGAAATCATGGAGGATAGATACTATGATAACACTCGGGT
>Ga0208315_1001485_pt1 | contig 11779 bp, 14 predicted proteins | sample MalvireepMed_215_FD_184239 | JGI IMG/M metagenome (GOLD analysis project Ga0208315, IMG submission 184239) | Marine viral communities from the Global Malaspina Expedition - Malaspina viral metaG DeepMed_215 (SPAdes) (version 2) | ecosystem: Environmental > Aquatic > Marine > Oceanic | place... | reverse complement strand
GTGGCTACCCATGCCAACCATTCAGCCAAGCTGGGAAGCGCAAAGGCGAGAAGGATGACCGCCACCTCTGGCCGTTCATGCTTGAAATTATTAAACAGAAAAGACCAAAGTTTATCGTGGCAGAAAACGTTGCTGGTCACATCACATTGGGACTCGACAATGTGTTATTTGACTTGGAAGGCGAAGGCTACTCCGCAAGGGCGGTTGTACTTCCAGCTTCTTCCGTCAACGCCCACCACCGCAGAGATAGAGTCTGGGTTATCGGAAAAGATACTCCCGACTCCAACAACACAGGAGATAGAACATCCCAACGCAGAATTGACACACACAGGGAGGAGATTGTCCAAAGACGGGAAGAGCAGTCACAGTTTAGGGTTAGCGGACACAGTACAGATGTGGCCGACTCCGACAGCTCACTTGTCGAAGGAGGGAGCATATCCAGCAGAGTTCACGAGAAACACTCCAACACTAACAGCGGAAGTACATACGAGGATGTGGCCGACTCCGACAACGGATTCAGCAACGGAGAGGAAGAAGAAGTACGCACAAGGGGGCAAGCCTCTGACGATGGCAGTACAGGAAGCAGAGCTCAAGATGTGGCCGACTCCCCAACACACAGATCATCTGGCAAATCAAAGCGAGACTCTAGAGGCATGGGAAAAGAGAGCCAAGAAGAAAAAGGAGCAAGGAATAAATCTACAATTCGCTCTAAGACACGCAATACAGATGTGGCCGACACCAGCACACTCGGACAATCGAGACAGGGGGAACTTATCGACTCCAGTGATCAAAAGACGCATGAAGAAGGGGAAACAACTGAACCTTTCGATGGTGGTTTCGGAGAAATCAGGAGCTTTGAATCCTACCTGGGTGGAAGGTCTGATGGGGTATCCGCATGGGTGGACAGATCTTGGGAACGAGACATAGATCGAGTCACCGCCAATCCAAAGAACAGAGCCAATCGTTTAAAAGCACTCGGTAATGCCATCGTACCACAAGTGGCGTACTGGATTGCTTTAGCTATTTTGGGAGAGGAAGATGAGTAAAGGAAGCGACTACCGACCTTTCAATAAAGAGAAGTTTAATAAAAACTTTGAACGGATATTTAAGAAGAAAAAGTCAAAGAAGAAAACGGGAGAAAGGAGTGGGGATTAAAATATTGCATGGCAACTGCTTAGACAGACTTAAAGATTTGGAAGATCAATCTATTAATACTTATATTACTTCTCCGCCTTATTGGGGTTTGCGTGATTATGGAACTGCTGAATGGGAAGGTGGGGATAGTGAGTGTGATCATTTAGGCCCACCATTAACGGTAAGACATGGTTTTAATGAGAGATATTTTGATAAAAAATCTAAGACTGGTAATAAGCAAGATGCCCTGCGTGAGATTTTTAAAAATCAATGCGGCAAGTGTGGTGCAGTCAGAAAAGACAGTCAGCTTGGTTTAGAAGAAACACCAGAAGCATTTGTAGAGAACTTGGTTGAGGTATTTAGAGAAGTAAAACGAGTGTTGCGTGATGATGGGACAGTTTGGCTTAACTTGGGTGATACATATTCAGCTACTAGATGGAGTAATACACCAAGCACTACAGGGGTAAGTCAATCCCATAGCGATATAGTTTTGCAAAAGAAAACAAAATTGCCAGACAAAAACTTAGTTGGCATACCCTGGCGAGTAGCCTTTGCTCTACAAGCTGATGGCTGGTATCTAAGACAAGACATCATCTGGCATAAACCCAACCCCATGCCAGAGAGTGTGACAGATCGTTGTACCAAGTCGCATGAATATATCTTCTTACTGAGTAAGAACAAGAAGTATTACTATGACCATGAAGCGATTAAGGAAGATTGCATTGGCAAAGACGAGCGCCAATGGGCGGACACATACGATAAGGTGGGATCAGCAGTACAAGGAGACACTAATGCTGGGATTAAAAGAACAAAAAGATACTCTAAAGATGGCACTTTTAAAAGAAACAAACGCTCGGTGTGGACAGTCACCACCAAGCCATTTAAGGGAGCTCACTTTGCAACCTTCCCAATGGATTTAATAGAACCCTGTGTGTTGGCTGGTTGTCCTGTGGGTGGTGCAGTCTTAGATCCATTTGGTGGTTCTGGAACTACAGATCAAGTAGCCAATGCTCACAACAGAGACGCAGTTCTGATTGAACTGAACGAAGAATACATCGAGATAGCGAAGAAAAGATTAGCTCCTGGTGGCGATTTGTTTACTGAAATTGAGGTACTTTAATGCACAATCTAGGTCGATTCATGCACCTAGATTGTTATTTAATGCACAATCCAGGTGCTTATATCCTATTAACTAATTATCCTACATTAAGGAGCAAGCACGCCACGCTTTTAGCGTGGGCGTGCTTTGTAGCGAGGGCGTTGTGAAGGTGGTGGGGTGAAACAGTATGTGTGGATGGTGGTGGGAGTGCCTGGGGATGAGGAGAACTCGGCTCTAGTGAGGGCGGAGTTTGTGGCGAGGTACTCTGATTTTCGGAGCATGAAGCGGATATTGTGGAAGGAGTGGTTCAAAGCGAGGGTGGGTCGAACTGATTTATCGCCTGCGGAGAAATTGGTTTTGTGGGTGCTGGTGGACAGATGGCGATTGGCGAGTTGGAGCGTGAGGGACAGTATTACTTATTTGGCAAAGGCGACAGGGATGCACCGAAATACGGTGAAGCGAAGTGTGGATAGGTTAATGGACAAAAATATCGTAATATATACGAGTGAAAATGCGTTGCGGTTGCCTAAAGCTGGTGAACGCACTCATTTTCTATTGGTTGGGTTAGGTTTTGAGTTAAATAAACGCATAAATAAGTAATAAAATAGAGGGAGTGGATAATTTAAAAGACTATGATTAATTTTTGGTTAGAAGCAAATAATGTTGATTATATAAGGGTTTTCAGAGCCTTTAATGTACTGGTTGGGAAAATTTTAAAAGGTTTTTTCCACACTTTAAAGGGGGGGAACGACAGTTCAAACCACCAAACCAGTTCAGACCAAACCAGTTCAGCAAACTTGAACCAGTTTTGGTTCAGCCAAACCGAAACTAAGTCTCGGTTTTCAAGTTAAGCCAGTCCGAGTTTAAGTATGGGTAGAAAAAGAATAGAAATAGATCCAAAGAAAGTAAGAGAACTAGCATCAAGGGGTTTAGGGCCAACGCAGATCGCCAGAGCTTTAGGCGTTTCATGGCACACCATAGACAAAAATAGAAAAAGATCTAAAGAATTTGATGAAGCGATTGAAAATGGAAAAGCCGAAGGATTGGCCGAAGTTACTAATTCATTATTTGAATCTGCTAACTCTGGCAATGTAACAGCTCAAATCTTCTATTTAAAAAACAGAGACACCAGTAATTGGATGGACAGAGTAGAAACGAACCATACTCTTTCTATCGGTTCTGCCCTGGATAATGCAAGATTACGCACCGAAAATGCACCAGCTAAAATAATTCAAGGCGAAGTAGTAGATGAACAAAGGGTTTCAGCTAAACGAGCCAATGATAAAAAATCACTCGAACCACCAAAAGACGCATGAAGTCTCTCTCCCCACCCTCAATGGCTTCACGATTAGAGAATGTCTTTTACCGTACTCCAGGGGTTTTATATTCTCTAATCACCCCCCCCTTCAAAAAAACTTTGGGGGTATATTTTTGTTAGGGGATAACTAAATTTTTTATATTTTTTTTAATGAAGGATGAAGCAATTATTTTTTTGGTTAATGTTGTGCCTATTACCCTTATTTTTTTGTATTTTTATTTTTTTTAATCATGGTAAGGAAATCCACCATCAGACAAGTATCAGTGAGAGATTTATCTCGCCACCGCTACAAGAAAACAAGCATTGGCAATTCAAAGAACAGTTTTGGAGCTGGTCAAAACAAAAGGGATGACAGAAAAAAATATAGAGGACAAGGAAAATGAACTTTTACCAATTCTTACTAAACAACCAAGAAAGAGATGATAAGTCAGGGGATTTTTGCAAACACGCACTAGATGATTGTAACTATCCATCTGACAAACCGTTTATAGAACAGTTAAAATACCTAGAAGAACAAAACGCACCCGTTTCAGCTTTGGATGCGTTTGTGCATACTTACAAAGCATGGAAAGACAGGCACGAATTACAAGAGGAAAAATGTTTGTTTGTAAGAAATAGTGTATTTTTAAGAAGGGCAGAAAAACAATTTTTTAAAGGTGAGAAATGGGAGTATAAAAATGAAGGATAAATTTTTCAAAGACAACGAAGAACTGTGCAAAGCACTAACAGGGAAAAGTCTAGCCGAGATTGAGAAGGAGTTAGAACCCACCACAAAAGAACATGAAATACACAGCTAAACAAGAAGAAGAATTAATGGCGGACATTTGGACTGCCAACATAAAAGACGACCCCCTCAACTTCGTTAAATACATATTCCCCTGGAATCAAAAAGGCACTCCCCTCGAAGGATTTAATGGCCCTCGCAAATGGCAAGCCAAAATACTAAGAGACTTGGCTAACCACATTCAAAAGAACGCTGGCAAGTATGACCCCAATATGTTTCGCTTGGCAGTTGCATCAGGTCGTGGCATTGGTAAATCCGCATTGGTCGCATGGCTAATTCTGTGGGTACTATCAACTCGTCTCGGAGCGACTGTGATTGTAACTGCCAACACCGAGCAACAGCTTAGAAGCAGAACATGGGCCGAACTCGGCAAGTGGCTCACGCTTGCCATCAACGGACACTGGTTTCACAAAACCGCCACCACCATTAAACCGATGGATTGGTTTGAAGAAAGTTTAAAAAAAGACCTACAAATAGACACAGGCTATTACTACGCACAAGCTCAATTATGGTCGGAAGAAAACCCAGACGCATTCGCTGGTGTCCACAGCAATTACGGAGTGTGTTTAATTATGGATGAAGCGTCAGGTATTCCAGCACCCATCTATTCCGTAGCCGAAGGCTTTTTCTCCGAACCCACCGAAAATAGGTTCTGGTTTTCTTTTTCCAATCCACGCAGAAATCAAGGGCCATTCTACGACAGCTTTCACGGAGCTAGGTCGTTTTGGAACACCTTGCAAATTGACAGTAGAACCGTAGAAGATACCGACAGCAAAGTATTCCAGCAGATGCTTGAACAGTACGGGGAAGATTCTACGGTAGCCAGAGTGGAAGTGTTGGGTGAATTTCCGAAGTCAGACGATGATACGGTAATTCCGATAGACTTGGTAAAAGCAGCGATTGACCGAGATGTGTCTTTAACCACCGAACAGCAGATTATTTGGGGGGTGGATGTGGCCCGTTTTGGCGGTGATAATTCCGCACTTTGCAAACGTCAAGGGAATACCGTCTTGGAAATAAAAACGTATAAATCAATGGACTTAATGCAATTATGTGGTGCGGTTAAATCCGAGTACGACAATGCCACTTTTGAAAACAAGCCACAGGAGATTTTAGTGGATGTGATTGGCTTGGGAAGTGGGGTGGTGGATAGGTTGCGAGAATTGAATTTGCCTGTGCGTGGCGTGAATGTATCGGAAGCTCCAGCCGTAAATAAAAATTATTTAAACCTTCGTGCTGAATTATGGTTTAAAATTAAAGACTGGTTGGTACAAAGAGATTGTAGATTACCACCCGATGATGATTTAATGGCACAATTAATATCACCGAGTTATGAATACACTAGCTCTGGTAAGGTAAAATTGGAAAGTAAGGAGTCCATGAAAAGAAGGGGCATAAAAAGTCCTGACAAAGCAGACGCACTGGCACTAACAATGGCTTCAGATGCCGCCAGCTTTTCAAGTTCTCACTCATTTAGTGGTTATACATTTAAGAAACCTCTGAAAAGCCGAATTATACGGATTAGTTAATTAACAGGAACAGTCAATGGCAAAGAAATACGAAAAAAAAGAACTTGAAGAAGAACACGAAGAATTAGAGGAAGAAAATCAACAAGACGAAGTTGATTTAGAACAATTACAGGGTGTTTTAAAAGGCGAGCTAGACGATGCTCAAGACTTTATTGATGCACTTGGGGAAGATAGAAACAAAGCCACCCGTTATTACTTGGGTGATGAACCAGCCAGCAAATCTAATTTACAAAGCGAATTTATCTCCACCGATGTCAGGGATTCGGTGCTGTATATGATGCCCTCACTCATGCGTACTTTTTTTGGTACGAAAAAGGTGGTGGAGTTTGTTCCCACTGGCCCAGAGGATATTCCTTTAGCCGAACAACAAACCGATTACATTAACTATGTAATCCAAGAAAAGAATCCTGGCTTCCACGTTCTCTACGATGCGTTCAAAGACGCATTGGTTAGAAAGACAGGGTTTGTTAAAGCCTATTGGGATGACAGTATTACAGCCAACACTTACGACTACACAGGATTAAACAGAGAACAATACATGGCATTGGTTTCAGACCCCGATGTCGAAATCGTAGAAGAAAACATCACTTACGAAAAACAAATTATCATTGACCAATTAACGGGTGAAGAAATAGAACAGGAATTTCCCGTTTCTTACGATGTGGTCATTAAGCGAGTTAAACACAAAGACCAGGTGGTTATTGAAGCCATCCCACCCGAAGAAGTTTTGATTTCCAGAGATGCGAGAGACATTAAAACCTCTCCGTATGTGGCCCACCGTATGATTAAATCGGTATCGGATTTGATAGCGATGGGGTATGAAAAAGATTTTATAGAAAACAATGTCAGCTCCGATGCCGACTTTGATTCCGCAGAGTGGAACGCAGAAGAAGCGAGACAACCCTACGCAGATGTTTACGGCACAACCCGTTCCGATTCAAGTGGTGATGGCGTTCTCTACATTGAACATTATTTATTTTACGATTTGGATGGAGATGGAATTGCAGAACGCATTAGAGTCTGCACGTTGGGCGGTTCTTTAACCGTTGCGAATGTGATGCAATGGGATGATTTGCCGATTGTTATGTTTTGTCCCGATCCAGAACCCCATACTGCTATTGGAACATCCATTGCCGATTACGTCATGCCACTACAGCGTGCCAAGTCTCAAATTATGCGAGACACCCTAGATTCATTAGGGCATTCAATATTCCCCCGATACGGTGTCGTTGAAGGGCAAGTCAATATTGACGATGTACTGAACTCGGACATTGGACAACCAATCAGAATGCGAGCACCAGGGATGGTGCAACCATTCTCTGTTCCGTTTGTGGGAGCAGCAGCGTTTCCTGTCTTGGAATACTTAGACGAAGCGAAAGAACAACGCACAGGTGTTTCGAAAGCGTCAATGGGTATGAACGCAGACGCATTGCAATCCACCACCAAAGCGGCAGTTTCCGCCACCATGAGTGCGGCACAAGGGCGTCTTGAAATGATTGCCAGAATCTTTGCCGAAGAAGGTTTGACCGATTTATTCAGATTGGTCAATCGTTTAATTGTTAAACATCAAGACCAAGCGGAAATGGTGAGACTGAACAATAAGTTTGTGCCGATAGATCCCAGAGTTTGGGATGCTGAAAAAGACGTTGTTTGCAATGTAGCGATTACTCATACCAGCGATGAAGAACGAGTCAGCACTTTGTTATCGGTAGCTGGCAAACAGGAACAAATCATGGCCCAGCTTGGCGTGGACAATCCAATGGTAACACCGCAGATGTACGCCAACACACTACAGAAAATTATAGAGATGGCTGGCTTTAAGGATGCGTCACAGTTTGTTAATGCAAACTTCCCACCAATGCCACCACAACCACCAAAAGTAGATCCAACTCAAGCTCTGGCAGATGCCGAAGTGCAAAAAGCACAAATATCAGCTCAAAAAGCATTGCTTGATGCGGAAACGGACAGATTAAAACTTATCATGGAAGATGATAGGGAAAGGGATAGAACGGAAGCCAACTTAATTATTGAAGCTGAAAAAATCAGAGCGAAATACGGTACGCAAATTAATATTGCCGAATTGCAGTCTCTGATGGAAAGAGACAGGGAAGTTATCAGAGAAGCCGCTAAGATACAGGCACAGGGATTAGTACCTGGTGGCAACAGTAATGGAAGCGGTGGCGTTCAGTAATGCCAGTTAAAAAAGTTAAAGGCGGTTACAAGTGGGGTAAGTCAGGAAAGACTTACAAATCTAAATCGAAAGCCAAAAAGCAAGGGAGAGCTGTTTACGCTTCTGGTTATAAGAAGAAGAAAAGGTGAGCATAGCCGAATCAGTAATCGGAATCGCAGACAAAGTTTTAGGGAGGTTTGTACCCGATAAAACTTTAAGAGATGAACTACGCCATGAAATGAACATGGCATTTCATAAAGCCAATCTCGCTCAATTAGAAGTCAACAAACAAGAAGCAGCCAGTCAAAGTATGTTTGTTGCTGGTTGGCGGCCTTCTGTTGGCTGGATATGTTCTATATCAATGGCATATCACTTTATCGTTCAACCCCTTTTGGTGTTTATTTTAAAAGCCAATGGCATTGAGGTTGATTTACCCGAATTTGAATTTTCACAGCTTTCAACAATCTTAATGGGTATGTTGGGATTGGGCGGTTTAAGAACTTATGAAAAAATGAAAGGCGTTAGTAGAGAAAAATGATAAATGAGGTCATCAAAGTTATATATGTCCTTTGTTATGTTTACATAGTTTTAATACTTCTTAGTTATTTTATATAAGGGAAAAATGACAGAAGCCATAATTTTTTTTTAATTTTATTTATAATGATATTTTTTATAGTTAGGAGATAGATATGACAACAATACTTTGGATATTGTTTGGATTTGTTTTAGGTATATTTGTTTATCACAAATGGTTTCATGTTGTAGATGATTCAATAGAGTGGATTAAAGACAAATTTAAAAAATGATTGATTGGGAGCAATATCCCAATTTTTCAGCAGACGAGTTCACCTGTTCACATTGTGGTAAAGAGGGAATTAACGAAAAACTAATAGTTGTGTTACAAATTATTAGACATGAGGTTGACTTTCCATTTATTATTACATCTGGATTCAGATGTGCTGAACACCCCATCGAAAAGAAAAAGGATAAACTCGGAGTACACACAACGGGTTTGGCTGTTGATATAGGTTGTTCGGGTGGTCAGGCACATACGATATTAAGGCTGGCAATGGAACGGAATTTGTCAGGAATAGGAATTAATCAAAAGGGCGATGGCAGATTTATACACATTGATATTTCAGAAGCACAAGAGAACAGACCTCGACCCTGGATATGGAGTTATTGAGAAATGGATATTTCACCCATTCTTTTTTGGAATATTCTTTTAACATTGGTGGTAGCACCACTCTTGTATAATATTCGTGGCAATTCAACGGAAATTAAAAGAGTGAGCATACTACTCAATAAAACCAGAGAAGAAATACCGAGTTTGTATGTAACAAAAACAGAACAACAGGCAGATATTAACAAAATACTCAAAGTTCTTGATAAAATGGAACAGAAGATAGACAAATTATTCGAGGTTAAATAATGGCATTATTAGAATATCCCTTTGGCAACATTTCATTTGCAACTTTAGGTATAGACCCAGAAACTTATATGCCAACTGGAACAACAGTAACCCAAGCCGATCCAACACTACCCCAGTGGATTCAAGATGCTCAAAATCCAGCATCCGTTGTTTTACCCCCATCAACGAACCCCATGTTAAGTGGTCAAGAGTTCGCAAAAATGATTTCTGGCGGACAAGCTGTTCCGTCTATGTTTGCCCCAGGTGTTTCTTACAGCTCTGCACAGCCAATGGGTTACACCGCACCAGGCGCTTCGGCTGTTCCCTTCCCAAGTTACACAGGCCCAATGAATGTCAATTCCAATACTCAATCATCCACATCCTCCGTTGAGGGTACTCCCTCCGATGTTTCCGAAGTTGATACTGGCAGTGACAGTGGATTACAAGAATTTATAAACGGTTTATATGGTCTTTTATACGATCCTCAAACTAATATGCCTTTTGGAACAACAGTAAACCAAGTAGACACATCCTTCGATCCATCGACTTACGATTGGTCAACTATATTTGACCAATACAGCGCCACTCCTGACTTATCAAATTATTTAACAACAACAGACTTGCCTACTTATACACCCATAGATACAAGTCAATTTCTAACACAGTCAGACTTACCTACTTATGAATCTCCTGACTTATCAAATTATTTAACATCATCAGATTTACCTACTTACACTCAATTTGATCCAACTAATTACGATTGGTCTAATATATTTACTCAACCAGATTTATCAAATTATTTAACATCAGCCGACCTACCAACCTATACGACCTTCGATCCTACTACCTATGACTGGTCAAATATATTCAATCAGCCAGACCTATCTAATTATTTAACATCATCAGATTTATCTAATTATTTAACAACGAAAGATTTACCAACTCACACCACATTTGATCCATCAACTTACGACTGGTCTAGTATATTTGGACAATATGGAAATAACTCAATCCCATTTGATCCCACTAATTACGATTGGTCTAATATATTTACCCAATCAACCCCCTTTGATCCAACTACCTATGATTGGTCTACTATATTCAGTCAGCCAGATCTAAGTAATTATGCTTTACTTTCTGATATACCAACCAACAACGCAATGGACACAAGCAGTTTTGTGACGCAAGACCAACTGACTAATTTGTTGGCATCCCTAAACGCTTCATCCAATCAATTTAACAACAATAATTTTTCCTCAAACACAAAAGACATTGTTCCTCTTGGCAGTTACTCGTTATTAAATAGATAAAATGGTTGATAACTCACAAGACATAGAGCGTTCCAGACAGGCTCAAGAAATTCTTGACCACGATATTTTTAAAGACGCATTGGTAATGTTGAGAGAACATTACAAAGAATTATGGGCCACCACTAAAACCGAAGAAAAAGAGCAGAGGGAAAATATTTGGATGGCAATGAAATTGATACCCGAATTTGAACGACAATTAAGAATTGTGGTGGAAAAGGGTGTGATTAAGAGAAATCAAATCATTAAAATCAAACAAAACATTGCATAAACAGTTTAGAAAGAATTAAAATACAAACTAAGTTTAATAATTGGAATTTATTATGGCTACCAACACCGCAGATAAAGCGACTGGTTTTGAATCCAGTTTAGATAAAGGAAAAAATGCTATCGAAGCTTTGTTGACTCTTGAAGAAGAACCTCAACAAGTGGAAGAAGCGAAAACAGAGGAAGTTGTAACTGAACCAGAAACGGAAGAACTCGAAGAAACAGAACTTGCTGACGAAGCAGAGGAAACGGAGAGTTTGGATGATGAAGGCTTGGAAGATGACGAACTCGAAGAAAAAGGATTAGAAGCTGACCAAGTAAAAGAAGAAGGTCAAGAGCAACCCACCGTTCATTCAATTAGTGTGAATGGTGAAGAAATAGAGGTGACGCTCGATGAACTCAAAAACGGCTACAGTAGGCAATCTGATTACACTCGTAAAACGCAAGAGTTAGCCAACCAGCGAAAAGTAGCTGACACTGAACTCGGTGCGGTACGAGAGGAGCGTGCAATTTATACGCAGTTATTGGATCAAATGCGACAGCAAATAGAAGCTGGTATGCAAAACGAACCTGACTGGGTATCTTTAGCAGAGAATGATCCTGTGGGATATAACTCGCAACGGGCAACTTGGGATGAAAACAAGAAAAAGCAAGATGCGGTGTTAGCGGAGCAACAGAGAATGTTGCAACAATCTCAACAGGAGCAAATGCAGAATCTTCAAGCTCATGTGCAAAATGAAGCACAGCTTTTGAATAATGC
>Ga0208315_1001484_pt1 | contig 11789 bp, 10 predicted proteins | sample MalvireepMed_215_FD_184239 | JGI IMG/M metagenome (GOLD analysis project Ga0208315, IMG submission 184239) | Marine viral communities from the Global Malaspina Expedition - Malaspina viral metaG DeepMed_215 (SPAdes) (version 2) | ecosystem: Environmental > Aquatic > Marine > Oceanic | place... | reverse complement strand
TAGAAGTACAGGCCGAGGCTATAAGCTATGCGTAGGAAGCGTGGAGCAGGGTCTGTTCCGTTTGGTTATGATTTAGATACGGAAGATTCTAATTATATAGTACCGAATCAAGAACATTTACAGACTTTTCAAGATGTTGTCGATTCTGTATTGGTAAATGCTATCAATCCTAGAGAAGGAGCCGAATGGCTTCATTATAAAACAGGAAGATCCTTGTCTTCTAGGGGCCTTCAAAAACATATAGATATAACTTATGGAAAAAGACACTCCCCTGAACGATTGGGACATCAATCCAGAATATTATCAGAAAGACAATAAAGGTAAGTTTGTTTTAAAGGTAGACGGAACCCCAAAAAAGAAAGCAGGACGTAGAAAAGGGGTAAAATCTGCCGGATATAACTACCATTCAGAGACAATAGCTAAAAGAAGCGCCCGAAAATCCTTGTTAACAAAGGAAAAGAGGGTTGAAAAGATGGAGGCCCGATTAAAAAATGCCAAAGAGGGGGTCAGAAGACAAAGGAAAATCCAGGGAAAGCTGGATGAACCGGCCTCTAAGCAAACTATCACAGGTAAAATTATTACAAAAGAAGATATTCTGGAACATTTACCAGAAACCGCAAGAGAACAGGTTTATAAAAAGAATATTATCTTTGAACCAAACGAAGGGCCACAAACAGAATTTTTAGCTTCTCCAGAACGTGATGTTTTATATGGAGGAGCAGCAGGAGGCGGTAAATCTTATGCAATGTTAGTAGATCCTTTAAGGTTCTGCCATCGTTCTGCACACAGGGCTTTGATTCTTAGACGATCAATGCCAGAATTAAGAGAGTTAATAGATAAATCCAGAGAATTGTATCCGAAAGCGTTCCCTGGATGTAAGTTTAGAGAAGTTGAAAAGATATGGAACTTCCCTAGTGGTGCTAAAGTAGAGTTCGGGTTCCTAGAAAGGGACGCAGACGTTTACCGCTACCAGGGACAATCATATTCTTGGATAGGATTTGATGAAATTACTCATCTTCCTACAGAATTTGGTTGGAATTATCTGGCTTCAAGGCTGCGTACAATAGATCCAGAGATTGATCCTTATTTACGTTGTACTGCAAACCCTGGAGGCGTTGGTGCGCGTTGGGTAAAGAAAAGATATGTTGACCCATGTGAACCAGGACAACCTTTTAAAGGGGATGATGGCCTTACAAGACGGTTTATTCCTGCAAGACTGCTGGATAATCCGTATTTGTCAGAAGACGGGCGATATGAAGAGATGTTACAAGCTCTACCGCCCGTTCAAAGGAAACAATTACTAGAAGGTAATTGGGAAATAACAGAAGGAGCAGCTTTTTCAGAATTTGATCCTGATATACACATTATTCCTCCGTTTAAAATCCCTATAGGATGGGAACGAGTAAAAGGAATTGACTATGGGTACGCTTCTGAAAGCGCTTGCATATGGGCAACAGTAGATTCAACAGATGGGACTCTGGTTGTCTATAGAGAACTTTATAAAAAGAACTTAACAGGGCGTGATTTAGGCCAGGTAATTACAGAAATGGAGTTAAATGACCCTTTTGCTGTTTCAGGTGTACTGGATACAGCAGCATGGGCAAGAACAGGGACTACAGGGCCTACAGTCGGAGAAGCTTTAATATTAGCAGGACATAAACTTAGAAAAGCAGATAAAAACAGGATACAGGGTAAAATTCAAATACACGAATACTTGAAAGTACAACCTAATGGTAGGCCAAAACTACAAATATTCAGTACTTGTCCAAACTTGATAAAAGAATTACAAAGTATTCCTATGGACAGGACAAAACCAGAAGACGTAGACACTCATGCTCCTGATCATGCTTACGATGCCTTACGATATTTAATTATGTCAAGGCCTAGAGTAGATGATCCTATTAATAGAATTAGAAACTTTAGAATGGAACAGGCATATCAACCAATAGATAGGGAGTTTGGATATTAATTTAGGAGAAAAAAATGACTATGAATCAAAACGCTAGACGCGTTATCAGAGTAACGCCTACCGTTACAGGAGTTCAATATTCTAACAATGATATATTGTTTGACACAACAGAAGTGCCTCTTGCGGTTGGAAAAAAAGGAGAATGTTCTAAATTAGTTTCTGCTATGATCTCATCTAAATCTAATTCACTTTTTGACATTGAATTATTTTTCTGTACCGTTAATCAATCAGTAGGAACTGTAAATGCTGCACGAAGCGTGTCTGATTCTGATTGGGCTACTGCAAAAGTTTTAGGGAGGCTAACGCTTGACAGTTCAGCAGATAACTATAATTACGGTAACGGCAGGGTTCATAATTTTGACAGACAAAGTGAAACTTATTCAACCACTGACCAATGGAAATCAAGGTTTCCTGTTTTACTACAAGCAGCGGCTGGTAGTACAAGCGTATATACTTTTGCTTTTGTTGCTGGTACGGATGTAACTCCTGAATTATCAGTTGGAGATTTAGAGTTAATACTCGGCGTAGAATATTAAATGCCAGAAAATAACGAAATATTTGGTGAGAACTCAAACTCTCTTTATCTTGAGCCAGTAGAAGGCGAAGAGGGTCAAAATTTAAATCTTAGTGTAGATCTTCGTACTAAATTTGTAGGTCTTCTTCAAGATAGATTTTCTTCGTCTGAGAACGCAAGGGATCTAAATGAGCAAAGATGGATAATTGCTTATCATAATTATCGTGGATTATATCCAAAGCATGTCAAATTCAGAGAAACAGAAAAGTCTAGGGTCTTTGTTAAAGTTACAAAAACAAAAGTACTAGCTGCCTTCGGACAATTAGTAGATGTTATTTTTGGCGCAGGGAAATTTCCGATAGGTATCAGTGAAACCAAAGTACCAGAAGGAATCCAAGAACATGCTCATCTTGACATAAATAACCCTGTACCAGGAATAGAAACAACTCCTGAACCGCCCGAAGAACGAGAAATACAGGAAGAAGAAGAAGCGACAAATCCTTATGATGTAGGTTATGAAGGGGATGGAAAAGTTTTAAAGGCAGGAGCAACATTTAATACTGGAAAATTTGAAGAGGAGTTTATCGAACAGAAGGCCGAAGAAGCAGGGATATTGAAGGAAGGGCTATCCCCATCGCCACAAGCAGTAGAACTCAATCCCGCAGAAAAAGCCGCAAGGCGCATGGAAAAACTGGTTCATGATCAGATTGATGAATCTAACGGATCAAGTGAAATCAGGAGTGCTTTATTTGAATCAGCCCTTTTTGGTACAGGAATTGTTAAAGGGCCTTTTAATTTTAATAAAACATTAAACAGATGGGATGAAGGAGAAGACGGAGAGAGGTCTTACTCTCCCATAGAAGTAAGAGTACCGAGAATTGAGTTTGTTAGTATTTGGGATTTTTTCCCTGATCCTAATGCGACTAATATAGAAGAATGTGAATATATTTTCCATCGTCATAAGTTGAACAGATCTCAGCTTAGAGCATTAAGTAAAATGCCTTATTTTAATAAGGACGAAATTCGTGATTGTTTAATAATGGGGCCAAACTATATAGAAAAAGGCTATGAACAAGAATTAAAAGACGATCATAGAACACAAGAATACGGTGCAGGACAGTTTGAAGTCTTGGAATACTGGGGTATCATGGATGCTGAGTATGCGCGTGAAGTCGGAATAGAATTAGGAGATAACGTAGATGATCTGGATGAAGTCCAAGTTAATGCGTGGATCTGTAATGGTAAGCTTTTACGGGCTGTCGTTAATCCTTTCACACCTTATAGAATCCCCTATCATGCTTTCCCTTACGAAAGAAATCCTTATAGTTTCTTCGGTATCGGAATTGCTGAGAATATGGATGACTCTCAAAAAATAATGAATGGACATGCTAGGATGGCTATTGACAACCTAGCTTTATCAGGCTCCTTGGTTTTTGACGTAGATGAATCTTCTTTGGTTGGCGGTCAAAATATGGAAATTTATCCTGGTAAAGTCTTCAGAAGGCAAGCAGGGATGCCAGGACAAGCTATACACGGTCTTAAATTCCCTAATACTTCGCCTGAAAACATGATGATGTTTGACAGGTTCAGGCAGCTTGCAGATGAACAAACAGGTATTCCGTCTTATTCTCATGGACAGACAGGAGTACAAAGTATGACAAGAACGGCTTCAGGCATGTCTATGCTTTTAGGTGCGGCTTCTTTAAACATAAAGACCGTAGTTAAAAACCTAGACGATTTTCTTCTGAAGCCATTAGGAGAAGCATATTTTCAATGGAACATGCAGTTCCTTGATAGTAGGTTGGGTGTTAAAGGCGATTTAGAAGTAAAGGCCACAGGAACAAACAGTCTTATGCAGAAGGAAGTACGAAGCCAGCGGCTGACTACATTCTTGCAATCTGTTCAAAATCCTGCTATTGCACCCTTTGTTAAAATATCAAAGCTTATTAGTGAACTGGCTTATACTCTGGATCTTGATCCTGATGAAGTTTTAAATGACCCAGAAGAAGCCGCTATTATGGCACAAATTATAGGGATGCAAAATGCTGGACAAACAATTGGCGAGGAAGCTCTCCCTGCTGGTGAACAACCAGGAGGCATGGGAGCCGTTGAAGGAGCACCTGTACAACCTCAAGAACTTGGAACTACAGGCACTGGTGGTGGCAACATCGGAACAGGAAATGTTCCGCTGCCAGGGGAAGGTGGCTTTGCTGGAACGCTTAGAGCAGTTGAAGGAGCAAGTTAAAGAGTCTAAAAATAGAAAGGAAGAATAATATGGCAACAAAAAGAAAGTATACATATAATAAAGGCTCTAGAGTTAAAAAACAAGAAGGAGGAGCTTTGCTTGTTCCACCTGAACAAGAAGATATTATTCCTGTATCTGATGCTGCTCCAGTGGATACTTATCCTAATATATCCCCAGAAGAAGAAGGGATACTAGCAGATTCTCAAGTTCCTGATGAGCAAATGGAAGAAGATTATTTAGAATTCATCGTTGACGAATCTCTTAACGATGAAGAGAAAACATATTTAATGAGTAAATTAGAAGATGATCCTCAACTAAGTCAAATTTTTGACAAGGTTGTTGGGACAGCTTCTGAATTTTCAGGTGAAGGGGAAGTAGAAGGCCCTGGAACCGAAGTCTCTGATTCGATACCCGCGAGGTTATCGGAAGGAGAATTTGTCTTTACAAATAAAGCTACTGAACAAATAGGCGCAGATGAACTCCAGAATATGATGGATGAAGCTGAAAGAGCCTATGATGGCGGTTTGATGAGTAAAGCACTTGGTGGAGAAGTTCAGGCCGCAGAAGAAGAGTTTTCGGACACTTTGGATGGAATGAGCGAAGAAGAAATTAAAAAACAAATGATTTCTTCTACTCGTATGGCGGGAAACATCTAGTACCAAGTTTAAGGTAATAAGGCTACCCTTTAATTTATAAGGCCCCTTATTGTATTTTTAACCTTTTGGCTACCTTGGAGTATAAAGCCCTGTACTAAAAAACGTATTAGTATGGCTACCTTATAAGACGACAAGCCCCGTAAAGGAGAGTGATTATGATTAAACAGCAAGAGGAGTTACAACAGCAAGGACAAGAAGAAGAGGAAGCGAATCTATATAATATGAAAAAATCTTGGCATACACCGCAAGAGGGTAAGCCAACGGAAACAGCAGACTCACTATTCTATGCCCCACCGCAACAGGCCACCTCAACTAAAGCAGCCCCTGATATACAAGCGGAAGAAGAAGAAAAAAAGACTCGTAAAAGGACAAACTATAAGAAGCGTTATGATGACCTGAAAAAGCACTATGATGACAGGATTTCACAATTTAAACAAAGAGAACAGGAGTTACTAGCAGAAAATAGGGTTTCACAGCCTGAATATAAAGCTCCAAAAACTTCTGAAGATTTACAAAAGTTTAAAACAGATTATCCTGATTTATATGAAACAGTTGAAACTGTCGCTCATTTGCAAAGTGAACGCCAGATTAAAGACTTACAATCTCAATTATCGTCTGTACAGAAACGTGAAGCCGATATTATGAGAAGGGAAGCAGAATCTGGTTTACGGGAAGCTCATCCTGATTTTGAAGATATTAGAGGATCAGAAGAGTTTCACGACTGGGCGAAAGAGCAACCAGGACAAATACAAGACTGGGTATATAAAAATGCTGTAGATGCTAAATTAGCAGGAAAAGCGATTGATTTATTTAAACTTGAACGAGGACTATCGACAACTCCTTCTGGAAAATCTAGAAAATCACGACAAAAACAGCCTACTTCTGAGTCGGCAGCAGATATGGTTTCTACAAAGACAACCACAGTTGACGCTGCTCAACCCAAGAAAGTATGGACTGAACGGGAAATTGCTGCAATGTCTTTAGATCAGTTTGACAAACTTGAAGAAGAAATTAATCAAGCTGTGAGTGAAGGCAGAGTAGTAAAATAATTTGTCTATTATTAATTTAGGAGGATATCAAAATGGCATATAATCAATCTGATCAGTATTTTGAACCTAGTACAGATACTGATGCCAACTTTGCTAACTCCGTAAGCACACAAGCTAATTCGTTTTTTCTACCAGCCGTTTATTCTAAAAAGGTTCTTAACTTCTTTAGAAAAGCTTCGGTAGCTGAAGCGATTACTAACACCGACTATGCTGGTGAGATTTCTGCTTTCGGAGATTCAGTAAAAATTGTTAAAGAGCCAACCATTACCGTATACCAGTACGAGCGTGGCGCAGACGTAACTCAAACAAAGCTAACAGACGCAGAGACAACTCTTATTGTCGATACGGCTAATGCCTTTAAGTTCAAAGTGGATGACATTGAAAGTAATATGTCCCATGTGAACTGGCGTGAAGCCGCATCATCTTCAGCGGCCTATGCGCTTAAAGATGCTTTTGATGAGGGCGTTATCGCTATTCTATTTGCAGGAGTAGCATCATCTAGCCCGAACCACATCTTAGGTTCGGATAATGCGACTGATCTTGCTGCTGGTACATTTGATGGCACAGGTAATCTTGATATTGGTTTCGGTTCGTCAGAACACGATCCTATAGATGTTCTAGGACACATGGCCCGTCTTTTAGACGACCAGAGTGTTCCAGAAGAGGGACGATGGTTTTTAGCATCGCCTGATTTCTATGAGGTTCTGTCTGGCACAGCATCGAAACTGTTGTCTGTTGATTACAATTCTGGGCAAGGCTCAATTAGAAACGGTCTAGTCGCTTCTGGTAAGTTGCGAGGATTTAATATGTACAAGTCAAATAACATTGCAAGCACATCTAATGCTGCTGGTAAATGTATTGCTGGTCATATTTCGTCTACGGCAACGGCTCAGACGATTACTAGTACTGAAGTTCTGCGTGATCCTGATTCGTTTGGTGACATTGTACGAGGACTCCATGTTTATGGGGCCAAAGTACTTCGTGACAACGCATTGGTTTCCGCGTTCTATGGTATTGACTAATCTAAGTGGATTAGGGAGTCTGAAAAGGCTCCCTTTTCCTTTTTTATTATTTTTGGAGAAAAATTATGGGAATTGTAAATATTAGAGATACTGGACGTAACTCAGCAAGAACAGGAGATGTTCGTGAGCTTGCTACAAAAGTTCAGAAACCTTCAGATACAGAAGCAATTACAGCCGCTAATACAATTACGGCTGCTGAATCAGGTACTCGTTTTGTTATGAATACAGCAACTGCTAGGATACAAACGCTACCAAGTCCAGCAGCAGGACTAGAGTATTGGTTTTATGTAGGCGCTACTGAACCTACTGGTAGTCACACTATTGTAACGGCTTCTAGCGCAAATATTATCGTAGGTAATGTTTCGTCACCAGAAGATGCAGCAGGAAGTGTTGCTACAGTTACAGATGCTGATACTATTTCATTAGTAGCTAGTAAAGCTGTTCATGGCGATTATGTTCATGTATGGTCTGACGGTACTAACTGGTACTTAGACGGACAATGCAAAGTGCAGGACGGAATTACAACGACTCAGGCTAGTTAAAATGCCACAGTTGGGTAGTGATAAAAAGCCTATCATTCTAAACGGCTCTGGGAAAAAGAGTACCAGAGTCTTGGGGCTATTAGGCAGGGTTTACGCTGGAAAAAGCAAAGAGAACTTTAATGAAAATTATGACCGTATATTCGGTAAAAAAGTAGGAGAGAAAAATGCCTGAATTAAAATATGGTAAGGTTGTTCAATATAATGACATTACAGAGATGGAAGGCTATTACGAAAATTCTGAGAATAATCAGAATCGTGATGCTGATGAAAAGCAGGATATTCAGACTGATAATAAAGATTCATACTAATGGCAACAACGTATTTAGGTCTGACTAACGAACTACTGAGGGAATTAAATGAGGTTATTTTAACTTCAAGTAATTTTTCATCTGCTGTGGGCATACAGAAACATGCGCAAGATGCGGTTAATAGGGCTTATTGGGATATTGTTATTGAAGAACCCCAATGGCCCTTTTTAGCAACTGCTGAAAGCGGCGCAACAGATCCCATGTATGGTAATGTGTATGTTGAAACAGTAGCAGGAACACGTTGGTACGAACTAAAAGCATCAAGTTCTAGTATTACAGCGGATTATAGCTCTATAGATTGGGATAATTTCTATTTAACTACAGTAGGAGTCAGCGGAGAATCTGCCCCTTATGTGGCTCGTAACATCAGATATGCTACAACTGAAGCTTGGAAAGACTTTAGAAGGCTTTCTGAAAATCTGGATGATGCGGATACACAGAAATGGGGAGAGCCAAATATTGTTATACGGAGTCCTGATTCTCGTAAGTTCGGATTAAGTCCTATACCTAAAAAGGTTTATCGTATCTGGTACTTTGCTTGGGATCTTCCTACAGCTTTATCAGCACATGGAGACACGATTGTTTTCCCTGAAATGTATACGCCTGTATTGTTAGCTAAAGCAAGATACTATATCTGGCAGTTTAAAGATAATCCTCAAGCAGCAGCATTTGCTCTTGATGACTTTAGAAAAGGTCTTAGAAGCATGAGATCAAATCTCTTAGAACCTGGTCCTACTTATGTTAAAGATGATAGAGTAGCATTTTAAAATGGCTGCTTCTCAACCATTCACACTGGCTTGTCAAGGAGGCTTGAATAAAGTCTCAAGTCAATTGGAACTACTTCGCTCCCCAGGAGAGGCTATTCGTTTACAGAATTTTGAAGTTTCTACAACGGGCGGGTATAGGCGTATTAATGGTTATAGTCAATTCGGGGACGGTACAAGACCAAATAGCTCAAATCCTATATTAGGACTACATGTATACGCAGACGGAGTAATTGCTTGTTCAGGAACAAATATATATTTCAGCCAAGATGGAGACAGTTGGCTACAAATAAACAAGGCTAGTGTAGATGCAGGAGGAGATAACTATAGTACATTTACAGGCCGCAGCGCCGCAGCAAGAACATCGCAAGGCCAAGCAGATTTTGCAATTTATGAAGGTGATACAGATTACGGAGAGTTAATTGTAACTGATAGAGGCACAGGAGTCAAGCCATTCTATTTTAAAATGACAGGCACTGGTTCTGCATTAAGCAGTAGAACATACTTTGCAAAAGAAATAACAGTAAGCGGTACAGAATATCCTAAATTTTGTGTAATTCACGATAAACATTTAGTTGTAGCAGGAGCAGGAACATCCCCTAATACTATATACTATAGTGATGTTAATGATATAGATGACTTTTCAGGTGGAACAGCGGGTAATATTCTTTTAGATGATCAAGTAGTCGGTTTAAGAAGTTTTCGAGATGACTTAATAATTTTCTGTAGAAATAGTATTTATAAACTAGAGAATATTAATAATTCTTCTACAATTACAGTAACACCGATTACTAAGAATATTGGTTGCTTAGATGGCGCAAGTATTCAAGAAGTTGGTGGACAGCTATTATTTTTAGCACCTGATGGAATAAGAACAGTTGCGGGTACAGCAAGAATCGGTGACGTAGAACTTGGTTCTTTAAGTAGAAAAATAGTTCCTATATTTACAGATATTGCTGCTAATATAAGTTCATATAATATTAGTAGTGCTGTTATTAGAAAAAAATCACAGTATAGATTATTCTATGGTAGCTCTGGTATAGCAACAAAAGTATCTGAAGGAGTTGTAGGAACGCTAAGAATAGATCCAGAAGGAGGTAGTAGATTTGAATGGGCAGAACTATTAGGAATCCAAGCAAGCCAAGGGTTTACATCAGGATACGACAAAGATAATGTAGAAAAAATATATCATGGGGATTATTCAGGTTATGTATATAACCATGATACAGGAGATGATTTTAATCCAGCAGGAACAGCTACTAATATTGATGCAGAATATGAATCACCGGATATAGATTTCGGAGATTTAGGAACTTTAAAAACTTTAAAATATATAAAAATATCAGTAAGCCCAGAAGGAACGGTACAGCCTTCTTTGAGAGTTCGTTATGATTATGAAGATACAAATATTCCGCAACCAGGAGATTATACATTAACTTCGATTCCTAGTCCTGCAATATTTGGATCAGGACTTTTTAATACAAGTATTTTCGGTGCTGCCGCAACCCCAATGACTAGACAATCATTACAAGGAAGTGGAAATACTGCAAAATTTAGAATATTTAGTGACGATCAAAAAAGTCCATATAGAATTAATGGATTATATATAAATTATGAGCCGTCAGGTAGGAGATAAGAATGGGAACAACTTATACAAGACAAAGTTCATTTAGTGATGGCGATACAATTACAGCCGCATTATTTAATGATGAATTTAATCAACTTCTTACTGCTTTTTCATACGCATCAAGCAGTACAACAGGACATCAACATGATGGCACAGCAGCAGAAGGAGGAAATGTTCATACAATTGGAGATCAAGATTTCCTTAATAAGATTGTTGCTGATAGTACTAATAATCGTTGGGGGGTTTTTGTAGAAGTATCTTCAGCCGCTGTTGAACAAATAAGAATATCTGATGGTGTTGTCTCACCAGTTACAGATAACGACATAGACTTAGGAACAAGCTCACTTGAATTTAAAGATGCCTACTTTGATGGTACAGTTACAACAGATGCACTAACAGTTTCAAGTACTACAAACCTGGATGGTGCTATTCAAGTAGACAATACTATAACTGTAGGCGTAGATGATACAGGATATGATGTCAAGTTTTTTGGAGATACAGCAAGTGCTTATATGTTATGGGACACATCTACTGATGATTTAGTCTTAGCAGGAGCCGCTGGAATTGATCTTGCAGGAGATATAGATGTTGACGGAACAGCTAATTTAGATGTTGTAGATATTGACGGTGCAGTAGATATGGCATCTACTCTAACACTGGCGGGTAATGCGGATTTTAATGGTGATTTAGATGTTGATGGAACTGCCAACTTAGACAATACAGACATAGACGGAACACTTGCAGTAGATGGTACAACTATTTCACTGGATGCCACTACTTCATTCAATATAGATAATTCTAATACATCTAATGGTATCACTATAGCGACTGCAACTTCAGGTGTACCAGTATCAATAGGTCATACAACATCCGAAACAACTGTTAATGATAATCTTACAGTCACAGGAAACGCTTCAATAGGTGGTAACTTTGATGTTACAGGAACTCTTGATTTTAGTGATTCAGCAATTACAAATGCTGGAGATATACAATTAGATTCTATTACAGGAGATGGAGATACAGATACTGCTATAACCTTTAGTGGTTCTAATGTTATTACAGTTAAAGCAGCAAATGCAGATCAGGTTACGTT
>Ga0208315_1001480_pt1 | contig 11808 bp, 21 predicted proteins | sample MalvireepMed_215_FD_184239 | JGI IMG/M metagenome (GOLD analysis project Ga0208315, IMG submission 184239) | Marine viral communities from the Global Malaspina Expedition - Malaspina viral metaG DeepMed_215 (SPAdes) (version 2) | ecosystem: Environmental > Aquatic > Marine > Oceanic | place... | reverse complement strand
GAATAGAATAGTTGCATCCTCTGCGGTTGCGTTCCCTATTGTCAGCTTTGGCGTTGAGCCATCTATCTCTATTGTTCCCATTATACTATTACCAAGTTACCTGTTATTGTAAGTGTTCCTGTAAACGTCACTGGCCCTGCCAAAACAGCAGATTCAATAATTTGCGTTCCAAAATCCATTGTTGCTGCGTGGTCGTCAATAAATTCATCTCCGGGCTTCTCTCCACCTATGTAGATAGGCCCTCCTACTGTATCACTCATTATTCCTCCTTATTAACTAATTGCGTCAACTAGACTAATCCAAACGTGACAACCATTCGCTGTTCCACAAAGACCATAAACTACATCCGTACTTTGTACAACGATTTTAGCTCCACCCTGAACCAGTTCTACTGAACTTGCTGGTGGAATGCTTAAATTTTTACAAAGATAATAGTTCGTTCCTCCACCTGCCAAGTCAATGTAAACATCCATTGTTATTGCAGTTGTCAGAATATTAGCCAGTCTCAGCCCAACGATAGCGTCATCTGAATTAGAGGTATAAATAGTTGTTTCACTATTTGTTACCAGTATTCCAGTTGATTCAAAATCTTGTGCCATATTTCCTCCTTAAACTATAATGCGATTGCAACGGCAATTGCGAAACCTTTTGTTGCTCCGCCTGCCGTGATTGCCGAGCCACCTATTGTTATTGCGTCTGCTTCAACTGTTCCGTCAAAGTAAGCGTCCTTAAACTGTAAAGATGAAGTTCCCAAATCTATGTCATCATCCGCTATGGGTACAATTGCACCATCGGTAATTTTAATTTGGTTTGTCGTTCCACCTGCCGCAATATTAAGAATGCCACTTGAGGTAATTGTTAAATCCGTTCCGTCACCCTCTATTTTCTCACCATCATCACCGAAAGTTATTCCAACGTCTGATGGAACATTAATGTCCGAAGTGGCTGTTAGTGCAATGTCCGCACCGGATGTAATGGTTAAGTTTGTACTGTCGCCTTCAATCTTTTCACCACTTCCAAATGTTATTCCTACGTTAGCAGGAATTACAACATCAGCCGTAGCTGTAAGATTAATATTATTTCCAGATATTGTTAAATCTGTACCATCACCTTCAATCTTTTCACCGTCATCACCAAATGTTAATCCAATGTCAGCGGGAATGTTAATATCAGCACCAGAAACAATATGTAAATCCGTGCCATCACCATAAATATATTCTCCCCCTTTATCATAGAAATAAAGTCTTCTGTCATCTGCTACACGAATAACTTCATTTCCATCATATTGTTGGAAAATTAAATCATCTGAATTTACGCCTAGTTTTATGACTTGGGCATTGGCAGTGCCATCCATGTCTATTGTAAATTGAAGTGTGCCTGCATCCTTGAATTCTATATTACCACCTGCCGCATCAATAACGATGTCATTGGAAGAATCCAATGTAATATCCGTTCCGTCATTGGTAATGGTATCAAGGGCAATATCCCCAATATTTGTAATGGCAGAATCACTGAAATCCAAAGTTCCAGTAACATCAAAATTTCCACCTACACTTAAATTTCCAGTTATAGTTGCATTATCCGCTATTGTTGTCTCTGAAGTCGTATGACCGATTGTTACAGCTATACCACTTGTTTCCGTTGCTACCTTTAAAGCACCTACTGCATTGGTAATATAGGAATTAGACCCATCGTGATATAAAGTTAAATCTTGACTGTCACCAATCTTTAATGGAGTTGAATCTGTTAACAGTAATGAATCTGCTGATTCGTCCCATAAAAGATAACTTCCAGAAGTAGCACCAAAAAACTTAACGTCATATCCTGTATCATCCACGCCAATAGTAACATTGCCACTTATATGAGGAGTTGCCAACATACTGAGAATTTCATCACTGCCATCGACATAGATGATGTCCTTCATTCCTGTTGGTATGGTTACAGTTGCCGCACCACTTCCAGAGGTACAGATAACTGAACCATCTGAACCATTAACGATAAAATAGTTTACTTGTGCATCTGGGAATGTAACAGTTCGTGTTGTTCCTGGTGAACCTGTAAACTTAATTGTTGCGTGTCTTCCGTTATTGTCTGCCGTTCCATCAGCAAAAGCTAATGTCACATTGCCAGAGGCAACACTGACTTCTACATATCCACCAATGGCATCATCGAGTAGATCAATAAGGCTTTCATTGAGTTTATCACCCCAAGTTCCCTCATTTTCTCCATCGGTCTGCTTGATAAGACCTAATTGTGTATAATTTGACATTTATTCTCCCTTAATTTGCGTGTCCAGTTGTCCACGTTTCCGTTCCATCGCCTGTGGTATCCACAAGAGTCCAAAGTTTAACTGTTCCTGTTGCTCCAGTTCCGCTTTCTCCAGTTGGCTCTACCTTTGCTGTTCCAGTTATTTTCTCAAATGATGATAGTGATCCAATCATTCCTAATTCTGGAGTCGTTGCTTCAGTTACATCAGCATTGGCTTGTGGTGTTTCTGAACCTAAAACTAAATCTGCCGCAATGCCTGATTCGGAAATTAATGCTCCATCATTCCAACCATTGTCGCCATAAGCCGCAGCGTTGTAACCTCCAGTTCCAGAAGCCATTAACTGATCCTAATTATAGCTGTATTGTATGCCGCAGAAGGAAGTTGAATTGTGAATGTTCCTGCTGTTGAGGTATAATCAGAACCAAAATCCAATATTGCAATTGATGCATTTGACTTGGTATTGTTGTAGATCATAGCACCACGAGCAGTTATTGTTGCAGTTGTCCATGCTGGATCTGCTGCATCAAAGTATGCCACTTGGTTAGTGGAATCAAAAGCTACGGCTTGACTTGAGAGAGTTGCCCCTCCTGCCGTGTATCCTGTTCCACTTACTTCGTTGGTTGCTGAATAAGCTGATGAGGTTGCCCCTAATGATGCACTTGATGTGTATAGTGCTATCTTCAAGGTATTTCCACCTGTCCCTAAATTCTGTGCTCCGTCTAAACAATCCTGTAAAAATGTATCTGTTAATGTTTGCGAAATTGCCATTTATTTTCTCCTATGTAGTCGCTTGTTGTATGTTAGTTTCTCCCATTACATTTGCGGGAGCATTGTAGTCATCTCTTCTTCTTCTTCGTGTTTGGTTGTTGATTGATTCAACGGCTTTTTGATATCGTTGAGAGTAGATTTGTAAATCTTCCCTTGATTTTGTGAAAGTACAAGCCTCCATAAGTGAACCAAACAGAAGTAATTCTTGTGCGTTGACTGTCAGCCAATTTGTCGTATTGGAACTTGACAATGTATCTAGTCGTTGAACATAACTCATTTCTATCGTTAAAGCAGCACTCGGTGTCGGAGCTACAAGAAGTTCTGTATCGTTGTAGTCAGTCCAATATTTTGGTGTTCCTGTTGTTGCCGATGTGGGCCAATAGTCATAGATGAATTCGTCTGTCTTTTTTTCTAAAAAATTTCTTTTGCTGTCTGAATCCAAATACAAAAGATGCCTAATGATTAGAGCATCAGTTGGCTTGGAAACAAACCTGTCATTCACATTAAATGAAGAATAGGCACTTGTCGTAAAAGCCTGTGGATCAATGTCCCTTACAATTCTCTGTTCAGCTAGACCGATAAAATTATCCGTTTCATTGGAAAACTCCGTTCCGTCATTCTCCATCCAATCCTTTAAATCCTGCGTTAAACTGGAATATGTCATTGTTGCCATATTATCTCCTATGCCACATCATCTATTAAAGCGGCTACTATGCAATTTGCTGTTGCATCTCCTGCATCACCTATATCTGAGGAAATTGCGTGTAAATCTGCTACTGTTACATTTGGTAATCTTCCAAACCATGATTGAGAAGGCCCAATAAAAATACCATCAGCTAAATTATATGCTGCAGTTCCTGCATCTATAGATAACATAATCCCATCTGCTGAACTTTGATTCTTTACAAATAAAAATTTAATTTTATCACCTGTAGCTACTGCTGTAGGTGCTGTGTCTTGGTCAACTGCTGTGTAATCTAAAAAACTACCTGCAATTAAATCAGCACTTGTTGTTGTTACTGCTGTTAATTTGTAATACCATTTATCATTGGCATCATCGGGTGATACCGTCATAGAACCACTAATAGTTTTAGCTATTTCATCTGGTAATATTGTTGCTGTTAGAGTTATACTTGCATCATCTGCCATTATTTCTTCCTTTTACCTTCTTTAATAAGACGTTCTTCTCTCTCTTCATATTTCTTTACTGCTTCTGGAGATACATTTCTTATAAATCCTTTTTTAGGATTTCTTATTATTGCCATTTTTACAGGCTTAACTGTAACATCAGCCATTTAAGTCTCCTCTAAATATTTTTGATTCTATTCCTGTAACCTTGACGGTTACGTCTTTACGCTTTTTTGTTAAAGTGTTTCCAGAGTTGCCCTTGAAATTTGTATTGTCCGTAGTGGATAAGGTCTGAAGAGAGGTCTGCCCAGATTGATCCTCCGATTTTTTGCCATCGTCTTGAGAAGGCGTAGTCTTCTGATAAGTATCGTCCATCTTCATCTTTCATCGTGTCAAAAAACAAATATGTATTTTTGGACTTGTATTCCTTTCCGTCTATAATTTGATCTGTGTTGTAATGCAGATCTGGATATTCCTTCACCATCTTTAAAAGGCATTCCCTCTTTATCAAAAGGCAACCAGTTGCCGCATCCAATACTTTTGCAAAACCTTTTTTGACTTCTACATTATCCTTGTCTTCAAAATTAAGAACATAAGGTAAACTTAATGTCTTGTAATCTAAATCATCCTTGACTAACTGTGGAATGGAACTCCAATTAATGAGTTTCATTGGATAAGGGGCACAAACCACTTCATGATCAAAATCCAGCATTCTTTTTATAACTTGTATGCTAAATCCTATGTCCGCATCAACAAAAAATAAATGAGTAGCGTGTTCATCATCTAAGAAATTCGCTACCAATGTATTCCTTGCCCGTGTAATTAGGGACTCCATCCCCAATGTCTGCACACGCATGGGTATTTCTTCTTTTCTGCAAAAAGTCTGCAATTCCAACATAGAGTGGAAGTAGTCTTCACACAACCATCCACCATAACACGGTGTTGCTACAAATAAATTTATCTTATGAGACACTAATAGTTATACTACCTAAAGCTGCGGTAGATGTCAATGCAGTCGCTAAAGTTGTGCCTGATGCCAAAGTAAAACTTCCTCGTATTCTTTTTTCAGAAGCCTTTATGCCAAGAGATTGTTCCAATGTGCTAATAGATCCATTATACAATTGGTCAGATCCATGCAATTTAAGTTGTGGCTTGGCATTTTTCAATGCCTCTGGATCAGCCGTATGCTTCTTTGGCTCTAATTGTGGATGCTTCTCTTCAAATTCACTGTAGTGAACTAAAGAGCCATTCCATTCCTTGACCATTTCATTGTAAGGAAAAGCCAATCCACTTCTATCGGATACAGCTTTGGCAAATTTACCTTTGGCAAATCCCATTACTTGTCTTCCATTTCATAACAACTACACTTAACACACCCACTGTCAGATGTGCATTCGCAGTCATCACAAAAACAACTGCAATCCGCACACTTCTCTCCATCAGCTTTTAATTTTTCTTCTTCCATTATGCCCTCGCAATGTCTGGAATAATTCTAAGATCAACCTTTTCTCTTCCTTCATCCAAAGCCCTCTTGAATTCTTCCTCGTATTGTAACTTTAATTCCTGTCTTCTATTGATATCTATCTGTGGTCTTTTCTGTGCCATATAAAAAGATAGTCCACTTACGGCACAAGGTAAAAATCTGTCTGGAATATCTATGCTTTCTGTTGAAGCAGTAATATCCTCTATTCTATTTCTTCTTTTATAACGAAAAACATCCGTGGAATTTTCTGGTGTTGGATATAGGTATACCACTGGGGCAGCCCTTTGCATATCCAACCAAAACTGAGATGGTCTTCCTTTTGTTGATTTAACAGGGATGTTCATATAGTCCTCCCTATTGATTTTTGCCATTTGAAAATCAGTTCTAACACTGTTTTCAGTTCTAGATAAGACAGCCTCTGTAATGTCCACAAGATAAGTATCCAATGTATAATTTGCCGTTCCCTCGGTTACAGTTTGCGTTGTTTCATCTATTGTCCATAGTTGAACGCCTCTGTTTCCCCAATCACGCATCATTATGTTCAGAGTTCTTCGTGCACTACTTGCCTCTTTCCCTGTAATGGGATCACTTCCAATACGAGAAAGAGATTCATCAATGACTTCATCGACATATAGAGTCCACGTTTTAGTTCCAGAAGTTGCCATATTTTATCCTAATTAATAAATCTTTTGAAATTCTGCTATAACTGTGTACATATTACCATCGTCTGCTTGACTGGGTACAAAAAAGTTAACATCACTTTCATTACTGTTGCTTGTTTTATCAGCGGGTATTCCACCAAAATCTCTAAAATCCCAATGTCCAGTTCCTACTAATCCTAAAACTGGAATGTCACCATCCGAATCTTCTTCATCTAATCGGCAATGAGAATCTCCTCCATCGCCTGTATCACATGCAAACCAAACTCTTAAAATTGCAAGGTGTGCTACAGCAGTTCCGTCATCTCTTGCAGTCATTGCTGATACATCACCAAAAACTGTTGTGCCACCAGTGCCGTCTGATTCAACTACTATTTTTGTTATAACTTTTTGATCAGATTGAAAAAGTATTGTTGGGCCTGTTACTGTGTCAGCCATTTATTTCTCCTTAAAAAAAAGGCTAGGGCTTTTACACCCTAGCCATTATTGTTAATATACTGAATATTCTAGTTCTACTGTAAATCTACCTGCTGTAATGTCAGCATTAATTGCTGTAGTAGAAAATGCATATAAGTATTTACTAGCTATAGCTGCAGTTACGTTTGGAACGAATATATGATAATTACCTGCTGTGTTATTCAAGTTAACATCAATCTCAGTAACTGATTGTGTTGCACTAAGTTGTTCATTAAATGAAGTAACTCCTGCTCCAACAATTTCTGTTCCAGATGAAACAGCAGAGTTAGTAGCTGTTCCACTTGTAGCACTTAAAGATAAACCACCAACAAGAGTTTCTCCTGCCGCAGTTGTAATGCCAATTAATGCTCTGTGAATAAAAAATTTAGAAGGGGTTACTAAGTCGTCTGGTGCATCGGTATTTAAAGTTCCCAATTCCACAAGAACATCGCCATCACCGTATGCTGTTGTAGCAGCATCTGTTGAAGCTAAAGTTCCTGCAAAAGATTGAAACTTGTGAGTTCCAAGTGCACATAATTGTCCAGTTGAGTTAAGATTAACTCCTGTTTCTGTAATCGCACCGGTAGTAGCGGCTTTGTTAATTACTTTAAAACCAGTCTCTGATCTTATAGCACCGCTAAAAGTTGTATTAGCCATAATAATTCTCCGTAGTTAAATTATACCATCGCTTCTACGATTGTCTGCTAGGTCAGTTGGTATAATCGGTTAATCCTAGATAAAAAAATAAAGGGGCGGAAACCGCCCCTCTATCCGTACTCTATTACGCTCCTGGTGAACCGAATACGGCTCTCCAGTCAGACCATCCAAAAGAATATCTTTCAGAGGCTTTAAAACGCATGTTTCCTGTTTCAAAATCCGGCTCCATAGAAGTTTTTAAAGGTCTTCTTTGGAACATCTTTAGACCAGAACCTGTTAGGTCTGTGAGAATGAACCAAGCATCAGTATCAGTTAGATAGTGATTTACTGAATATCCTTGTGGAAGGATGTTCATTGATTTTGATGCGTTGATATCATTATCAGCAGTACCAACCCTAAGTTCTGATTTTAGGATTCGTTGTGCTGCGAAAGCTGTATTCCTAGGAATAATCAACTTTCTTGCATTAACTGCAACTGGGACGTTTCTGTCATCCACAAAACCACCGATTGAAACAATCGCTGATTCCAGTGAAGATTCAGAAAAGTCTGCTGCTGTTGATGGCTCATTAGCTTGATCTCCGGCTTCAATTGTCGGATGATCAGTGGTAAGCAATGCTTTCGTATCGCCACCAGGGTAACTAGAGCTAAATCCATTATTTAGGACGTTAGCTGCTTTTACCTGCTTAGTGTAAGCCATTGAACGTGCCAGAGCTGCCGTGTACCGTTTTGATAATGTGTCATAAAGATTATCTTCCACAGCTTCCTCAGTAACTGAGAATGCTAGGGCGATAGTTTCATGCACATATCTTGCAGTCCACTGCTCTGCTGCAGTGTCGTATTCGATAGAAGCACCCTCTGATTTAGTTGGTGCTGCTCCAAAGCCAGTAAGTAGAGTTTCCTCTTCAAAGGCTCTGTCTGAGCTTTCTTCCGAAAATATTTCAGCATGTTCACGTTCCCATTTTTTGTACTCCAAACCGAATAAGGCGTGGAGACCTGGTTCCAACTCTTTAACGAGTTGGCTTCTAGATATAGCCATTTTATTCTCCTATTCCTTACACGCCTGCTGTACTTTGGTCATGTCCGATCAGTTCATGTTCCCATATAACTGCTTCTAACACGCCATTAGTACCATAGGCATTTTTTGGTTCGTTATACAATCCAAGAATTCGCAATTGTGCTGTACCCGTTCCTGTCGTGCCATTAATCTCAAAGGCAGATTGACCTGTTGAGGTACTACCTGTACCTGCAACAATATCTGCTAAATTGCCGATGTCGGCAAAATCAGCACTACCTGAAGATTGAATAGCCCAGACAATATTAGGGTCATCGTACACATAAGCGGTGACATCGCCATCGTTTAGTGTTGCTGTTCCAGTGGGCCAGTATCTCTTGAAGACTACTTCGCCATTAGAGGCAGTGTACTTACAGCCATTAAATACGCCTAGTAATCTGTTTGTCGCTGCTCCTACTTGGATGTATCCAGTAGCTGCAAGTTTGACAAAATCACCAGTAAAAACATTAGCCGCATATTCTTTGACTATTTTATACTCTGTTGCTCTAATAACTCCTCCAGTGAGATGTCTTACTGGCTTCGCACCGAAAGCTGCGTCTACATTTGCCATAATACTTCTCCTATTGTATTAAGTTATTAAAAAACACCTACAACAAAATAAGTTTATTCCTTCTCAAATTCTGTTGGTTTTTTGCCTACAGTTGATGAGGAACTACGCTTTTGATGAACTGGCATAGATGGATGTTGTTCCTTTAAAATATCCTGGTCAACAGACTCAGTCTGTCTACCTGTCCTTTGCTGAAAGTATTCCTTTTTCGCATCGGACATTTCTATCGGAATTTTTGCAAGAACGAGATCCCCCGTACCAATCACTCCAGCGTATTTGCCTGTCTCATGTTTAGGTGCATCAAATTCTGGGTGTTCATCAGCCCGCACAAATTCATATCCTTCTCTCTTTTTTCTGGATACATTTTGTGAATCATCCTCCCCACCCGTGGCTACTCTTATCCATCTGTATTTGATTCCATCTACATTTGGTTTAGGAGCATCCAAATCATTAGGAGGCGTATAGACTATTTTGCGACTAGCTTTAGCCCTAGTCGGATGGCTTTTAATATTTTTATTGGTCATTAGTCCTCACGAACTTCGCATATTCTTCTATTGGCACACCCAATTTACGAGCCATTGCGATCTGACTCTGATTCATACGAACTTTTTTAGGTGCGGAAGGTGTCTTTGAGACACCCGCTACTGTCTGTCTAGGTTTAGATGTTTCATGTGAAAATGCATCGCCTATCCTTCTGTCAAGTTCGGAATAGTAATCCTCACTCGATGGGTTATAGCCCTCCATTTTTAGAGCTGCATCAATGGCGTAAGCGGCACCAGTTTTTGCCACATCCGTTCCAAACCAAGTATTGTCCTGTGCCCATCGAAGTGCACGAGGATCTGGTTGTGAAACAGGTTGGGCTGTTTTCGGTTGCTGCGTTTGCTCTGCCGTTGACTGTTTGGGAGTTGGTGCAACAAATGGTTGTTTACTTTCCAATTGCTTCAACTCGTACTTAACTTCTGCAATGTCTTCTGCAGCTTTAAGCATTTTATCAGAATCGCCTTCTTCATGGGCACTCTTATGTGCTACACGAGCACTCTCTAGTGCTTTTTCGGCATTCGCTTTCCGTGAATCATAAAATTGAGATTGCAACTTCGCATAATCCTCCGTTACAACATTCTTCTTTTTAAGATCACCTTCTAGCTGTTGAATTCTGTTAAAGAAATCATTTCGTTGCCTTTCGGCTTGACTTGCTCTTTTAACGAGTTCATTGATTCTGTTTTGATAAGAGGCACTCCTCTTTTTCGGTTTTTCAACTTCATCTTCCACTGTCTCTTGCTCTTTCGATTCAGCTTCAACTTCCGTTGGCGTGGATTCTGTTTTCTGTTCATCATGGACGGCTTGTGTATCGTCTATGACTTTTTCCACCTCAGCGTTATCCTGTGTTTCCTGTTCCGGAACATCAACACCATCAAACTTCTTCAGTTTCGTTTCCTTGCCATCATCCACGACTTGCATCGGCTTTTTCTTACCCGATGAATCGTGTACAATTTGCATTGGTCTTTCTCCAAAGTTATAGTTAAAATATGCGTAGCGGTTTGCTACGGATAAAACAAAGTATAGTCTATGCTACAAAGTGTAGCTTTAGCTAATGTTTGTTACATCTGGCACAATTGCCAGAATCTCGTCATCATTCATTATTCTCAGTTCGGACTTGCCGTACTTGAAACGGTGTCCAGCATACTTGCTAAACATAACATGCTGTCCTTTTTTACACCAAGGAATAGTCATGTCTTCCCTTCTATAGGCATCGTCACCCATTTGAATAACCTTACCTATGGAAGCAATACTTCTATGATCTTCCACGGCTTTACCGGGAAGGTAAATACCACCTTGTGTCTTATCTTGAACATCGAGAACTTGAACAAGAATCCTATGCCCTACGGCTTTCGGATGATTCTTTTCCAGCTTTTCTTCTGTTAAACTAAATTTCGTTGTCGTCATCTTCAATGTATTTCGCTGATTCTTGTAGCAAACTTTTTGCCATTCGTAAACCCTTTAATTCACCAATTGTTACATCATGTTTCTCTTTGGTAATACGACCCTCAGCAAAGGCATTCTTGATGTCTTCAGTTTCCTTTTCCAACTTCTTGCGGAAGTATATTATAAATTTTGAAGTATCCATTATATCCAATCTATTTGAGGAAATCCATCATAATGCATATCATAAATAAACCAAGCAAAAGCCATTAAACCACCTTTTGCATCGTTTTTTTTAAAACCCAATCTCCTAGAAAAAACTAAAACCTTTTTTAATTTTTTTTGATTGAATAATACACTTCTTCTTTTTTTACCTTCTAAAAAAGATAATTTACATAATAAAGCTAATTTATTTTCAACTAAATTTAATGCATGTAGTGTAAATTCTGTTGCTAAATTAAAAGGGGGATTTGTAACAATATTATTATACTTTAAATCAGATTTTAAAAAATCTTTAACATCTCCATACCCACGATCAATTAAATCCGAACTATAAACATCATAACCATATTTTTTTAATGGCTCTGATATTGCTCCCTTTCCACAAGCACACTCCCAAATACTACCATCAAATTTTTCATATTTAATTAAATCTTCAATGGCATCTAAAGGTGTTGCATAAAAATCATTATCAAAACGGTCATTATTTTTATTATGTCCAATATAAGATAATGTTGTTGATTTCACACTAATATTTTTTCTTCTTTGCTTTCTTCCCTTTTTTCTTCGCTTCTTTTTTAGCCGCTTTCATTCCCGCTTTTGTATACGGAAATTTTTTCTTTCCTACTG
>Ga0208315_1001474_pt1 | contig 11872 bp, 8 predicted proteins | sample MalvireepMed_215_FD_184239 | JGI IMG/M metagenome (GOLD analysis project Ga0208315, IMG submission 184239) | Marine viral communities from the Global Malaspina Expedition - Malaspina viral metaG DeepMed_215 (SPAdes) (version 2) | ecosystem: Environmental > Aquatic > Marine > Oceanic | place... | reverse complement strand
CCGAACCGCCAATCTTAATAACTGTGGTTGCGATGCCAGCAGTCGGGGCAGCCTCATCATCGGTGCTGATGCCCCCAATAAACCCCACATCATTTGTCCCGTCTTGGATGTCAAGAATCGTGCCACCCGAAGTGGCGATGAACTGGAACTGTGTCCCAGAATTGTTATAGAGCATATAGTAGTCGTTGGAGTTCCCGAACCTGTGTTGGTTGTCATCCTCGCAGTTTAGATGACCCTGTAAAGTACCGCCCAACATAAAGGTGCAGGATTTATTTAGGTTGATTCCACCGGCAGGAGTTATCGTTAGGGAACCAGTAGAGGTAGATATGAGGGATGCCTGATTAAATTTCAGCCCTCCATCAGCCTCCATGCGTAACTTTTCGGTGAGGCTAGCACCGCCGCCAGCCATCGTGCTGAAAACAAACGCCACGCCTATGTCACCAGCCGCAGGAGACCCGTCCTCCACCTCGGCACTGAACGTTGCTGCGGATGTGGCAAAATCAACACCATCGGCAGGGAGAAAATTCAGCCTACCAATCAAATCATTGTCTGCAACAATCGTGTTCCCTGCAACATCAGCATGGCGGCTCTTCACAAACTGCAACTCAGCAGGAGTCGTATCAGCGGAGAAAGCCCCAATAATAGCACTAGAATCTACCGCAGCACTTCCCAGGATTTGCAGTTCGGCCAGGGTGTTTGCAGTAATCTGGGCGGTATGCCCTATGACCAACCCCGTGCCGTTTGAGATATGAACGTCGGCTTCAAACGTCTGTGTTTCATCCCATGTATGGGAGGAGTCTATAATCGCCCCGGGTGTAAGGTAATAATTAACCATATTGCCTCCTTATGTACTCTCCACTACACCCGTGGAGAAGTACCCGTTCAGTGCCGCACAGTTCACCAGGAGGTTGGCCGTACCTGCGTCGGTAAGAGCCTCGACGCCCCCAACCCCATTACTCCCAAACCCGTGATTGATTCTTCCCGCTGTAGCGACGCCCGTAGACACCTCCGCATAGGCGGTGCTCTCGTTGATTCCTAGCATGTGATCCAGGGTTACGGTGGAATCCATAACGTGACTCCATGTCCACCGAGTCCAGTACATGGCAGTGTCCCTCCACTTGAACGTAGAAGCAATCGGCTCCGACCCCGTGGTGAATATCTTCCCCAGGCTGGCAGACACCCACGCCGCAGGCACCGTCCATGTTACCGATCCGTCCTGGTCGAGAGAGACTGAGCTCGATGTACCATCAGAATCCGAGATGTCTGTCCAACCTCCACCACCCCAGTAGTATACAGTCAGAGCCGTAGACCCAGTTGAGTTCGTAGCATCCACATCAATGTTTACCCCACGGAACGGGATGGCCGACCCGACGTAGAGATAATTCCCAACGGCGAAGTCACTTAGGTCAACACTTGTTGCCGTTGACCCGTCCTGGGCAATGGCAGAGTAATCCAGGGGCTTGGTCTTGAGACCGTCGGAGGAGTCAGCCTTGAGAATCACGAGGTAGGGGCATAACGCATACCTTGCCACAACTGCCGTGGAGAAGTTACGGGGAATGATGGCCACATGCTCAGTGCCGCGTATGAACGGCGTGAATGCAGGCGTGGTGCTCAGGGCGACCCCCTTGGACGCCCCGGCCAGCCGAGTATGACCCAGATTGGCGGCGAGTACCTCTGTTGGCATTGTTACCTCCTTGGTCTATCCATCCCATCCAGACCTCTTGTTAGGGAGGAGGATTTGTTTATTAAACGTGCTTAATCAGGGACTACAGCGGTTGCAACAGCGCCAATGGCGGTATAGGCATTAGCCTCCCACCCTATGGTGTTGTTGATCTTTGTGACCGATACGATCTGTGTATCGGTGCAGAGGTATTCCTTGGTCCCATCACAGTCCTCACTGTTGATCTCTTCTGCGCTTCCCGCAGGGGTACGCAACTCGAAGTTGCCTCCCGCGTTGCACAAAATAGTAATCTCATGACCTTCAGGAACGCTCACTAAATGTGGGAGCGTGATGAAGTCATTCGCATCATTGGTCACTGCCAAAACAGAGACCTGCTTTACACTGCGCCCTATGCTACGGCTCCTTGTGTCCGCAGACGTAGCACTGGGCTTCACGACATGGGTGGGAGACGGGTTGCGTCCTGCCATTAGTCCATTCTCCTTCTACTTTTTGCGATTAATCTTTCTATATGCGACGGTGCGTACCGCAGTACATCCCAGTGTTTTGCACTCTGACCCCACACTCTTATCATACCTATGGGCATGACGAGAGATACCATTGGGGGCATCTGGCTCTAGTGTTATCGTCTTGGTAGGCGCATACCCACCAATCATAGCCCTCAGCAATGCCTGGTTGCTTCTGAGGGTCTCTCTTTGTAGCTCCCTATCCTCGTCCCTGATCCGCTCCTCCCGCTCTCTCCTCAGTGCCGTATAAGCCCTCTTGTGCGACTTCTGCAAATGGGCCTCCAAGGCGTCCTGATGAGGGATATGCACCCTCTTGCACAACTTGAACCCAAGGCCATCAATGCGGTGGTAATCCGGGGAAGCAGGGTTCAGAGGGCAGCATAGGTCTTGACCATAATTGGGCGCAATATTGGGGTTGGCAAAGGTGTACATCTTGGTGCCGTCTTCATGCGTCATCTGGGCCACCTGCCACCGGAACCAGTGGGGACACTCGTTATAGCCCCCCGTCTTGGTATCCCAGTACGGCAGGTATCCCTTGTACCTGAGAGACGTTACTCGTGACGCAGCCGGGGATGACTCCGAGGGGGTGCTGATGATCTTCCCCTCCTTCAGAAAACTACCTGGGAGCTCTACAACAGCCGGCTCCACTGCTATCGCCTCCCTCCATGCCTCTTCTGCCTCTGCGGTTGCTACTGTCTCTGGGGTTGTCATATCGAACTCCTAACAAGTTGACCAGTAAGGCCAAAGCTGGACTGCTTCTTTCTACGACGCTTCTTTTCCTCTGCCATAGTATGAAATGCTGTTTGTAAATCAGAGGGCTCAGTCTCCCTGTACAGGGGCTTTGCCCGTAGTTCATCAGCTATCTCTTGTAGCTCGGCCACAGTGTGCCAAACCGTACCTCTGCCATTCTCGACCTGCCCACCAGGGATCAGAAGCTGATCCGCCTTGAATCTACCAGAGGGACCCATGTATACATATGCTGTGACCAACTGGTCACTCCGAACAACCCTTAGTATCTGGAAGCGGCTCTTGGATTTACCGCTCCGTGATGGTAGGTTCAACTCAGCCAGCACATAGCATGGCTCGTCGGCTACTACCGCCCTCGTTACCGTGTCCAGGGCAGAGGCCATCCCAAAGTGGACGACCTCTGCCCCAGGCTTTTCTGCTACGCTAACCATCTATCCTTATGCGGGTGCCGTTGCATCCCCTATGATCTCGCGAGTCCAGTTGGCGAGACGCAGCCCATAGGCGAACTCGTCTGTCATAAACAGGCTATCGCCGCCTCCTGCGATATGAGGCTCACGCTTGGACTCAGTCCTGATCGTCATGCCCTCTACCAGCACCCATGCTGACTTGGAGAACACGAAGTTCTTGGCATCGTCAGAGCTATCAATGGATATGTTGCCGTCTTCATATATGGATACATTGGCAATGGGTAGGGTGAAGGCAGACTTGAACACAGTCGCCGTCGCCCCATCTGGCACTGGGTATGTCCCCACACCAGCCACGAGCTCATCGTAGAAGTCCTTTATGCAGAACCCGTGGAACACTCCCGCTATGGGGAGAGGCCCTGGTTCTGTAGCATTGGACGTGATAATGTACCGCGCCGAGGCCACATCGCCCGTCTGCACAGGAGTACCCGCAGCGCCCATCGCAGTGGAGGCGTCAGCCGCGGTAAGCCCGTCCTCATCCTTCTTCCTCATCATCGCCTCACCGGGCATCTTCCCCATCTGGGCCAGCACCTTGTTGTTGATGTTGCGCTTACTCTTGTCAGAGATAAACGTCTGAATCTGAATCATCTCCGGCGTTATGGTGATGGCAGAGTCGTCATACTGCTGGGGGTTATCCAGCACCGTGTTCTCTGTCACCGCTTGCGCCGAGAGGTTAGCGAGGAGGATCTCCCTCCATGTGGTGCCCGTGTTGGCATCCAACTCCACCCGGTCAACCAACTGGGGCATCACCCCGTCATATTGTCTCCGTGACCTGGCAGAAGCCTGAATAACATCAATGCTATCTGCGAGGGAACCAGTAGTTGTATTTCCAGTAGCCAAGGTCTTATCTCCTTATCTTAGCGTGGACTATGCAGTCCAGTCTCTATTTGTCTCGATGAGAACGTAGTCCACATCCATCGTCTCAATGGCGTTACCCTTCGCTTCAACCATGAGCAGTACAGCAAGGTCTGTGCTTGTTGATACAGCGCCTGTTACAGTCTGCTTCAAGTCTCCATCTATATACCATCGGGCTGTTCCATTGCTATCAACTTCTAGCCTGAGAACCTGAAAGTCAGTTCCTGCGACATCATCGAGGTCTACATCAGTTGAGGTGGTGGAAGCTGTTGCTGACCCACCCTTGTAAACTCCGTGCCAGTCCGTAGCATCTGTTAGGTCTGCCGACATCATGAATCCACATAAGTCTGATGATGTTAGCGTTATTGCTGTACCTGACCCAACCATTTGTTCACCCTCAAGGATACCAACCCCGTTAGTCACTACATCTGTGAGCCCGAAGTATACTTGTTTGGTATCGGTATTCTCAAACCGGACACGAGCTTCAATCCCGATACCGCCATTCAATGCCATGTCAAAGCTGCTATTAGTAGTAAATCCCACAGAGTGTTCTGTTTCATCGGTAGTTGTCAACCGCACGACACCATTGAGACCATCAGCGTCAAGGCCAACAACACCTGAGTCATTCACCTCCAGGCCCTGCCCAACCACTCGAAGGCCACCTGGGGTAAAGTACGGAGCGGTTGCGGGTGCTGCTGTACTGGCTACGGGAACTTCAAATCCAATGAAGTCATCAAAAATTCTAATTCTACCAACGGATGATTGTGCCATTTCAATTCTCCTTAAACAAAGTTGTTACTGGAGGTCGTCGGGTTTCCCCGCTCCCTCCACACATTTGCTCTCGTTATTCTTGCTACACTAATCCCTGTCTCTTCATGGCGTCCTGGACATCCTTGCTCCAGGGAATCTCGCCTCGGCCATATGCGGTCACCTTGGCCGAATCGCTCCTGCCGGCACCTGGCCTCTGGCCTCGATTGGCGTTCAAGTCCATCTCAGCAGGGTTGGCCGTCTTTGCGCCGGGGCCACTGGCACGCGCTTTCGCAAGCTCCAGTGAGGTCTCGGCGTGGGCAACCCTCTCTCTAGCCTCTACATAGCGGCCCTTAGACCATAGTTCCTCAGCCTCTTTCCAGCGCCGTGTGAAGTTCTGCATGTCAACGCCAGACCGGTCAAGGTTGTTATTGAGGTCTCTGATCTCTGCATCATGTCTGGTGCTTATATCGTTGATCTCTTCAGAGAGGGCCTGGGCCTGCCCCGTATCTGTGATGTCACTCTCGATACGGTTGATGCCGTCCCTCACCGTCTCCTTGATGGTGTCCGTAGCTAGGTCGCCCCTGTCATACCTATCAACCAGGTCTACTATGAGGCCCTCCATACGGTCCATCCTCTGGTCTTTCTCTCTTGCCGACCTGCTCTGTATGTACTCGTCACGGCGGGACTTATTAACCCGGTCTAACTGCTGCCGCAGTTCTGTAACCTCAGACTCTAACCGGCTTGCCCTATCCTGTTCCTCCTCGGCCTGCGGCTCTCCTGCTCCGTCTTCGACGGGTAGGTCTGCCTGCGGCTCCGTAAGGATATCAGCATCAGGGATGCCTATGGTCTGCTCTGTCGCCATCCTGTCCTCCTTCCTGGCTCAAACCATCGGTTAGGCCAGAAAACAAAATACCCGAAGTAACAAAGGCACACAGGCCATAGGTACTTCGGGCACAAGGCCACAATATTAGCGTGATATTATCTATACACCATTGGGGTCATCTGTGTCAAGAACACTAAGCTGATGGCACTGTTCACACTTCAGTACAACCAGGCCCTTGTAGTGCTCGGCATACTTCTTGTTACATCCCGGGCAACGTAGCTCTCTCTTGTAAGACATCGGTACGTCCTCCGGCTTCGCGCTATACATTACGGGACACCTACTGGCTCAGGAGTCTTCTGTGCCGTCCTAGTGGCTAAGTACCCCCTTAGTGTATTCCTAAACTCTTCTCTTGTAGGCGTACTGCGAGGGCCTGGCTGCGCTGGCATTGCCGGCGTAGGTGTTGGGAGTACAGGAGTTGGCGCTGGTAGCGCAGGAGTGGGTTCCCGTGAAGCTGGAGCGGTTTCCGCGGGGCGAGCTTCCTCCAATAAACTAATAAGCCTGTCCACGGGATTGGGAGTGAGTCTACGCCCTGCTTTTTCTGCCGCGGCACGGTCCTCCTTACGCTCCCTAATTCCCCTGATGTCATCTGGGTCTATATTGTTCTCCCGTATCAAACTCAGCACCAACAGGACAGACCTACTAGAAGTCTGTAATGGATTTCCCTTAATACGCATCAGGCTGGTCACGTCCCCTATAATAAATAGCTTGGCATCCGTCATGGGAGTACGCTGCCTATATGTGGTACGGCTGACGGGATTATCCTTCGTGCCCAACTTATTCGGATCTGTGGGGATATCCCAATACTGACGTAACTCATTCCGCCACTCGCTACGCATTACCCAAGGCCCCTGGCGGTCATATAGTGATGTGCCTAACGATTGCGTGAAGGATTCTTCTGCTGTCTTTGCCAGAGTCGCCCCCGTACGCCATCCCTCCGACCATTTACCGATAGAAAGCGGAACCACACCCTCAAATTCATACATCACGCCCTGAAGGAGATTCATCGGGAACTCGCCCGTCCTTATCCTTCTATTCCTGAAATCCCTATTCTTTATCATATCATACTGAGTTCTAAACGCAGGGGTCATCTTACCGAGAGCCCAACGCGGCATGTTCCAAAATGGCACCATATAGTCCATATCCCGATTTACCCAGACTGGCTTCATGGCGTTTATCATAGAGCGGTAAGGGCCACCCAGGGGTATCTGTCTACCATCCATTAAATGGATGGACATGTCGTCCGTCGCACTGAGCCCCGCCTTCCAAACATCCTTGTCATTCTTCCATGCGTCCATCACAGCGGAAGTGATAGAAATAGTCTGAACCGTTGCGGCCATCATCATCATAGTGCGTAATGCCATCTTCTGTTTCGTGGTCAGGGTTTGTTTCAGCCCCACCTTTACAAGTGCCGTTGCTGCCTCAGCCATTAGTTCGGGAGGCCGGAATATGAAAGACGGCGATATGGTAAGAGACTGTATGAGTTTAGCCCGAGCCTGTGATTGCCCCAGTAAGGCATGGTCTATAAGGGGTATCACGCGGTGTACATTCTCGCTGGCTGCTATTATGGCCTCATTGCGGGGAATACCTGCCTTGACATAGTCTTGGACAAGGCCATCATACATAGCCTTACTGCGGTATGTTACCGCCGTGAACATCGCCTCGTTTGCCTTTGAAAATCCTGGGATACGCCTCAGGATACCTCCTGAGTATTCCGTAGCAGTCTGACCCATAGGTCGTCCTGAAACCGCAGCGAACTCAGCCCAAGTAGGATCTCCAGCTATCTTCTCAGCTAGACCTGCGGGAGTTAGGTCCCTAAGAAACTGTCCCCTCTCCGCAGCAGTCCGTGTCCCACGAAGCAACTGCCCAATAGTCCCAACTGGATCAGCTAGGAACCCCAACGGAAGATGGACACCTGTTATTGGAGATAGGTCTAAATTGAACTTGATGTTGCGTATTTCCCATGCTGCCGAGAGAACCGGGTTAGTGGACACTTCCAATAACTGGTCAAGACTATCGGCATCCTTCTTGGGGAAATACCGGAATATTCCTTTCTCAACCAGCACATTATCGCCTAAGCCAACTGACTTATATCTCTTCTGCAAATTATCGAGTAGGGGTGCTAATTTATCCAACTCAACAGCTAGGTCAATGCCCCTAGCCGTCGCTGTCTCTCTCCTCAACTTCAGAACTACCCCACGGCGTTCCAGTGCCGCCGCACGAAGCAAGAGCTCTCTGGTTTGCCCCGATAGATGGGACAGTTCAGGCCCGAACTCGTCCCCCAACTCGTCAATACGCTCCAGCATGGGTCGGGCTCTCTTCTGTGCCTGGGATACCTGGGTGCTGACTTGCTTTTCCTGCCTGGCAGCTATGGAACTCTCACGTTCTGCGGTATCAATGCGGGCGCGCAGATTCCGTATTTTAGTTGCTACACTTTCCTTATACTTTCGCAATTTAGGATGTAGAGCATCCTTGACCTCCACAAGTGTCTTGCCCCCAACGGACCTCTTTAACACCTCTTTTGATACCATGTGCCCCTTGGCTACATCCGAAGCCTCAAAGAGCCGTACCAGGTTGGTCTCCGGTTGGAAATCCGGAGTATACGCTTGACGGGCTATGGCATCCTCCCAGACCCTCGTCTTAGCTCGTCCTACCCGTGCCGCAGTCCAGGCATTACCCATGAGTTCTAATGCATCATCGGAGACATCAACATTGGGAACAAAAGCAGCGTTCTCTTTAATGGGGAAGCGTCCTATCTTAACTCCGTATTCCCGTGAAACCTTATCAAGGAACTCATCGCCGTAAGCCCTGACTGAGGCAACGGCGTCGAGTTGACTCTGGTTCAAAACATAGTGCTCAGGGTTAGGCAATACATCTATGGCTCTACCCACTAACGGAGACTTAGCTCGGTCAGAAGGGCCAATATACGATAGCTGGGCCTTCTCTCCTGTCTTGAACCCAGGCCCAAAGGCACTGTCCAGTTCCTGAAATACTTCATTACGACGACCAAAGGCTTCGGTGAGATACCTAGATTCCGACATGCTCTTAGCAACCCATCCCTCGTGCTGTGCCTTGGTTAGGTTTCTTGCAGGGACAAAGAAACGGTATAGGTGCCTAAGTCCAGGCAGGGCATCCAACGCCCTTGATATTGCACCCGGCTCTGCCTGGCGTATCTTTTCTCTTGCTAATGCAATGTCGCGTGTTATGCCTTCAGGCATAGCATCAATCTCTGGGGGGATAGGCAACGGGTCTCCCTCTACCGTTGTCGGCCCGCCATCTTCTCCTCCACCTCGTCGGCCACCTCCCGCTCCAGTGTCCCTACCTGTCCCTCCTGGCCCCGTAGGTGGGCCTTCTTCCACAACCACCCTTTCCCCACCTATCTCTATATCAGTTCTGCCTCTATAACCTGGAGTAGCCCTAAGCTGTTCAGCAAGTCTATCTGCCTCCGTCATAGCCGGCACGTCAGGGGCTGTGGGCGCTTCCTCAGCTACCCTAGCAGCAACCCCACCCGGCATGTCAGTGGCCGCTTGCGTTGCGGGGTCTGCTGTGGGGCGTGTGGGGGAGAATGCTAACGAGGGCTGTTCAGGAATGCGGTATCGGACAGGGCCGAATAGAGGTCGCTCAACCGCTTCCAACCCAAACTCTCTAACAAACCTTTCAGCATTGGGGCCTGTCACCTGAATAAGCATTTGCGAGTCTGGGTAGCCCCTCATAATGGGCGATATTAGAGGGCGATCCATACCATACACATCACTAAGGACAGGATCAATCTGTTCTGCAATGAAGCGACGAGCTTCATTTGCATTCTCGTCAAATATGCGCAGACTTCGGAACAAACCTGTCAACATATCAACGTCTGCGGGCTCTGTGGTGCGTGTGGGGGCTGCGGTAGTGGTGGCTGGCTTGGCTTCTAGGTCAGCAAGTTCTTTAATCATTTTCTGGCGGCTATCTTCCCGTCTAGCCATCCACTGTTCATAGGCAGCAAGCTGTTCGTCGTATGCTTTCCTCACCTTGGGAGTTATCTGAAAACTCGCTACCCTAAGGTCGGCTTTAGCTTCTGCCAATGCTCGTTCAAGTTCGGTTATAGGCTCTTTAGCCTCTTTTGCACCCTCTTTAAGGTCTGCTAATATATCTTCAGCGCGTGATATTGCATCTTTATTCTTGCTATCCTTAGCCGCAGTTAAGTCTTTCTCAGCGGATGCTACCGCATCTTCAGCGGATTTTAGCTCTGCATTAACTCTAGGGTCAGCTAAACTTTCTTCAGCCGCTGTTACTGCTGACTTAGCCTCATAAATATCATCCGCACGTTGTGCCGCTGTTCGTACTGGTGTAGGGATGACGCCCTCTGCGCCTTTCTTCGCTGGCGACAACCTCAAGTAACCAGCGGCCATATGCGAAGTTTCTGGAATTCCCGTGACTGGGCTGGCAATCATATTTCTAAGCAGACTAATCCTCGCAGCATCTTCAGCCGCCGTCGTTGCGCCTTCGCGTGCTGCTGTGGTGGTTGTGGGGGCTAGGTCTTCAACCGTTCCGACGGGACTCTCCAGTTGCGTACGAGGGGTTTCAGGGGTGGCAGCACCCTCCGCCATTCGGCGTCGCTCAAAATCTCCGAAAAGAGTACCTTCCTTGGCCGCTGTTTCTTTTTGGGAAATGAGGTTGTCAACTATTTGCTCCTTACTTATCCTAGCTTCTGGCATCATTGCCTGCTGACTTGGATGCGGTGAATTTACAACTGCGTCGCTATAATCCTGTAGAAACTCCCTAATTACCTTACGAGCATTCCCAAAGGTATTAAGATGAATGAGTAATTTTGCCTCAAAGGAGTCCAACTCCTGCCCAAACATACCAGCCTGTCGTACAAACTCATCAATGTTCGTTTTATTTCGCTTCATTCGGGCAAGCACGACAACGGCTTGTGCTAAATTATCCCCTATCCCAAGGGTCGATGCTCTCTGACCAGAGCGCACAAGCCCCTCAGACCGCGCTAGTTTGGGTAGTGCGTCGAATATGGCATGCTCAATCGGCACAATAATTGGGTCTGAGCTCTCAATGAAAACCTCTGTGAGGAATTTCCCTGCATCACCAGGGAATACCTTTGCGAAGATAGCAGCCTTTAATCGCTGTAATCCTTGATTGTTCAATTCGCCCTTGGAAGTTAGTAGTGCGGCTTGTTCATTTGGTTGTAGGTTATCCACGAAAGCCCTAGTAACATGCAGGTTCCTCGTACTTCGCAATGCCTCGTTAATATTTTGGCTGTCTGTAACCACAAGAGATGCGATGGAATCATCGGACAATCGTTTAGAGTCCTGGAGCGCCTGTTCCAGAGGGGACATCGCAAGGGTGGCCGACTCGTTTGCCTCTGCCGTAAACCGCACTCTATCCACATCAGTTACTCTCTCGCGTACCAGGACAGGGGAGCGCATCCCCTTCGTTGCATCAGCGTCCAGTCCAAACTCGGATAACTTATCGTTGAGCAGGTTTGTATACTCGTCATGCTTATTCTTAAATTTATCCCTTGCCAACCGGAGTGCCAATATACGCCCGTTCCCGCTTTCCACCATCATATCTGAACCAACAATCATCGGGCCTCGGTCTAATGTGCCTGCATCGTGCAGAAGTTCATCTGCATTTAATTGCTTGGCAATGGTTTCTATCTGGAGCCTACTGGCAACCCTATCGCCGCGCAATCGCGGTTGCAATTCGGGTGCGTACTGTGGGTTTGGGGCACCTGCGTCCGTGTTGGAAGTTATGAGGTCATCAAGTTCTACAACTTTATACTGAAATTCGTAGACCGTATTGGGGTCTGCGCCAGTAGCTGATGCGATACGTCCCACTTTACTGTCAGCCGCTCCCGCCACACTTGGTACTCCCCCTACCCTCAGCCCCACTTCACCTGCACCCGGGATACGGGCAACCTGTTGTCCCACCCGTAAACGGGCCGTTTTAGCTACTCCTGGGGCGGCACCGACTCCTGCCCTAATCCCGGATATGC
>Ga0208315_1001473_pt1 | contig 11882 bp, 9 predicted proteins | sample MalvireepMed_215_FD_184239 | JGI IMG/M metagenome (GOLD analysis project Ga0208315, IMG submission 184239) | Marine viral communities from the Global Malaspina Expedition - Malaspina viral metaG DeepMed_215 (SPAdes) (version 2) | ecosystem: Environmental > Aquatic > Marine > Oceanic | place... | reverse complement strand
ATAAGAATATAATATCACCACCTAACTCCTGTATTGAATGGTGGGCAATAGTACCCACGTTTTTTGCTACTTCAGCTAATGCAAAGTTACTAGAACTTGTTCCTGCTATTTTATAAATACGTCTTTGGCAAAATATATATAATTCATCACGAAAGACTTTTAATCCTGTAACTACATCACCAACTTTTATTTCTCCAGCATTTGTATCAAAGTCATCTTCAGTGAATGGGCCAGAGAATATAACAGAATGGGTAGAATCAGACATACCACCATAAAACATATGATTTGCAAAAGATTTTACATATTTAGGATTAGTAGGAGCCGATCCTCCACCTGTTGCATTTATTATATCTTCAGCATAGCTTGTATTTAATGTAAATGCTGCAGCTGCTCCTGTAGCTATTATTATTCTATCAGTTCCATCGTAGTTATACTTATCAAAATCATATGTGTAGGTTGTACCTTTACTTGTAGCTCTACTTGTCCAGCTACCACTTGTAGTTCCTGTATAAACTGTTCCACCTCTACCTGCTACTATCACATTATTAAATATAGCAGATATTAATACTCGTTCTGTAGATGAAGAAACTTGTGGCACTATAGTAGAATTATATTTTGTAGTACCATTTAGTTTTCTATATCCACCAGCTATATCAGGCTCAAAATTAATTAATTGTAAAGCTTCACCCGGATGCATGGTAAACACATCTTTGTTTAATACAAGTCCTCCTGCACAAGCAGCTGTAAATGGTTTCATATAGGAGGTGTCTGGCATACTATATCCTTGTATCTCTCATGTATGACTTAGTATTTATATATTCTGATCTCATTACCTGTATTAATCTTTCGTATTCAGCAAAAGCCATCTGAGCAGCTTGAGGATCAGAACGAAGTTTATAAGCATGGTAGTTAGATCTTGTTATAATTAAATCTTTAAATCTATCATCTAAATCCATAGTATCTCCATGAGCTGATAGATCTGTGTGTACTTTCCAATATTCATACTGTATTTCGTAGTTACTTTTATCTGGTACTGGAGATAATCCAAACTTTTTGTCTTGGGTAGGATAAACACAATCTGGTACACCTAAAGTTGATTTTGAATTAGTTAAATCTCTTTCTAAATATTTTGTATTCCAATCATCATATGTTATATATGTTAATTTTTTTACAGGTATATCTTCTGATATTCTTACATAATCTACATCCATATTTGTTGCTGTAGATGGATTGTTTAATGTTACATATGTTGTTTGCACTGTTGCTGTAAATGTAGTATCAAGTACATTACCAGATCCAAAATCAGATACACTTAATGTTGTACTTAAATTAGTAGTATTTTCAGCAGAAGTACCTACTTGTACTTTTAATTCCTGTCCTGTACTAGCTGAATCAAAAGCTCTTACCTGTATTCTATATGTTGTATCTTTTACAGTAGAAAATGCTTGGTATGCAGCATAATCATTTAATCGTAATCTACCATTTCCACCAGAATTATAAGCTGCACTTCCTGCACCTGCTATAGTTGTCCAACTAGATATATCTGAAGTAAACTCACCATTTGTTAGTAATTCATTTGGTACTAATCTAAATGTATCCCAGTCTACTTTTCTATAAGCAAGATCACCACTTTGAGGAGAAGCAGAAGATGGTAGAGCATATGTTCTTTGTCCTGCATTGGTAACTTGATATGTAGACTTATATAAATCAGGAATTTCGGATAAAGCACTATATATTTCATGCATAGATTTCAACACAAATTTCTTAACAGATGTCTGTATTCCTCTACTACTTGAAAATGTAGAAGAAGTTAATTCTGGTTCATTTAATTCATTTAAGACGTTATTTACTAATGTTAAGTATGTGGTTGCCATTTTATAATTTACCCTTTTTCGTCAGTATTTCCATCTAATTTTTTTAATATTAAAGCTAAACTTTGTTCTATTGAACGAAATCTAAGTTCTGTAGTATCCACAATTGGTTTAGGCATATACTCTGGATATCGATTTGTTACAATCAATTTTTCTCGTGCTTTTGAACCTATTTTATGTACTGTCATAATCTTCTCTTTATAAAAAGGCAGGGGAGTTTTTAACCTCCCCCACCAGATAGCATTAAGCAAAAGTTACATTTTGGTCTTCATTATCACCATGTCCATCACAATCTGCTACGACTGCAAAGACTCTAACTTTAGCTGTAGTTGTTACCCCAACTGAAGATACTATATCAATAGTATCAGCTGCTGCATAGTAAGCATAGCCAATAGAGGTAGTTCCAAGACTGGAATCACCTGCTCTAGCTCTAGTTACTTCTATTCCTGCAGTAGGAGTAGATGCTGCAACCCAACGGTCCACATCAGCTCCATCTCCAAGAGATAGGGCATTTGAGTTTCCAGAACTATCTGCAGTTAGGACATCCAAACCTGCATATAGAACTAGTGAATTAGCAGGTAATTCTATCACTTCCACGACATCAGTTCCTGCTGTTGTAAATTCGCTAAAGTCTACGATTTCACTATAAACTTTAACGGTAGGTGCATTGGCCGAATGACCAGTTGACCCACCACCTGTTACGGTCCATGTTGCCATAAATCATTCCTCCAATTATGTGTTCAAGTCAACGACACCAGCATATACTGCTGTATATCCTGTGCCTGACCCACGAAGTACTTTACGACCAAATACGTGTAAACCACGTACTACGTCTGCAAAGCTGTCCGGATCACGAATTACTTCAGTTTTAGCAATATGTGAAGCAGTTGCTACTGCAGACATATGTCCAAATAAAGTATCACATTCTCCAGATGTAGTTGATGGTCCAAAAGTATGAGATGCTGCTGTTCCTGCAGAACCAACTTGTAAAACATTAGACTGATACATTTTAAATCCATGTACAGTTTTATCTGTTATTAGTCCATTAGTTAATACGGAAGCACCCCCAATTACAGATGAATCCACGAGTTTAGCATCTGCTTGTCTCATGATTTCATAGAATTGAGGAGGAGCAACAAACCAACGATTTTCTTGTGGAGCATCTTGTTCATCTAAGACACGTGATGCTGTGCTAAGATAATTAGCACATTCGTTACCAGTGTTACATGATATTGCAGAACCAGCTGCACCAAGATTAGTGGTATCTCCAGCTGCACTATCATTTATTTCTTTCAGCACGTTATAATCATAAGCTTTTTTCAAAGTATATGCACCTGCTGAAGTTGAAAGAGCTTCCCAATTTACATGAGCTTGTCTTTCCTCTATGTCATCAACCTTAAATGCAAAGTAATTACCTTGATCAATAGTCAATTGAATTTGATCATCAGTAAGTTCTTGTGTATTCACGGTTGTGCCACGAGCATAAGAAGCCACAGTAATGGTAGGTTCTTTCAGTATGTTTACAGTATCACCAAAATTCTCAATCTCTCCAGTATAATCGGTATTCGTAATAGCTTCTGCAACCGATGCTCTACGGAAATATTTGAGAACCTTTTGACTGTATATGGCTGGTGCCCAATTACCTTTTGCAAGGTTATTATAACCACCAGCTCTTGCCATAGTAGCCATACTATAGTCCTCCCTAGTTTAAGTTATGCCTCAAGATCAACCCTGCCTTCCTTCATAGCCTGATCAATCTCTGGCTCAAGTTTTTCAAATTCCCAAGGTTTGAGTTTTTGAATCTCTGAAATCTTCCATGTCTTGTTATTCTGTCCAACATTTACATCTCGGCTAGTAGCCTTAGTAACTGCTTTAGCAGCATCACTCGGTTTGGTTGATTTCCTTTTCCTGTCTATTCCAACATCCACTTTATATAAGTCAACAGTCCTACTTGCCCAAACAGGATCGGTATTATTTTTAGTAATACCCTCAGAAATACTAGTAGGTTGTTCTTCAAGCCATTGTAAAAACTCAGGTGAAGTTTTGATATCATCAAAATCAGGATGACTATGCAAAAGTTGTTTGTAAGCAGATTGAACCTTTAACTTTTGTTCACGTTCAGAAATACGACCTATTTCAGCTTGTAAATCTTCTACCTGCGAAGCAGCCATTTTATGAGAAATGGTTTCTACAACTTGGTATACATCTGGATATTTGTCCTTAAATTGTTCTAGATCTTCATCAGTCTTAGGAGGAGCATATTGTACTTGTTTTTCAGCAACTTTACTTTGTGCTTTCAAAGTTTCCTTTTCCTGCTTCCACTCAGACAATTTCTGATCATAGTACGATTTAAGATCGTCATATCTTTTCTTATAATCGTGCCCTTCCCTTTTTTCAGTAGGAATTTCTTCCTTATTAGGAACAGCACTTGCATTATTCGTATCCATAAAACCTTCTACTTCAGGAGTAGCTTCTGCCTTGGCCTTGACATCAGTGTCCTCAGTTACTTCAGTTTCTTCATCGTCATTTGTTAATTCTCTATCTTTTCCTTGGTACATATTTGCACGAGGATCATTTTCAAGAATGCTTGCCTTGTTGTGTTTGTTAGTCTTTTTCTTTGCCATAGTTACCTCCTTTTACAGTGCCTCTTAATTGAGGGTGGCTGTTTTTGGTTGCAGAATCCAGTGCCAGTGGCATACCGGGTAGCTGGAATTGTTTTAGATCAATCTTTTGGATCTAAAATATCTCTTTTTTTTGAATCTAGAATCTTTCTTATTTTTTGTACATACTCACCATCGGATTTTTTAGTCCCACCATGATAAGCTGTTAAAAAAGTATTAATTCCTGTTACATCACTTCTATCTAACTTATTGTTTATAAAAGCATCCCATAAATAATCATAATTTCTAATAGCATTTTGTCCTAATACTTCTCTTGGTATACCTTCATCTTTTGCATTTGTGTTGTTACTAGGAGTAAAATATCCTTTATTTAAGTAATTTTCGTATTGCTCTCTTGTAATTCCTAATGTTTTTAATGCTTCTTTTCCACTTTTTCTATTAGTATAATTTTCTACAGATAAGTTATTTACCCAATGGTTTATAAATAATGTTTGTGCTGCAACTATTTTATCAGCATATTGTTTAAGTTTTCCATCTCCAAAAATACCTTCATCAGACATATTTTTTAAAGAAGTATATGTCATTTGTCCGGGTCCATAAGCTGAAGATCTCATATTACCACTTAATCCTACAAATGCATATTTAGGTTCTTGATTTCTCCATTCATGTGTTTTTATAGCTTGTTTTACTTTTTCTCTTGGATATTGATATATTTTTTCTTTTTCATGAGGACTTTCTGCAGGAAATACATCTTCAAAAATTACCTCATCTGCATCTTTCATTACTTCTTCTCTTAAAGCTACTCTTTCTTGCATATCAGCTGCATATTGTTCTTGACCCGTTAGTAGATCACCACCCTCATTAAAACCCGGCATATTTTGTTGAGGCTGCTGCTGCTGTTCTTTTTCAGCTATTAATTCTTCAGTTATTTGCTCACCTCGTTTATTCATTTTTTCTAAACGTGCATAACCTATTTCTTCTGCAATTACATGAGGAATTATAATCTCCCCATTTGATACTAAAATTTCTTCTGCTGATTCTGGTACTTCATTAGGATCTAATTCTACTCCTTTTTCTCTTAATCTCTGTATTGCTTCATCTATTAAATCCATTATGTACATTTTACCATTAGTTATAACAGAACCTTTACTTAATACATACCCATCACTTTTTGTTTTTACATCATCAGCTACTCCAGAAGTATCTTTTCCTTCAACTTGAACTTCTCCAACAGGTCCTAGAGGTATTTCTTCTCTTTTTTCAGTATTTTGAGGCATATTTAGGTCTTGTGGTACCTGACCCCCCTCAGCAGCCTGTAAAGGCATCTCCTGTTGATTTTCTGCTCTTTGGATAGGTGGAGTACCAGAAGGTTCCGGTATAGGCCCTCTTACCTCATTTATAGGGATATTTTGTTCTTCATTTTGTAAATTTGCTCCTTCAGATTCAGGTAGTAGCTGATTATACTCATCTATACTTATTCCTTGATATTCTCCTTGTTCTTGAACACGTAATTCTCCACTTTCATTTTCAACTGGCTCTCGTGGAAACTCTCCAGTTTCAGCTTTATAATATAATAATGAAAATCTAGTTATTGCTGGCATTAAATTTTGCATTTCTTCTAGTTCTTCAGGAGTAAGATTTTGTTGCATTTTTGCCATCATGTGATATGGCTGCATTTCTGGATCATCTGCAGTCATAAACTCAAAATCCATACTTCCTATACCAATAGGAGCTTCATCATCTATTGCTTGTGTATTATTTTCTGCTACCATAATTTCTATCCACTATCCCCAAAATTTTTTATTAAAATCACCTACAGCTTCTTCAAATTTTTCTTGAGAGGCATATCCAACTCGTACTGGCATTCCTGTATTAGGATCTATACGTACTCCTTTATATATATTTCCATCTATTATCCTTTTTCCATCTGGACTTTCATATTCAAAAACAGCTTGTAACCATCCATTAGCATTTGGAGCACCATTTCCTATGCTGTCTACACGTTCTAGCCAACTTACTTGCCTATCTCCATCTGGTTTATATTTCTCATATCCGGATGTCCCCCTTGCAGCTTTTATAAATACATCTTCATTAACATCTAAATCAAATTCTTCAGCAAAAGCATACATGTAATCTACATTTTTTTGAGATGCAGATCTCCACTTTTGATGATCAAATCCATTGTATCCCCAACTCGTATGAGTTTGTATTCTCATATTATCAGGATCATAATGATCACTTGTAGATGGATCATCTGGAAAAGCTCGTTGATTCGTATCTCTATTATACACAGCATATTCTACTCCACCCATCGGGGGTTTCTCTTTACCACCACCCCATCCACCAAACATTTTAAAAACATCATAAGCAAAAGCTGCCCATTTTAAAGGTGGGAAAAGTAATGAAGCAGTATGCAGAAGTGCTCCTGCTTTATCACCAGAATCCCAAGCTTGCTTTGCACCATATAATGAAAAAGCATGACCTGCATATTTCATATACGGAGCAGCTCTAGTGGCCCAAGATGCTGTAGATGCACCTGCTCCAATAGTTGCTCCATATCCTTGTGCACCTACACTCCATGCTCCAGCAGCCTTACCTGCTACTTGTGCACCTACTGCACCAGCTCCGGGAGCAAAAGATCCATATCCAGTTCCTGTAAATCCTCCAGCTGATGGTGGAAGCCCTACATATGGAACACCAAGAGGTGCTTTAGTAGCTCTACTAGCAGATTGAAGATAATCAGGTTTCAAAGCATCCTTAGCTTGACTAAATTTTCCTGATACCCAATCATATCCCTCTTCCAGCCAATCAATTGTTCTTTCATCAACAGGAGCACCAGCAGCAGCTTCAATACCTTTGTCTATGTCAGTTGGTTCTTTCCAAAGTTCTTCTGGCATTAGAGATTCTAAATTTTGTGGTTGTAAGCCAGTTGCAGCTCCAGCAGGTGATGTAATCTTTCCTCTAGGATCAGTAGGTGTACTAATAGTTTGTATATCAGAAAGAGGATAATTAGATGTTAAACGAAATATATCTTCATTAGCATAATTTATACCCCCTGCTCTTCTTACTGATTTTCGTAAAGCTCCTAAAGGATTTTGAATATCATCCTCGTCATCTTCAGCTTCTTCCATTTCTCTACCTAGAGATTTTAATTTTAAGTTAATTCCAATATCCCTAGGAAGTTTAGCTGGTTCAGTAACTCCTTTTACAGTTGCAGGAGGAACACCATAGCCAAATAATTGACTAAATTGTTCTCCAGTTTTTTCAGCTTCTTTTCCAGTACTAACAAAGGTAGGAAATAGATCTTCTGCAGCCATTATTTTTTACCACTTTCTTTTTTCATTTCATTAAAGTTATTCTTCAAATTGAGGAGCATTGCCAGCAAACTGGCTCTCCCCTGCAGTCGGTACACCTCCAACTCCGATTGTGCTGTTACCAGACCCTGTAAGGTCTGTTGGTGTAGTCCCTGCAGTAACCTTTGGAGAGGTTCCCATGTCTGGGGATTGCCCAGCACCGGTGCTAGGAGTTTGAGGACTTCCTGATTCTGGTTGTTGTTCTGGTTGGACATTTTGCATTATTCCTTTTAACATTTCAGCATAGATCTGTGCTTGGTTCATGTCATTTACAAGACTGTCAGGATCTATATCTTGAGATATTGCTAATTCTTTTATAAGATTAGGTATTTTAATAAATGGAGCTAACATAGGATTTGCAACTGTTTGCAATAAGCCTATAAGTCGTTGAGAACGAACTTCTTTTTGCATAACTGAAGCAACACCTTTTGGTTTAATTTCAAGATCACCCTCTATATCAGGATTTTTGTCATTAAACTGCATATTCCATTGAAAAAAAGCTTCTCCTAATGGTTTTAAAAGATGATCATCAATATTCTTTATAACAGTCTTAATGGATAAGCCTGCTGATCCAAGTAACATGGATAAGCCTGCTGCTGTTCTGCCTGTGCCAGTAACACCTGTCTGCCCATGCATTATACTGGGTATACCAGTTTCTTCATCTGCTAATTGTCTAGCCTTATCATACATTTGTACATTTTCACCTGCAGTATTAGGAAATTTTATAGCATTTACTGCAGTTCCTGTAACTCCCGATTGTCTTCGGAATACTTTGCCGGGAAATATTTCATAATTTTGACCGGGTACTAAAGAAGTTTCATCTACATCAAATACAAGATTTCCAGCTAAAGATAAATTATCTATAGCCATACGTACATGACCATTCATTAACATTTGTGCATCTTCCATATTTTCAGGAATACCAATACCCCATATTTGATAAGGACTTATTTCATATGGAAATATTTGATAAGGTAAACGCATTGGGGTAAAAGGATTAGCACAAGCTCGTAATATTTGATTTCCACAAACCCATATATTTACTTGTACTTGTCCTAGTTCATCTAATTTAGTGCTTGATCCAATATCTGCTCCTATTTCTCTCATAAAAGACGAATCTATACTTCCCCAATATTCTAAAACTTCAAATCGTTCATTTGCACTTTTATTAGAATGATCATCATCCCGTATTACACTTTCAAAATATTTTTCTTGATAATTTCCTCCTCCTGACAATACTTCTTGAATAGCATCAGGATCAAACATAGGCATTTCCATAAGATTACGTAATTGTGATCTATTCATCTTATGTCTTTGAATTACATAATCACAATCTTCCATATTGGTAGCCATAGGATCAGTATAAAGATCCCAACAAGATACAGTTTCTATTTTAGGAATATCCCTAGTATATGGTGTATATTCTTTTCCACTTTCTGTTTTATTCCACTTGTGAACGGTTTTTGAAAAAGTAAATGGACCTTTTATAACACCAGTTCCTAATAAAACAGATTCAAATATAGAATTTCTAAGAGTCGTAGTAGCATTAGTTCCTGTTAATTGATCGTGAATAACTTTTTCCATACGTCTAGCAGCATCAGCAGCTGGAGAAAGTTGTGGTTCTCCCATACGAGAAGGCCCTTCTTTAATAGGAACATTTTCATATTTTGCAGCTTGACCACCTAAATAATCTAAATCACCTATAGCTTCTGTTTGACCGGGGGGTATCATTCTCCCATCCCCCTTATATCCATATGGATCTGCAGGTACTATTTGATCTAAAGGTGTTTCCATATGAGCAAATTCTGCTATTCCTTCAGGAACAGGAGTAGATTCTACTGTTAATGGAAATTTTTTATTTGCAAATAGTATATCTACAATTTGTCCATAAGCAGCTAGTACTTTTGTCTTAGTTATCTTTATAAAAACTTTAGATTTTTCTGTACTCGTATACTGAGTTGTAGAATCATATATTCCTCTAAAATTCTTATAAGCTTTTAACCATCGTTCCTCATGAACTTGTCTTCCATCTTGAGCTTCCTGTTGCCTTGCTTTTATTACAGAAACAAGACCGGGAGCATCATCCGGATTCAGTTCACCTGAAACGTCTACAGGATCACTCATGTGTTTATCCTTTATTATTTATGAGATTTAGATTGTCCCATTATCATACCTAGCTGTTTAGTATGAGCACTACCACTAGTTGATGATGATTTTGCAGATTGTTCCCAAGCACCACTATTAGCACCGGTAACTTGTGGATCTAATCCTTCTCTGTGTAAAGCACCTTCATTAGCATCTGAAAATTCTCCTTGCTTTTTCATCTGGCCCATAATGTAACCTGATTTGTAAGCTCCTTCTACTCCTTTTGGCATAGTTGCCTCCTTTTTTTAGTTGTTGTTAAGTCCATATATTACGTGGATCTCCTAGGGTCCTTCTAAATTGTTCTTCTTTATTAAGTTGTTCTCGTTCTTCAAATTCTTGTTCTCTTGCTTTTTCTTGTGCCTCTCCTGCAAATGCTCTATCTATTTTATCTTGTTCAAGTAATCTAGCTCGTTTCTGTTTATCTTCTAATACTTGTCTATCCCATTCTTCTTTTTGTGCAATACCTTCTTGACCAAATTCTTCTAAAAATTTTTCATGTTCTTTTTGTTCTTCTATTGTACCACCACCCCAATCTGCTAGAGGTGGAAGAGGAGTAAGAGCTAAAGCTGTTTCTGCTGCTGTTGCTGCTGCTTGTCCCCATGCACCTCCTTTATATTCTGACGGATCATCAAGAAGTCTAAGTCCGGGCAGCAAGAATGCTACACCAGTCAAAGCTCCAGTTTTTCCAGCAGTTTTTATCCACTGTTTTACAGCTTTTCTACCTTCTGGTGTACTTAAATCTACTCCTAATTCTTTTGCTATCTGTCGAAGTTTGTTTGCTCTATCTGTTTGTAAAGGCTTATCAGGAGGTGGTTTTTTTACATCTTTTACTTTTATATCTTGCACTCTTAGCATTTCTTCTCGTAATCGTATTATTTCATCATCAATAAGTTTTCTATTATGATAAGAACCCATTTTATTATCATCTATACCAAGAGTGTCTGCTATCTCTTTTCTATAGTTTAAATATTCTGTTGATGCTTTTTGTACTTCCGATTGATGTTGCATTTGATCATAAAGTACACCTTCATCTATACCTCCAGCTAAACCTTTTCCGGGAGAAGGACCTATTTCATTATACGTCTTTACATCAGCTGCTGCTCCATCTTTATTATAAAAAGATTGAGTTAAGACAGAAGATATAGTTTTCCAAGTACGTTCAAAATTCGTTTTTACAAATTCAGCAAAACTTCTATTTGGTAAATCTTTTATACTTACAGGTAACTTATGAGCACCTGTAAATTGAATTGAATTTGTACTTATTCCTGCTCTAGCTAAAGCTCTGCCTACTGATGTGTCTCCTGAATATCCAGCAATAGCTTTTGCAACATCATCTGATAAATGACGTATTTTGTTTATATTACTTTCTACTGATAAATAGTTCCTTATTACTTTTGCAGATTTTCTACCTTGCTTAATTTCCATTTCATCATTTGAATAGCCTGCAGCTTCCATTAAATCTACAAAACCTTTTCTCATATACTTTTGTGTTAATTGTGTTTTTGCAGTTTCTCCTCCTTTAACTGTTTCTATTGGAAGATCAAAGGCTTTAGATATTTTCTGATTAAGTACTTTATCAATGGCAGATTGTTTTGTTAAAAATACAGGACCTTCTGTTCTTTGACCTATTCCTTCTTTTAATATAGCTAATTCAGCTCTGCCTAAAACAAGAATTTTAGCTTCTATTTTTCCTCCGGCTTTTATAGATACATCACGTATCGTTCCTTTTTCCCAATCTATATTTTCTATTCTGGCTGTCATAAGATCTCCGGGTCTCCATCCTCCATAAAGTTGTAAACCCATAGACATTTTAAAATCACCCTGTAAATTTTTCATAATATTTGTAAATTTTTTAGTACTGTCAGGTGCCCATGCCTTTACTTGTCTTTGTT
>Ga0208315_1001468_pt1 | contig 11908 bp, 6 predicted proteins | sample MalvireepMed_215_FD_184239 | JGI IMG/M metagenome (GOLD analysis project Ga0208315, IMG submission 184239) | Marine viral communities from the Global Malaspina Expedition - Malaspina viral metaG DeepMed_215 (SPAdes) (version 2) | ecosystem: Environmental > Aquatic > Marine > Oceanic | place... | reverse complement strand
GTAGTGAAATGGGAGAGGAAGAACTGACTGTCGGGAATGACCAGTGTGGTTGCGGACAGGATGCTGATGGCTGCGACTGTTCCTGTGGCGAGGATGATGAGGAAGGTACTGACGGGGACGAATGACAACGCTCACGAAGGGACCAAGCCTGAGTGACTACCTGTTTCAGAAGGTAGGGTTCTCTCCTACGGACGAGCAGAGACTCATCCTTGATTCCCCCTATCGTTTCAACCTCGTTGCAGGCGGCGAGCAGGCAGGGAAAAGCCTCATAGCGAGTAAGTACCTACTCTCACGTTTTGCCGAGGGGGAGTCGCGTGGCCTGTACTGGCTCGTCGCTGCGGACTACGAGAGGACACGGGCAGAGTTCGAGTATCTGTTGCAGGACTTCTCGACGCTCGGTATCCTCAGGGAAGCGTCAAAACGGGTCGACCCCGGACACCTCGTCCTTGCAGACGGGACCCGTATCGAAACGAAATCAGCCAAAGATCCCCGGACACTCGCAATGAGGGCCCCAAACGGAATCCTTGGGTGCGAGGCATCACAGCTCGACATGGAGACGTTCTTCCGACTTCGGGGAAGGTGCGCCCCCAAACGGGGATGGATGTTCCTGTCGGGGACGTTTGAGGGGAGCCTGGGGTGGTATCCCCAGATGTTCACCGCCTGGGGTTCAGGGGCGGATAAGGAAGCCAGGTCGTTCTCCCTCCCTAGCTACACCAACGTCCACCTCTACCCAGGCGGTTCCAGTGACCCGGAGATACTCCGGCTCAAGGACGTGTCAAGCGATGACTTCTTTATGGAACGGATCGAGGGGAAACCCTCTCCACCAAGAGGAGTCGTGTTTCCAGAGTTCCGTCCAGATGTCCATGTCGGGGAGGTCGAGTATGAAAAGGGAGAACCGGTGCACCTCTGGATGGATCCGGGGTACGCTGGTGCCTACGCTGTTGAAGTCGTCCAGGTGCGCGGGGAGCAGATCTGCGTCGTCGATGAGATCTACGAACAGGGGCTCGTCACGGAAGATATTATTGACGTCGCCCAATCTCGGCCCTGGTGGCAGGATGTACGGTTCGGAGTTATTGATATCGCCGGGAATCAGCATCAGGCTATGGCTGCGCCCACGGAGGTATGGATGGATAAGACCGGGCTGTATCTCTCAAGCCAGAAGATTCGGATCAACGAGGGAACAGAACGGCTGAAGGGGTGGCTCAAGATCGACCCGAAGACCCATGCAAGCAGGATTGTCTTTAATCCGAAATGTCATGGTATACTGTCGGAGTTCGGTGCAGCGCCCAACCCGTTTGACGGGCAGACAAAGGCGTACCGCTGGAAGACAGACCGTGAGGGGAATATAGTAGGGGATATACCCGAGGATAAGAATAACCACGGCGTCAAGGCGGTTATCTATGGTCTGATAGACCGGTTCGGCTACGGATACGTCGAAGGACGTGACCGTATCCGGGTGAAAAGGTGGGTGTAAATGGCACGACGGAAACCAGAGGATATCGTCGATCTCGTTGACTCGCACTACGACGCGACGGAACCACTCCGTTCCCGTATGGAGGACGACCACGCCCTCTACCGGCTCGAACCGTATGACGCGGGAGAGGGATACCAGAGCTATACCAGTAACGAACCTATGACCTTTGCCGATAAGGTCATGGGCTGGATAGCCAGTGCGGAGATGACCGTCCGTGTCCCTCATGACGGGGCGGACGGGGAACTCCGTGAGAAGAACGACCAGAAGGAACGGTTCCTTATCGGCGTGCTCCGTGCTGCCGATGAACGGCTGTGTTCCCTGATGATGCCGAATCTCAGGGATCAGCTTGCATGGTACGCTGTGCTCAGGGGATGGTACGCCGGAAGGGCGCTCCTCGCCAAGAGGGCAGACGGGACGACCTACGTCGATATCACACCGTGGGACCCGCTTCATACCTACTGGGGAACAGGAGCGGATGGACTGGAATGGGCGTGCTATAAGACGGTCAAGACCAAGGAACAGATTCTCTCCCAGTATAATATCCGGGTGGACTGGGACTCACCCAGTATCTCCGAGGGTACGTTTGTCTATGACTTCTACGACTCGGAGATGAACACGATTATTATCCATAACGGGGACTCGAACAGCCCGCTTCACCGGGTGGTGAAGAAGCAGATACGCCACGGAGCAGACCGCGTACCTGTCTTTATCGGTCCGGTTGGGGCAAATCCGCTTATCATGTCCCTCCATAATACGAGTATCAAGGATACTATCTCTGATGTGGGAGAGTCTGTCTTCCGGTCAACACGGGATCTGTATCCGAAACATAATATGATGATGAGTACCCTTCTCGAACTGACCGCACGGTCACGGAGACAGGGCCTGATCGTCCGGTCACGGGACGGTACTAAGTCGCTCGAAGAGGACCCGTACCTCGAAGGATCGGAGATCTCCCTTGCCCAGAACGAGAACGTGGAGCCGCTTGGCCTTCTGGAGGTGGCCAAGGAAACCGGCGCGTTTATGAGCCTTGTCTCAGGAGAACTCCAGAGGGGGTCACTCCCCCACTCCGTCTACGGAGAGGTTCCGTTCCAGCTCTCTGGTTACGCTATCAATACCCTCAGACAGGGTGTGGATACGGTGGTCGGGAAATACCTCCGTTCTATCGAGAAGGCGTACCAGATGATGCTGGGAATTATCTCCGATCAGTATGCCTCCGGGTCGTATAAGTCGATGGAAGTGTCCGGCATGGACCGGAACCGCACCTACTTCTCCCAGGAGATAACCCCCGATGTGATCGAGGGGACAGGTTCTCCCGAAGTCCACCTCGTCGGCCAGCTGCCACAGGACGACATGACGAAGTTCTCTATGGCACAGATCGCAAGAGAAGGCCCGACACCGCTCCTGTCCGACAGGGCGATACGGGACAGGATTCTTGCGATACAGGATGCAGACCAGATGGAGGACGCTATCAAGGAGCAGATCGCAGAGAAGATGCTCCCCGAGGCAACGCTGTGGTCACTGCTCAGGGCCGCGGAACGGCAGGGCCGTGACGACCTGGCGGATATGTACATGGGAGAACTCGTCTCTGTCCTGTTTGAGAAACGAAAAGCACTCCAGGAACGTATGGCACCAGCACCACCACCGGCACCACCAATGGGGCCGGGTATGGCACCACCTCCAGGCGGGCCGATGGGTGGCCCACCGGGGTTTCCGCCACAGGTAATGCCTGACGCAATGCTTGGCGTACCGCCTCCGGTACCGACGCCGCAGGCAGGTCCGCTCGTCCCGCCGGGAACACCCAGGCCAGGGGCGCAGGGAGGACCCTAAATGACAATGCTGCAATGGACCCCCTTCGGGTCGGTGTTCAACCCTGAAGATATTGACATCGAGAACATTACCGGTGTGTTCAAGAGCCTCCCGCTTCTCGCCAGGCTTCCCGATACCGCAACGGTTGGGATGCTCACGGAGGGGAAGAGCCTTGAACAGGTAACAAGGGATGAGGCTGATCGTGAGGCCGATATGCTCCTTGAGGACTTCCCCGGTGATATCGACCCGTATGCCGTGGACTGGGGAGAGGACAAGGACGCACTGGATAAGGCGGTCTACCAGGTGAGTAACCCCAATTCCGTAGTAACCCCGTGGGGTGGTGGGTTTGCCGATGAAGAGCTGGATATGATCTTCGATGAGTATCCGGCAGCAGTTTCTCTTATTGATGTAGAACCAGGGGAAGATGTGGAATCACTGCTCGCAGAGGCTGATGAAGTGTACGATCTCTGGGGCACAGACCTCGATCCCATGCTTGAAGAGGCGGAAGAACTTGCAATGTCTCAGGGTATGGATGTGAATGAAGTCGTCGTCCAGATGGCTGACCAGATGCTTGATATGGCAGATCAGTCAACTGCTGGTATGGAAATGGCCGGAGGACCACTTGAGGCGGAACGATTTGCTCCTTCTCAGCCACCACTTATCATGCCGGAGGAGCCCTTTGTGGATGCTCCCCCTGCTATTCCACCCCCTAGCGTACCGGGGGGAATAGACCCGCTTCTGCTTGAGCAGCTAGGACCATCAGTCGGTGCGGGTATGCCACTGCAGGAACCTTCTGTGCCGGGAACAGATCCATTCCTTATTGATCCTGCCTATGATGTCCCCGTTCCGACAACTGCCGGTATGGAGATGGCAGGGGGGCAGATGGAGGCACAGAGGTTTGCGGAACCGATGCCTGGAGATATCCCAGGAGGGGATATTCCTCCGTGGGTTCAGGCAGCCCTTGCCCAAGTACCGGATCCAGTGCCGGGGCAAGTACCACCACTCCCGCCAGAGGACCCTTATGATCCGGGAATCATAGATCAAATCCTGGCGCTTACTGCTAAACCAGCGTCTGCTTATGAAGGCCCTGGGGGTCCAGTTCCACCAGCAACCCCAGTGGCGGATTCCACACCAGGTATGTGGGATACCGTAACAGGATTTCTTGGTGATGTTGGGGGGAACATAGGTGGATTTCTTGGGGATACCCTTGAACAATACGGAGCAGATATTCCTCACCCCATCACAGGTCAAACCGCAAGGATGGATATGGAACTCGGAAGGATGGGTGCGGAACTCAGTGGGTTGCCTGGGAGGATGCGAAGAGAAACAGAGGAGACGGCGAGGCAGTTAAACATAATGCTAATACGTGAACCGGGGTATGACGCTACCCCGGAACAAGTTATGGGCCAGATCCAGGAGGGCATAGACGCGGGGGATTATGACCCAAGGTATGTTGCGCAGTGGGTGGGGAGTAACCCAGGATGGTCACAACCTGGTAATCCCTACCACGGACTGTGGCAGGAGTATGCCACTGAACCTACGGCAGCTACTGCCGTGACACCCACGCCTACTCCTACACCTACGCCCACTGTGACACCTACTACCACACCTACGCCAACCGTTACTCCGGATTCTACACAGGATGTTGGTAGTGCATATGGACTGACGGGATTGGTTCGAGGAGAAGCGGGAAGGTTATTGGAGAAATCTTTCTATGATGCTATGAATGCTACGACAACCAGGTGGGGAACACCGCTCAGTCTAAGCGTTGCGTCAATGCCTAAAGCGAGCGATGAGGCTGAGGCGCTCTTTTGGCTATGGGAGGGGAAGAACCCCGATGTAGTTGGAGCAAGTCCAGAAAATATAGAGTCACGCTATACGGAGTTCCTTAATAAGTATATTCCGAATCCACACTATTACACATCTGGGGCAGGGTTTGATGCAAGGATACAAGGGCTTTCAGGTGAATTGACAGGTGATGATGTTGGCCACGAAGGGTTCAGAGGGGGAAGCCCCGAAGCCAATGATGCCCGGGATAGACGTCTCAAAACCCTGATGAAAGTCTATGGGTTTGGACGGGGTTTTGGTGCCGGGGATACTTGGGCGAATACGGTGATGGGACAGGCCGAGCGGGAGGGCGTTTCAATGGTGGATGTGTTTAGGACGAATACCCCCAAGAGGGTATCAGCACCTTTGCGGGGAACAGGCATGATGGAGCCTGCTATCCCTGCCTACTCCCCAATGCCTTCCTCAGTGGGGTCGCCTATGCCACGAGGCCCTGAATACTTCAGCGCCGCGGCAGGCGGTCATCCGTTTGGAAAGCCAGGGGAGACACTTAGGGAAAGGTTCCCACTGCGATTCTCAGGGAGATCGGCTGCCCCACAGTTGGCAGAAACACTTGATTAGGAACTAGGGAGGTAAGCGATGCCATTTAATCCACTGACAGGAAGATATGAACTAGACACATCTTTGTGGCAGTTGGGAACTGATCCAAGATACCCCCAGGCTACAGGACAGGCAATAGGTGATATTCCATCCAGCCTCATGGCAGATGCTGCGAGGGAGTATTGGGAACAAAGGACCCCAGAAATGGACTGGGAACGGATGCTGGTTGACCTGCCAGCAGATCCTCGCTGGCAATGGGGTTTGCAGTCTCTGCAACCACAACTTCAGTCCAGGTACTTACTGGCCCAACCATTCATGCCACCTGGGGCTGGCGCGGGTACATCCTTTTCTCAATTCCTGAGCGACATAGGTACTGCTCCTGGCTATAGGGTAAACAGGGAAGACCTCCTGAGAAGAGCTTCCCTTGCTGCAAGAATAGCCCAGATGCCCGTGGGACAGACAGCCGAAGGGCTTCTTAGCCCAACAGAGCAGGCGTACTATGGAATGTTTGGTGGTGGTACACAGGAAGCAATTGCGAACCAGAGGGCTGTTGCCAATCTGATCGCACGGCAACGCATGGGGCCTGGTGGTGGGCAATACCGGGGGAGACTGGGATCGGCAATAGATAAGGCAATGGGTGCCATGTATAGTGCCAGGCAGGCTAAGGGTGCTCCTGAAACCAGTTTCCTTGACTGGTATCTCAGGCAGAGGGGTACAGCACCAGGGACACTTGCGTGGTCCCCTACGGATCGCTTCATACCAACGACAACAACTGCTGGACAGGAAATAGCTGGGGGCGAGATTGAACGTCAGAGACAACTAACTGCTGCACAATATGCGGGGTTGACACCAAATCAGATTGGACAATTGCAGGGATTTGGATCGTCCGCTGTTGACCCTGTACTGGAAGGGACTATGGGGGATAGGAGAGATTGGCCACCTACTGCTTCGGGGGCATATCAGAGAGCGGCGGGAGGCGTACCGGACTTTGGGAGCACTCCGTACACACCTCCTACTAATGGGTATACACCTACCGACTGGGGATGGCGACAGCAGGGAACGGCTGGACAGGAGAGAGCTGGGGGGCCTGCTGAGTCGGCGAGGTTTATGGCAAGGACTCCTAGTGCGAGTCCATTTGCTTTGACTCCTGCGGCTCTTGCAGCACGAGATGCAAACGCATTTTCGGAATGGGTTGACCCTGCGCTGGAAGAGTACATGTATGGATATTGATGCTCTGAGCATATGGGGCAAATCTTATCTTGGGGGGTGTAGCCGATGACAATGCAGAATGGCTACCCTGGATTCGGGTCGAACTGGTGGTCGGAGGTACTGAAAGGGTACGAGCCAGCGCAATACTACAGTTCACCCAAGGGTACTGCCTTTGGACGCAGGAGCCCACGCAGGAGAAGGTACTTTTCCAACGCCTATGAGGATGTTATCAAGGACTACCTCGGGGCAACGGGTACTTCCATGCGTGCTGGGCAGGAGCCGATGAGCTTTATGGATTTCCTTGAGACTGACCCGTGGACGGCACGGTACTCGTCTCTACCACGAGCAACGAGAGGAGTAACGGGACTGGCGGCAAATCCTAGGACGCGGTTCCTCTACAACTTCTAATGGGAAGAGTAACACCAGAAGAGAGAAAACTAGGACTCGCACGGGCGGCAAATCCCAGGTTGGCAGAACTTCGTGAGCGTCAACCAGGGCAAGCCCCTGATTGGGCGGAAGATTGGGCGGAAGGCGTCTCTGATTGGGCTGGTCCTATTCTGGGGAAGGTTGGGGAAGCAATATCCCCAGCAATTCGACCTGTTTCTGAGGCATTTGAAGCGGCAGCCAGAGTTGACCCAGCGTTTGGGGCTGTGAAGGCCTTCTTTGACCCAACGACACAGCGTGTTATGGGAGCGGGGTGGCAAGGCCTTGGGTTAGCTACTAGTTTAGCAGCCACTCTCGATCCGGCTATTGGGCTTCAAGCAGAGCTGCTTGAACAGGCTATAGGCCCAGGCAAGCTCCCAGGTCAGATTCCCAGCCCCAGAAGAATACCTGGTGCAGCTAAGGCAGCTTGGGGAGAGATTACCGGAGAAGGCGACCCTCTCACACGGACGGAGAACGCAATCAAGGCATATCAGGACGCAATGAAGGCGGGGTGGGGGCATTGGTTTGCTGCGGAAATGTTAGGGGGAGCAGTAGCCGCTCCTGCCTCTGCTGTGGTAGGAAGAGGGCTAAAGGGACTTTCAGCGGCACCTAGGCTGATAGAAACACTACAGCCCGTTACCCGGTTAGCCCCCAAGGCTGTAAGACCCGCCGTAGAACGCGCTATCAGGCCGGGTCTGCGTGGTATCGGGGAAGCTTTTGAAGCGCCTCTACGAGCAGAAATGGCAATAGGCAGGGCAATGGCCGCACCGTTCCGTGGAGTAGCAGGAAGATTACGGGGCAGACCTGCCGGTGAGACTGCTGGAGAAGTCCTTCCAGAGATCCAGCACTCCTATCCCGACTGGGACTTCCTCGCTCCAGAGCAGCCAGTCTCCCAGAGGTTGCGGGCACCCCAAGAGATTATTGATGAGTATGGCTTTATACCTGAAGGAGTACCTTTTCAGGGGATGGGCGTGTCGCGTGGTGGATTTGGTGATTTACGGTTTGCGACTGGTGCCTCTGTTTATTTAGATGATGCCATAATTGCCAGCGGAAGAAAAATTGTTATGGTTCGTCTTCGTAATGGATCATTCCAACCGTTCTATAGGCGCACTGGTGGTGGCGGGCTTGCAGACGTAGGTGCTCAACCAGGGGAATGGGTTCCATTTGACGGAGTGGCTCTAAAGAACCAACCAAAATGGGATTTAGCAGGGACTCCGATAGGGCGTGGTTGGTTCAATCAGTCTGCATATACTGCTAAAGAAAATCAGGGCAGACTGTTACGATGGGGAACTAAAGAAAATAAGCGTATTGGTCAGGCTTTGAAGAATATGGAAGACTCTTTAGCCCCAGCAAGGGAAATTGGGGATGATGCAGCAGTGAATAGGTGGATGGGGGTTTCCGATGACTACCTTGAACAAGGGCCAGGAATAGGTAAAGGGCCAACTACCACAGTCGCACCTACGCGAGTGGTTCCGCCAAGAGAGGTGGGGTGGATGGAGTCAAGAGAACAAGCCGCCGACTTGCTTACTACACGATCAGGATTGAAGGCAGAAATAAATCATTTCAAGAAGGTAATAAGGGATGAACAAAAGGCCAGGAGAAGGTTTGCTGGAATGGGAGCAAAAAGAAAACAACTGGCTAAGTATGATGATAGCATTCGGGAGCAGAAGCAAACCGTAAAAATGCTACAGGATCGTTTTGATGCCATGCCAGTTCCAGCACGTAAACCTATTCCGACTGAAAGGGCGTTGGTTAGGTTAGATCCAGTAATGCAAGCACAGGAGGGTTTGGCTAAGAAACCCAGAACGGTTAAGCCAAGAATTACAGCGGAAGCTGCGCGTGGAAAGCCCGTCGAGCTTTCCGATGATTGGAAAGTCGCAGCCAAGGTAAATGACCCTAGTCCCACAAATCCTCCAAATAAAGGAGGCCCTCCTGGTGGGCAAGGGGGAATAGTTGATGATGCGGCTGATAATGCGAATGAGGCATTAGAGAGGCTACGCCGCCAGAGGATTGAGGATGAAGCTCCTGAAGGAACGCTGACACGACGACATGATGGTGCCATATCTGATGCTCAGAATGAGGTCCGCATTCTCGTGGATCAAGGTAATGAGCTATTACGGAAGGCGGGAGTTGTAGTGGCACGGCAAGGAAGATGGGTGCCACGAAAGCAGGATATTGCCAAGCTGGATGAGCTGTTTGAGGCTCTACACAACCCCAGCAAGGTGGCTAGAGGGGAGCTGCGAGTCCCCGCAGGTTTAGGAGAGGCGTATGAGGACCTGCGTAGGCTTACCGACTGGGAAGAGGCTATGCGGTTGAAGGTTGACCCAGGTATGGCGATTGAGGAAGACTACTTCTATCGTGGCTGGTTAGTACCCAAGGAGATGACTGAAGGAGTTGCTGGTGTCCCAGGTCCATTGGGGAGAAAGCCATCATTCCAGAAGCCGCGCGTGGACGCAACCTATCGAGAGATGCGTGATGCTGGATTTGAACCTATATCATGGAACCCGTATGAGCAATTACGCATATCAAAATTACAGCGCATTCGGCATGAACAACAGATGCAGCTTATAAGTGATCTCAAGGTAATGGAACTTGCCAAGCCGCAAGCGGATGTAGTTGGCGTGCCAGGGTGGCGCACACCCAAGGTTGGCCCCGCGTTTGAGGGGAATCAGTTCAAGGGTGCCAATTCCATTGGTGAGGAAGTGGTTGGGTATTCCTCAAGATGGGCTGTGCCGGATAAAGTGGCGAACCTGTTGGAGAATATGTATGGGACGATGCCTTCGGATGCCGTCTACTACGTTGGATCTAGAAGGATAAACATAATGAAACTCGTAGATAGGGTTGTCTTTATTCCCAAGAGGGCCAAGCTGTTCGGTTCCTTCTTTCAGCAGATTGACTTCATATATCGGTTTTATTCCGGTTCGTGGGGAGCATTTTCGGATGCCTTGTCACGGGGTAAGCCCATAACCTCAATCATGCACTTGGCTAAGATACCTAAGTCGATTTTTGATATTGGCAATGCGAACTTCAACCCGGGAGCCAGGGCGAGAATACGGGTGCAGTTAAATAGCACAGATCCTATAGTTCCTGGTCGCCCAGGTATACACTTTAAAGGAATCACGCAGGCCGGTCTTTCCACCATAGATACGACTATTATGCCTAGAGACCTTGACCAGGTGGCCCGTGTTGTCGCTGATGAACTCGGGCTATTGGGCAACAAGGCAGTTATGAGGGCTGTACGGAGTCTCGAAAGTGCGATGAGGAGAGGGCTCTATGAGGGTACATATCCCGCGGCCCATATAGCCGCCATAAAAAATTACGTAGCGCCCATGATGGTAAGGATGTATGGGAAAAACCTCAGCGATGAAGCCCTTAATGGACTGATTGCCCACGCAGCGAACAGGCATTTCTCTACTCTTCCCGCGGTACAGAGCATTCTCGGAAACCAAAGACCTTTTGTACGAGAGACATTGCGACGCATATTCTTCTCAATAGGTGAATCTGAGGGGCTGATTCGGCAGGCTACTGGGACGTTTCGTGGGCCTGCAAGGAGATACTGGCTAACACACTGGGCGGGTGTTTATCTTGGCCTTGCTGTCCTTGCCAATAGTATTCATTGGGCCGTTACAGGCGAACCATTGCCATTTCGACGGTATTCGCCTATATCTAAAGATAAATGGGGCCTTCTCCCGGTGGGCTATAATCCAGAGTTTATGGCACCCGATACCCCAATACGTGATCCAATTACTGGTAATAGGGTGATGGTAGATTTGGTCAATCAGATGGATACCGTCTTCCGACTTCTTGATCCGATATCATTTCTGTCGGCTCGTGAGTCTGTCCCTATACGAGCCGCGATAACGCAGCTTGGAGGGAGAGATTACTTCGGAAGACGCATTGATCAGGTAGGGCCAAACGGAATATATTCTAAACTAGCGAACTTGATTAATGATTTATTTAATCCGATTGGCCCAGGTCAATCAGCGGTGCAGATAGCACTACAGAAGGGGGTATTGCCAGAAGGGCTGCTTCCAGAGAGTGAGCGTCAGCTTGGGGTTTCCGGACAAGTAGTACAGGCTAGTGGAATAAATCTGAGAGGGGTGGAAAGATGGGGGTGGGATGCTCGGGATGCTGTGGATAAGTACACTATGGAGATTGATGGAGAGGAGACTACATTCGATGGCCTCAAGGAACATCCGCTTGTACGTGAATCAATAAAACTAAAGCTGCCACAGTTGGGAGATAAAGTGGATAAATACCTTGATGCCAGGTTTTCTGACAGGAGAGAGTTAGAGAAATCCTCTGATTTCAGGGCTATTCGGGATGCTTTGAGCGATGAATATGATAACGAGTATGGGAAACTGTATGAACTGAGAGACAAGTTCCTCAACAAAGCACCTAATGGATGGATTTATACAGCCGCTGCGACGGGTGTCAGCTTCCCTAACTCAAAGAAGATGAGGGATGCAATCAATATATGGATGGAGAAAGGCAATGAGTTCCCAGATGTAGACCTAAAAACATGGTCTGGTGATTTTGATAAGATGTATGAGGATATAAGAATTACCATGCAGAGATACTAATATCTGCATGGTATATGGTTTAGGTTTG
>Ga0208315_1001467_pt1 | contig 11911 bp, 18 predicted proteins | sample MalvireepMed_215_FD_184239 | JGI IMG/M metagenome (GOLD analysis project Ga0208315, IMG submission 184239) | Marine viral communities from the Global Malaspina Expedition - Malaspina viral metaG DeepMed_215 (SPAdes) (version 2) | ecosystem: Environmental > Aquatic > Marine > Oceanic | place... | reverse complement strand
GTAATAGGGTTGACAAATAACAGCATAAAGGACTATAATTTCGATGAATTAGTAGATATGTACACGGTTCATTACTATGTCAAAGATAATAAATAATATAGAACAAATCGAAGAGGGCGGGTTGAATCCCAAGAGTAATATCAAGGAAGATAAACTTTGGAAATTACATTTTGATGATGGATCAGAGCCAAGAATACTTGGTCGAACTAAAATATTGGAGTATTTAAGCAAAGGAACAGTTCCTGCAAAAACTGTATATTCTTTCAAAAGATGGGGAGTTCAGACTAAACACACTTGCTTAAATTGTGGATTGGCAGGTGAAGGAAAAACATTTACTTGGAGCATTGTTTACGATGATAAACAAGAAATCTTGCTACCACCTAAAAAATTCTATGATTTAATTTGTAATGGTCACAAGAATAAGGATGAAGAAAAGAAAGAAGAAATTTCTGGTGAGAGAGGTGCTGTATCTGATGCCATAGCTAAAGTAACACAGGCAGATAAAAAAGAAGTTCCTATTCGCACAACACCAGAAGAAAAAGAAGAATTAGAGGAACTTCGCAAGGAATCCATTGATGAAATTTTACATAATGCAGTAAAGGATGACTATGAACCAAATCCTAATGCGACTGGGTATGTGGATTCCAAATAAACCACCATAGGTATATTGAAACAAAAAGTAAAATATTGGAGGGAATTTAATTTAATTTATGAGGAAATTCTTGATGAGGAAAAAGTTGATAAACTCCACTTTGAACATCAAGCGTGGGAAATTAAAAAAGATTTATCTGGGAATGTTATTTCAGCAAAATGGACACCACCAACATATAGGTTAACGGTAGAAAACATTGATTAAAAAAATTCTTTCATGGGAAGGGGAAAGCCACGAATTCGAAGTAAAGGATATGCACAGAGCAAAACTTTTAAAAGCATTGGAAAGCAAGTATCAAGCAGAGATAGACGAGAATAATGCACTGATTGAAATCATTCTTGATAAGCCTGTCGGCATTAGCGACCACACTAAACTCGTTAATGAGTTGGACAGCAAAATTAATAAAATTAAAAATGCTGAAGACAAATTATCTTACGTCAAAAGAATTCCAATCGACATTATCTAGAAGACCAATCCGCAATACTGAATGAATAAACCTAGGAAAACTGCTGTGGATAACCATAGGACATAGCGAGAACAAAACTACCTCAAAAATCCAAACAAGAAAAAAATAAATTTTCTTTTGGCTTAAAGCCTAGATCGCACTTTCAATTTTTGGCAGAAAAATTTTCAATCTTCAATTTCTGGCAGAGTTCCGTAAAACGCATATGTTAAGATGAGTCATAAATTAATTTTTTTATTAATTTATTGTTCTTTGAAATAGTGAATATGATTTAGCGGTTCTAAATAAGGGAGGAGCTAATGGAAACATTAACTCAACAAATACGAACTGCGGGTAATAAAGTGTATGGTCAAGTCAATCGTATGTGGCCTGATGAACTTCCTATCTTGGAAAGGATAGAAGCTGAAAGGGCATACAAAAGATTGATTACTAAATTTGGAACTAAACAAGTTTGGTCTGAATATTCTAATAAATGGATAACTGAAAAAATGAAAGTTAGACAAATTAGAAAAAAAGGTTCTCCACTTGGTATTTATAAACCTAAATATTGGAAAATCAGAATAAGAAAATGTTGGTTAAGTCTTAATGGCGATACCAATTCTCTTTCTAAAGGTTGGCGAAGATTGGTTCATGATGTTTCTCATCGTGTTTATGATTTTCGTTTTCCAAATAGTTCTGAAGACCATAACATTGCCCAAGCAAAGATTGAGCATGAGATGGCACAATATGTCATTGCTCAAGGATGGTTAGAGGGAAAGTTAAAGCCAAAGATTAAAGTACCTTTGACCAAAGATGAAAAAAAGTCTAAAAAACTTTTGAATTATGAAAGACTGTTGAAAAAGTGGATGTCAAAAATGAGTTTGGCTAACACTAAAATTAAGATTTATAAAAGAAGAATTAAAAATCTTAAATAAATGAATCGCTAATCATATTCTTGTAAGGAGATGAAATGAGAGAAAAGATATTAAAGTGCTTATTACACTATGACAAAATAGCTTTAAGAGACCCAAAAACTAAAAAGCAGTTATTGGACAGAGCTATGTGGGAAAGATTAAATAGAATATGGAATAAAAGATATGAGAATTAGTAAACGTCTGAATGACTAATAGTTAGGTATTCAATTTTCTTAATCCAACCTTTTGGAATTACAGTTACTCGACCAGCTTGTTCATCGCCTGTTAAATCAGCGATTAAGACATATTTCTTATCGTCTTCCTTGAACAGCCAACCTATGGACAAGCAATAAGCTAAGTCCGCCTTCTTGTTAATATCATCAAAGTCATGCCATCCTGTTTCTAGGGCATCATAAGCATCAAACCAATGAATGCAAACTCTAGGATGATTTTCTTTTGGAGGGTTTAGCATAGTGTTTATAACTGACTTTGTAAGCTGTCTTTCTTTTTTTTCTCATCTTAGACGACTTTCTTTTTTTCCCTTTGCTTATTTGTTTTGGCATCTGCGACCTACTAATAACCATATTTCTTGAATCCCATTATTCCATTGTCGTTAACCATACCACCTTGGTTTGCGAATAAAATAGGATTTGTTCCTGGCAATGCCCCTTGGTAGCTTTGCTGCGTTCCCCAAGGAGAACCAATCCACTTGCCTGTTCTAGGATCGAAATAACCACCAGCAACCTGCATTTGTTCTGGGCCTCCAGTGTAGCTCGGAGTCAATCCTGGCATGTATTGTTGAGCCAATAGGTAATCTGGAACTGTTGTCGGTTGAGTTGGATCTGTTGGAGTTGCTCCTCCGCCTCCGCCTCCTCCAAAGGAAGCTAAGTCACTAATTCCACCTCTATTGCTTTTAGCTAGTTCGTCTCTAGCCTTTTGAACCGCTACAGTATTTGCTGTAGTCATTTTGAAACCTGGTCTCATACTTGCTCTGGCTAAATCATCCATTTGTCCAGATGTCATCGGAGGATATAATTCATAATATTTTGCTGGGTCACTTCTCTTTAGGTATGCTTTTTCAAATTTTTCGTCTCCTAATATTCGACCAGATTGCTTAAATTTTTCAGCAAGAGCTTGTGGGTCTCCAGCTTGAATTAATTCTGTAAATTTACTTTTCTCAGCAGGATTTAGTGTGTCTGCATAATCTAATATTCTGTCGAGATTCCCCTTTCTATTAAGAAAGTCACGAAATTCTTGTTTGTCCATATTTTCAAACATATCTGCAAACGAAGCAGCGACAACAGGATTTTCCGTATCAAATGCTTTCTCAGGATTAAACCCAACCATTTTATCTAGTTGTCCACTTAAAGCATCAACAACTCTTAACTGAGGAATTATATTGCCCGTTTTATCAATGAAAACAATTTTTCCATTTGGAAGAATTCTGTATGAAGCACCAAGTTTCTTTTGAAGAAATCCTAGGTTTTTCTTTATTACACTTTCAGTATGAGTATCCCAATCTTTATATTGTTCATCTTCTTTGGTAGGAACTGTAGTAATATCTTTGTCATCACTTACTGCATCTGTAGTATAATCAACTGGGGCGAATTGCTTAGGATCTTTTTGGGCTTCACGTCCTCTATCCATAAATCTCCGTTGTGCTTCTTTTGGCCCAACGGCAGCTTCCTCTGCTTTATAAAGATCACCAACTTGTTTGGTTTCTGTAAAGCCACCTCTACGAGAGCCAGTATACGAACTACCAGTTTTTTTCTTTTTAGGCCCATGTGTATGTGTTACACCACCACCTCCATGATAACCTTTTATACTACTAATACCTTTTAACATTATTTTTTCTCCTTACTAGGTTTCCACCCTGTTTTTCTCATTGTTCCGTAAATGTAAGCCTTAGCTTTCTTTCCTTTAAATCCTTTTTTCTTTGCCTGTGCCTTCAGTTTTTTTTCCATTTTAACTGGCATAGCTCTTCCTATTCTTTCTTAGCTTTCCTCTATTTACTTTTCTGTGAACGACAGAAATGTTCTTTGAACTGTTGTTGCGTGGGTTCATATCCCTATGGTGGACATCAAATGAACCACCTTTGGTGACTTTGCCCTTTTTCAAAGCTGTTCTTCTTGCTTTGTTACGAGCAGCTCTGTCTTTCTTCTGTTTCGGTCTGATGTGATATGTAATGTATTCTTTTCGGTAATCTCTACCCACCATTTTTAATCTCCGCTTTTATAATGGCTCTTCCTATCTCCTCAGCAATCTGAGGAACAATGGAATTACCTAAACTTTTTAGTCTATTGGTTCTAGTTTTGTCCAATTCGGAGGATACCCCATTAGGAATTCCACGAAATTGGGCGATAATCTCGCTCCAGTCTCCTTGGCATTGTTCTCCTGGTGGACTTGCTCCCCCATTTTGTTCTTGCCCCTGTCCGTTAGTGCGGCTCTTGAATCCTGTTCCAGAGGTGTTCCATACATCAATCTTTGTTCCGCCACTTTCGTTCCCAGTGTGTGACTTCTTGTCTTTCCCACTGACGGAGGAATGGTGTTCATCGTGTCCTTCCAGTCCCTCGACCTCGGAGTCGGATACATTTCGTTCTCCTCCAGATAGTTCACCGCATCCTTCAGTTTCACTCCCCATCTCGTTCCTTTTTTGTTCTTTCTGCTGAAACTTCCATTGTTCATTTCCACATTCTTTACTATTCCCCCCTCCGTGTCCGATACTCTCGGAGTCGGATACATCTGCACTGCGTGTCTCAGTGCGAAGTGGAGGTTTATTCCCTCCTCTTTCTTCTTCTCCGATCTTTTCTTCCAAACATCTATCTTTTCCTTGTCGTGGTCGTTTGACACTGGAGTTGGATACATCTTCATTACTCTGTCCAGAGTCATCTGAACATGTTTTCCTGTCTTCGGATTGTAAGCTCTCTCCCCCAACTTCGCTGGTTGTCCGTCCTTCGTTTCCAATGTTTCCAGCATTTTTCCTTTGCCCACTTCCACACTTATTGGAGTTGGATACATCTGATTCTGATGGACAAATTCCCTCAGATTTGAGCATCCCCCCTTCTTCGCTTTCTCGCTTAGTTGGTCTTTCGTTCTGATGTCTGTTCTCGTGTCCGCTGCTGTTGGAGTCGGGTACATCTGATTCAAAGTTTTTCCTCTTTCTCTCAAACCCTCTTGTATCATTACTTCCTCTTCCAGAACTTTCCCCCCTTTGCCATTGGGTCTGCTCCCTCCGCTTGTCCTTGGAGTCGGGTACATATGAACTTCCTGGCATAGGGGCGGCTTCTGCCCTCCCTTTGCCTTTCTCCTCGGCTTCTGTATGTTGTTCGCATCGAAAGTCGTAGGGGTAGACAACATCTGGGTTGCAGGCAACGAACCAAATGCGTTCCCGCCTGTGCCACGCACCCTTGGCTGCAGCTGGTATATTAAACGCTTGGACTTCGTATCCTTCACTTTCCAAGTCAGTGTGCACCTTGTTGAAAGCCATGCCGTTTTCGACATTAACAATTCCTCGGACATTTTCCGCAATAACCCACCTCGGCTTGGTGTGCTTGATGACATTAAACATTTCTGGCCAGAGGTAGCGATTGTCTTTCGTTCCTCGCTGAAGTCCGGCAACACTGAATCCTTGGCAGGGGAATCCCCCGCAAACAAGGAATACTGGCTGTTTAATTCTGACATCTCTTACATCCTCATATATTTTAACATTCCCAAAATTCTTTTTTAATACTTTATTGCAAAATTGGTCTATCTCCGCAAAGGCGATTGTCTTGAATTTTGACGAAGCATTGTGCAATCCATAGCTGAATCCACCAATACCCGCAAAAAGGTCAATTACCGTCAGTTCCTTCAAGTAAATACATCCAATCTATTCTTGGCCCAACATAGTATGCCTTGCACCACTCGTCTTTCCAATCCTTTTGCCAATACCATTGAGCTACATATTCTTCTTTATCTTGTTTCATTGCTCTTTATTCTCAACCTTTACTGAGGCTTGTTTGCTTCCACCCACATACAGACCGAACCAAGCAGCACCCGCACCAACGACTATTGATACATAAGCTGATTGTGCATTCGTTGGATCTGGTAAACTCATGAACCACTCTGTTGTACGCCAAAAAGCGGCTCCATATAAAGTAATTAGCAAACGAGGGAATATTCTCCATTTATCTAATCTCTCTGGTGAAATCATTAATACTCGTATTTACCTTTCTTGTCACTGGACAATTGCTGAAACAAATTTTCATGCTGACGGACTATCTCTTCATCCATATCCATCATATCATCCATTTGGTCTTCCAGTTTTTCAACTTGTTTTTCTAGCTTATTAACTTTTTCTTGACTAACAACTAAATCTGTAGAAAGCTCAAAAGTTCTTGTTAATGTCCATCCGCCAAGAGCTATTAGCAATCCTACTAGCAGCGTTATAACTTTTTCCATCATTTTTTCTTACCAAAAAACTTAACGGCTGATGTTGCTCCCTTAATGCCAAAACTTGCTGAACAAGCTATGTAAAGTAAATGCTTATAGTAATCGGGAAGCTGTTGCAAAGCAATAAAGCCTCTCTCTACATGCTCCGTCATACCAGGAATAAAAACCAAAATTGCAGGGCCTAGAAGAACAATTAAAATTAGTTCGTCTTTCCACGATCCTTGCATTTGATCAACGGCAGATGCTTCCCAGGATACTTTCCCGGCAATTTGTTGTTGCTTCAATTTAGTATTAGCTTTTATTTCTGTTAATTTGTTTTCAGCTTTTGCTTTCTTAGTAGCAACGAAGCCTTTGACGGCATCTCCTGCGACACCGAGCAAAGGCTTCAATAAAAATCCCCACATTAGAATATGCCTTTTATAATAACAAAAATAATAATTGCAGCTACAGCAACAGCAAATATTTTTTTCTGTTTACTAAGTCCGTTCCACATTTCTTTTGCTTTTTCCATATTTTCCTCCTGTTTCTACGTTAACTTTGCCAACTTTGGCATTGAGTTTGTGCATCTTCTCCATCTTGACAACAAACTCCTTAAAGGTCATATTATCAAAATTTCTACGTTTCGGTAGTATTTTTTTCGGTTTCTTTATATAAATCATTGAGATAAAATCTTGCTTTGCCTAAATCCTGCAAAGGATCGCCCTTCACATCAAATCTAAACAAGTATTGTATTAACTGAATCCACAGACCCGCTTGTACAGCATCCATTTTAGACTCCCTTAATTTTGCCTTAATTACTTCCAATAACTCATATCCACCAAACCGATAGTGTGGTGGCTTGTTAACTAAATCCTTAGAGGTGTACTTTTCCATCCCACTCTCCGTTGCGTTTCAGTACCATTGGCACTAAACGAGGAATTCCGTTGTCTATAACGGCTAAACTTAAAATTGGTCTTTTGACAATGACACGGCTATACTTGAAAGCCAAGTGATTCTTGTCAATGAGACATCCAGTACTCATCGCCCACATTAATTTCTCAGGCGAACTGATGTAATGAATACATGCCTTCGTATGATAGTGAGCTTGGACTACGTTCATTGACACAGCCGCACACACTTGCAACACATTGGATGACTGCTGATGCACGAAATACACCAACCCCATCGGAGTGTTCAAGGTGATTGAATTATGCCACGTCCATTTTTTGCTCACACCGAGCATTTCATTATACGGCTTGAGTAAGCTCTGGGCTATCCCTGCCGTATTCGCTTTTCTGAAAGCCATACTACCGTGATTGGAATCCAACAGCATCATGGAAGGAAACATCTTCTCCAATTCCTTGATGGTTTTTTTCCCTTCTTCAAGTTCCCTCGCTGGATTATACAGTTCCGTTGAGGATTCATGGTAACTTGAAGCAGAAAAATCCAACTCGTCACCCATATTTATGACACAATCTGGCTTAAACACCTTATTGCATCCCCTAATAAAATCCATACTATTAGGGTGATTGTAGGGTGCGTGTAAATCTGTCACGCATAATATACGCTTGTATATTTTTTTATCCACCATATTTTGTTTTGTTCTATGATTGTTCCCCTTTACATACCGAAAGTTCCGTTCTATATCAATCGGTAATTTTCATAAAAGCCCAGATAGCCCCTAAAATACCTCCAACAGCTAAGAATACTTTAATTCCACCGAGACCCATATTTGAAGTCTTGTTGAGGTCTCTAATCTGCTTTTGAATAACTCCAATATCTTCTCTTATATATTTTATATCCGTACACAAAGCAGCACTGTCAGCTTTCAGTTCCGCAATCTCTTTCTCCCACTCAGCCATTTGGTCTCCTATCCTAATATTTCTCTAATATTTCATCTGCACTTTTGATAAAACGAGCAAGTATTTCGTTTTCTTTTTCTTTAAACTTTTTGATTTTTTCTTCTTTCTCAGAATCAGATAATCTTTTGTTTTTTTCAATTCGTTCAATTGCTTTTCGAATTGTTCTTCTTCGTGATTCAATATTTTTTATTCTTAACTCTAAACGTAAAATTCCTTTTCTTTCTTTTCTTACTTGTTTAAGACTTTCCTTATCTCCCTCTTCTCTGTAATACTCTACAAGGTCTTTAGCTATGGATAATTCATCTCTTAGATCAAAGTAGTATTGTTTATCAATAAATTCTGGAGGTGCTTTGAAAAACTTCCTAAATATTGGAATTTGATTAGGTGTTAATTCAGACCATTTTCCAGATAAAATTGTTAAAGGAAGATTTGCTGTTTTCATAAATGTACTTCCCATTCCACCAAACGCTTCTCTTACTAAAAATTCTATACTTTCTGGATGAACATCTATGAGTCCTTTTTCTACTTTATTACCACCAGTTAGACTATTAAGCATGTTTGCTGCTGATATAGATAAATCTGTAGCACTCCAGTAACTTTGACTCTCTGGTGGCCCTGCATTACCCTCAAAAGGATTGTCTGGTGGATAAATATTACGACCAGCATAATCTTTATTGTTTTGTAATTGAAGATATGGTTTTGCTACAGTTGGTGATAACCATTCTATAATACTATTAGCTCCACCAATAGGGTTAAATATATCTGTTGCTGTTTTAACAAGAGCCGATACTGATTCTCCTATAGGTAATTGTCTTTTATTAGCACCTATACCTTCTGGTAAAGAAGATGCTAAAGTTTGTCCTGCTGTCCAAAATGCATTGTATCCATATGGAATTGGAATAGAAATAAACTTTTTTGTTCCCGGTATCCACATGATTAAACTGTGACTTTTAGTATAAGAATTAATCTTATCGTATCTATTTCTTCCATCCTCATCTTCACCAGATAATGCTCTATTAAATATATCTTGAAGAAAACCCCAAGACATAATACTAAACAGCATTTTTCTAACTTTAGGACTTCGGTATGCTGATTGAGCAATACGAACACTACCTTGTACTGATGCGTTATAGAAAATATAAAAGGCGTTTATTGCAGAACCCCACTCACCTTTTCTGTTAAAGTTAACAGTTAGGTTTTTGGCAAGGCTAATAGATTTATCTATAGATATACCATTCATTCTTGCTGCCCTATAAGATGCTACACGAATTCCATTCTCAACAGCAGCATTTAGGTTTTCTATATAATTAAGAAGTTTATTATTTCTAATAAATTTGAGAAGTTTTTTAGGATTACTGATGTTTCCTAAATCATCTAGCATATCGTTTACTTGAGAATCTATTCCTTGTAGTGCTTGGAAGAAACCAACTCTACCACCATTTGCTTTAAATTCATTATACAATTCATCGTAGGTGTATTCTCGCATGTTTCCATCCATGCCCGGCATTTGAAAAGTTTTACCTTTAGTATCCTTTTTGCCTCTTTCAACTCTAAAAGCAGCCCTTAGAGAAGGAAACCATCCCTTAAATGCTTCATTTCTAAATTTAACTGTTTCCTCTTCTGAAAGGTGAATTCCAGCAGTACCCAAATCTCTTGTAGCGTTACCTATAATAAACTCTGGATTAAATGCAGTATTAACAGCAGCAAGGTATCTTGTAACATGACTCATTAATCTAACGATTATTCCACCATTTTCAGATCCTAAATTCTTTAATCCTCTAGCTAAGAAATCATCCCTAATAAGAACTTGTCTTTCTTTGCCGTCTTGCATGAACTTGAATAGCGTTCCCGGATTATATTTTTTTGTTTTTAAGAATAATATTTTATTGTTATTGTATTCATGGTCATCTTTTAAAAATTGATTAATATCCTCTTTTTTAGGATCTACAATCCATGCATTTGGAAAGTATTTTGCATACTCTTGTGCAAACTTAAAGAAAGATTCAGCAACTAAATTCTTTTCACCACGAATAATAGAGTTAATAACTTTTCCTCTTGCTTGTGCAAGAATATGTCTAGCTCCAGTAGTTCTACCACGCATAGTGGCTGTAGGGCCTTCTTTTCCTATAGAAAATCCCGGTGTTCTGTTACCTTTTACTGTAGTTGGAGTAACAATTTCAATACCAGTGCCAACTAAATTCTTAACATCAACATCGTAATCAATACCAGCAAGAGGAACATAGTGATCCATATCTCTTTGTGCTTCTTCTGTTTGTGCCTTTGAATATAAACCTGCATCAAGTTTAGCTTTTAACTCCAAATCCATCATTTGATCTACAATTTTACTTATTTCATAGAACGAATCTTTTTTTGGACTTGCATCAACTTCTGCTATAATAGATTCTGCCTCTGCATCTGACATCCCAGAACCCATTTCAGATTCTTCCTTGCTAAGATGTTTATACTTTTCTCTTACTTTAGGATCAGTAGAGTTCCATGCTTTTCTTATTTTTTTATTTCTTGATATTGCATGTCTAGCATAAAGAAAATCATCAATTCCAACTGTTTCTTCGCTTTGATCTATTGTTATTTTTGCTTCTTTTAATATTTTGTTAATTGGCTCAAAGTATTTTTCTCTGATTTCATTAATCTTATCTTTAACTTTACCCCAATACTTTTCTTCCTTGACATAGAAGTTAAGGGAATCTGGTATTGCTTTTCCAGTTATTTCTTTAATTATTTCAAGAAATTCTTTTCCTCTGTATAATTTATCTTGGAGTATTAATCTTAAATTAGTAGCTTGGTTTTTAAATTTAGGATGAGCATTCAACCATTTTTGAAATTTTGCTATAATTTTAGGTGGGTAATAAGCAACTGTGGAACTGATTTCAGAATTAACAGTATCAATCTCCATAAGGCTTTCAATTCCAGTTTCTGCTGGATCATTGGAAAGACGATCAATGCTGTATGCAACACCACTGTCTTCTCCGTATGCTATAGATGATTCTGGTCTGTCTTCTAATTCCTTTGAAACATTAGACCCCGTTGGGCTTCTGTCTATTTCTACTTCTTCAGTTACTTCTGTCGGTTTTTCTATTTTGCCTTTGTGTTTTTCGTTAAAGGCTTTGTATCTTTCGTTTCTTTTGGCAATGACTTCTTCGATTTTTGAGAGGACACTGCTGATATTGTCATCGAGGTTTTCGGCAGATTTAGTTCCTCCCATTCTTTCATAGTAACCTCTTTTAATTTCATTTTTTATCTCCTTTATAGCTTGTTCGTATGTTACATTACCATCTTCATCTGGTTTTGCAACAACATAATCTCCATCCCAAACTGCTGCCCGTATAACAGCATCAGCATTAGGGTCTATTTTATTCAATGCACTACTTATTATATTGTTATCTATCCTTCCAACAAAAGAATTAATTTCTACAACATAACCACCCGGCACAGGCTCAATATTTAAACTTTGACCTATGTCTTTTGCTAATTCAACCTGCTGTTCAGTCGTAGGAATTTTACCCAATACATGTACTTTGGATGTTGCTTTTTCATTTTCTTTTAATACATAGTTTTCAGGAACAACAGAATGAACGCTTGAAGCCATTGCTTCTTGGTTTAATGCTTTTCC